>TARA_R110000851_G_scaffold16046_3_pt1 | contig 22496 bp, 44 predicted proteins | sample TARA_R110000851 | Tara Oceans TARA_R110000851 (sample SAMEA4397627) | marine metagenome | biome: Polar Biome; feature: [DCM] deep chlorophyll maximum layer (ENVO:01000326); material: water (ENVO:00002006), including particulate matter (ENVO:01000060) such as... | depth 17 m
ACCAGTCGGTCGTTACTGGCAAATCAGCACGAACTTCCACGCTTATATGAATACTCTTGAAAAGGTGAAGCCTCTGCTGCTGCTTGATGAGATCACCAGTCCATATTCAACTGGTGAAGTCGAGCCGTTCCCGATTGTCAACACTGACATCGATGTATGGCACTCAGAACTGAGCATGTTCATGGATGAAGGCGCTAACGCGATGGGGTACACTGATCCGTTCTTCAAGAAGGTTGCGGTGCCGATGCTTCTAGCGTGGCAGAACTGGAAGAACAAAGATGACCCCAGTCGTGTGGAAACGGCTGTTGCTCACGCTGGAAACATCGCTGCGACGGACTGGCGCAAAGCCTGTGTCGAATGGTTGGAGCGTCGAGCATGAATAATGTTCAGAAGATAAAAGCCACAAGACAAGCTGCTCGAGTAGAGCGGATGCATCAGCTTCCAGGGTTGGGAAGCTACTCTGATGGTCTCCATACGTTCAACATGCTTACCATGCTTCTGGTCCTGAACCAAGACGCGTCACCTTCTCTTATTCGAGCTGTTATTGAACACGATATCCCAGAATACCTCACTGGAGATATGTCATCCGACGCCAAGAAGAATGGAATTCAGAACAATCAAGTTCAAGCCCAAGTGGAACTGGAAGTCAACGAGAATCTTTTCGGTCGGTATGTTTATCTGGACCTTTCCGATGAAGATAAGAAATGGCTCTCTGGTCTCGACATGTTGGAATTCTACTGTTACTGTCGTGAACAGCGGATGCTTGGCAATAAGATGCTAGATCGCAAGCAGAGAAGTGTCGCTGAGAACGTCAAGAAGAACAAGCACCTCTACCACGTGAAGATAGTGGATGCTCTGTATGAAATGGAAGCCGACGATTGGCAACCTGTCGCAGTTATGGGAGAAGAATTATGAAGTCAACTCAAGTAGGCGGAACCCACTACGAAGCAGATTACCAGCATTGGGATTGGGCGATGGACGTTCGCCTTGGATACTTCGAGAGCGCTGGATCCAAGTATGCTTTCCGCTGGTACAAGAAGAATGGCATCGAAGACTTGGACAAGGCTCGGTCCTACTTACTCAAAGGTAAGGAGGGTTTCCTATCAGGTCGCTGGAGCAACCGCTGTCTTCATGTCGACTCATGGCCACTGGCTCGTGATAAAGCCGAAACCATGTTCGCGACATTCTTGGATGAAGCCTCTGTGCCGACTGTGGAAGCTGACCTCTGTCTTGCTATGGCTCAGTGGAAGAATGATGTTGATCTAAGCATTATCATCGGCCAATTGGGAGCGCACATACTGGCCGCACAGACCACGCTTGATGCTGGTGGCACCCTTGGCCCATTGGCACCCCTAACCGCACCACAGGCGGCAAAAACAGGGGGCGGCGGACGTGCTGGGGGCACTACTACCCAAGGCACAACGTCCAGCGTGTCCGCAGAGTCTAACTTAGGTCACCCATTCCCGTTCGGCTACACTCCTGGCGATCACTGATGGCGAAACAGACCAAACAAGCCGCTGCGAAAGCGAGAAATAATGGAGACTCACCTCTCCAGATGTCAATGTTCTTGCCCAAGACAGACTGGCGTCCTCCCTCGATTACAGACCTTCCTTCTTGGGCTAATGTAAAAAGGATAGCGATTGATGCTGAGACAAGGGATCCTTCAATTGGCGCTGGTCTCGGAACGGGTCAAATGCGAGACGGCTATACAGTCGGATGGGCCTTTGCTTTCGACGGAGGACCAAAGCACTACCTCCCCTTCCGACACGAGGGAGGTGACAACATGGATCAAGGAGAAGTCTTACGATACCTACGAGATAACATCAAGAACTTCACTGGAGAGTTCGTTGGAGCAAATCTTGCATATGATGTCGACTACGGGTACAACGATGGATTTAAGTGGCATAAGGACGCGAGGTTCCGCGATATCCAAATCGCAGACCCCTTACTCAACGAACTCGAGTGGTCGTATTCGCTCGCCAATATTGGTAAGAGATGCGGAATTGAAGCGAAAGATGAAACTCTCCTCATCGAAGCAGCGCAGGCACACGGTCTCGATGCAAAGAAAGGACTATGGCGACTTCCGGCTCGCTTCGTCGGAGCGTATGGTGAACAAGACGTCACCTCGCCATTGGAAATTCTACGGATACAAGAGAAAAAGATCGAAGAAGCTGGTCTACGTGAAATATGGGATCTAGAGACTGACGTTCTACCAGTTCTGGTGAGAATGCGTCGCCGTGGTGTGCGAATTGACTTTGATAAACTGGCATCAATTGAGAAGTGGTCAACAGAAGAAGAACTCAAGGCACTGGACGTGGTCAAAAGAGCGACTGGTGTGGACATCGGAGTGGGTAACATCTGGAAACCCAACGTCATCGCTCCAGCTCTTGAAGATATAGGGATGAGACTAAATAAGACTTCCACTGGAGCTCCGCAGATTGACAAAGCTCTACTCGCGGGAGCTAATCACCCAGTGGCAGATGCGATCTTACATGCTCGCAAAGTAAATAAGATCAGAACCACCTTCGCAGAGTCCATTCGTAAGTACTCTGTCAATGGTAAGATACATTGCTCCTTCAAGCAGATTGCGGCGGAGGATGAACAAGGCAGACAGAAGGGTGTTCGCTACGGAAGACTCTCAGCGGTTGATCCCAACCTCCAGCAACAACCTAGTCCTGACCGTGATCCAATTATCGCTGGTGAGTGGCGCAAGATCTTCATTCCAGAAGAGGGAGCAATCTGGGGATGTAATGATTACTCCCAACAAGAACCTCGATGGACGACACACTTCGCAGCCATGATGGATTTTCCTGGAGCCAAAGAAGCAGCCAAGCGTTATCGTGATGACCCAAGTACAGACAACCATGATATGATGACCCGTATCGTTAACGGTGACGCAATAGTTGACAAGTGGTTCGCAGATGACCCAAAGGGAATATACAAAGTAGAACGTGGATTCTCCAAGGCTATCTACCTTGGGTTATGCTACGGTGAAGGTGGAGCCAAACTCTGCGAGGACATCGGCAAACCTACTCGTTGGGCTCATATCTCAGGATGGGGTAAGAAACGTCGCATTGAATTCCACGCGAGTAAGCAAGACGCGATGGCTGCTCGTATGGATGCGGGAACTGGTTACTATAAGGAGATGGCTGGTGAAGAAGGCCAGGAGATCCTGGACAAGTTCGACAGAGAAGCTCCGTTTGTTGGAGCTCTAGCTAAGGCAGCTTCAGCGAGAGCGGAAGGTAAAGGTTTTGTTAAGACTATCTTCAATCGTCACTTGCATTTTGAGCAGCGTGATGATGGCTCTTATGATTACATCCATAAAGCTCTCAATAGAGTTATTCAAGGTTCTTCTGCAGATCAGACTAAACTTGCCTTGGTAGAAATCGATAAAACAGATGCCTATCTGCAATTGCAGGTGCATGATGAGACAGACGGTAGCTTCGGTTCCGTTGCAGAGGCGGTGGCCGTAGGTGACATCATGAGGGACTGTGTTCTCAAGCGTTGTCGACCACTGGTGCCATTTAAGGTAGACACTGAAACTGGACCAAACTGGGGAAGTATCAAATGATCATCTACGTAGGGGAAGTTGTTTCTGATGACGGCCTTCATAAAGTGAAATGGAGATTCACTGATATAGGAGCGATCATCTATCTTGACAGTATGACTGTGTGTTGTCGAGAGACACGGAGACACGGATGGAAGTCAATTCCCAGAGATTCTTACTCTCGACTCAACAACAGAAATAACGGAGTGAAGACTGAGCCAGAAGTGCCGTTCGATATTCAAGTTGATGCTGTTGAGCACTATCAGAAACAAATTACGTTCAGGATGTGGAAGGATCTCTAATGGGACACTATGACGAGCAGAGGGAAGAGCAAGAACTCAGTGATCTAAAATCCAGAGCAAATCATGCCGGAAGAATAGTTGAAGATCAACGTGAGTACGAGAAAGCCTTCTTGCCATCCAAGAAAGCCTTCCTTATTCATGAGGCACTACTCAAGCAACTTAAGATTTACCATCGCCTGAAGCACAAATACGAAAAATCCTAAAATTTTGCCGCGCTCGCGTCATGTTAGATCTGGATTAGTAATCAAAAAGGGAAGATATGAAACACTTAATGCTAGACCTCGAAACTTATGGGACAGGACCAGGATGCGTTATCCGTTCAATTGGTGCTGTTGTTTTCGACCCAAGAACACCCGCCTTGGGCGCAGAATTCTACACGAACATAACCGAAGAAGATCAAATCGCAGCTGGGGCGTTCAAAGATACTGACACTGTGAGATGGTGGGCGCAGCAAGGTGATGAAGCCAAGGCAGTTCTGGAGAAAGACCAGATTGACTTGAAAACTGCTGTCGATAACTTCAACAATTTCTGGAAGGCGAACAAGCTGAAATTCGTCTGGGCTCAAGGTGCTGCCTTTGATCCTGTTCTCTGGGAATCTGCCTGTAAACTTGTCGACCTGAAACCACCGTGGGAATTTTACAACACCCGTGATACCCGCACGGTCTATGACATGGCTGGTCTAAACACCAAGACCGTCCCTCGGCAAGGTATCTATCATTACGCTCTGGACGACTGTAAGCATCAAGTCCGTTGCGTCTATAAATCTTACTTGATGCGCGATGGAGTTACAAAACGATGAAGACACTACAACAAGAGGTCCTTTACTGGGCCGAAGGTCAGTTCGGAAAATCACCTGAGCTGTCTATTGCTATTCGTGGGAACAAGGAGATGGCCGAGCTTGTCTCCACCATTTCCAACGGAATGGGAAAGAAGGAAATAGGTGAGGAGTGCGCTGACGTTGCATTCTTCCTTCTTCAGATCTGTGAAAAGAACGGCTTCGATCTGATGACAGAGGTCTCCAAGAAATTGGTTATCAACCGTGATCGCTCTTGGGAGATCGCCTCTGACGGTTCCCATCAGCATGTGGAGGGCACATAATGGACGACCAGATGTTCATGAACCAAGCTGTCCACGCAAGCAAATTCAGTCCAGACCCTTCCACGAAAGTGGGAGCGGTCATTGTCATAGAGAAGAAGCTTTTCTCTGTTGGTTGGAACCAGTTTCCGGGGGGAGTTGTAGAGAGCGATGAGCGATGGAATGATCGAGATCAGAAATATCCTCGTGTGATCCATGCGGAAGCTGACGCTCTGGTCGCCGGAGCGCGGATGATGCAGCGAGAACGCCCTCTTGTTGGGTTCGAGAGTGCAACTCTCTACACCACCGAGTTCCCCTGCTGTTCCTGTTGTGGGCTGATCATTCAACATGGTATCAAGCGGGTTGTGTCTCAGTGCCTGAGCAGTGATTATGCCCAAAGGTGGGCAGAGCAGATCAAGATCTCAAAGTCGATGTTCGCTGAGTCTGGAGTAGAATTGGTGGAAATTCCCCGATAACTAGAACTTGTCAATTGCCTATCATGCCGCTAGTATAAGGGTTCATAAAATGTCCGAAGCTTCAAGTCGTTCCAACCTAGTTAATAAATTGAAGTCTCTTGATGCAGTCAGCATTGAGAGTCCCTCAACTGGTCTTGGGATACCGGACGTCTTTTTTATTGGCGGTGTGATAGAATGCAAATGGATGAGGTACTGGCCCAAGAACGCAGACACAAGACCAGTGAAATTCGGTCACCCATTATCCAAAGAACAACAGGTCTGGCTCTACAGACGAGAAAGATGTGGAGGACTAGCCTTAGTCTGCGCTCAGGTGAGTAAGTCATGGTTCTTCTGGTCCGGAAAGCATATCAAGGAAAACAATCTATGGGACAACATGACGAGGCCGCAGATGATCGAGGAAGCAGTTCTGCATTTCCCGAACGGCCTGGAAGCGGAGAAGTTATTGAGCTATCTACGGGAGAATGCTGGTTAATCTGGCGTCGACGAGAAGAGATCTCGCAGTCGAAGGTTGCACAATCAGTGAAACTCACTCGTCGTCAATATTCTGAGTTCGAGCTAGGAATTAGTAACCATTCAGTGCATCTAGAAACTCCAGCAAACGGTACGTTATCGGAAGCTGAGAAATGCCTCATATGGCGTCGTCGTTCAGGATGGACACAGCAATCTTGCGCTGACCTCATGGACATAACTCGATACTGGTATAATCTGATGGAAAACGGCAAAGCCCCATCATCTAAATTGGAGACTTTCTGGAATGCAAGGTGAGAGCCAAAAAGCAGTTGACTTCCTGAAGAAGTTTTATCCTAAAGGCCCATGGCTTCTCACCTCAATTCAGACTGATCGCAAAGCTATTGATACGAAACCGTTCGGACCTAAATCAGAAGCTGAGTGTTTTCGCTGGTTAGAGAAATACAACGGTGACCGGAATATCTATTTCACGGTGAACCAGCCGAACCTAGCTTTCTTGAAATCTGACAGAGTAAAGAAGCCCAACAAAGAGGATATGTTCGAAGCTCACTGGCTTCATATCGACATTGATCCAGCTGAGGGTCAGGACATCGATGAGGAGCGCGAGCGCGCCTTGGGTATGTTGACCGACAGACTTCCAAAGGGTATTCCCAAACCGACAGTTATTCTATTCTCTGGTGGGGGTTATCAAGCCTTCTGGAAACTAGAACAGCCTGTTCGCATTGATGGAACTGAGTCCGCTTGGTTGGAGTTCGAGCTCTACAACAAGAGACTTGAGCAGATATTTGGTGGTGACCACTGTCACAACGTGGACCGCATAATGCGCCTTCCGGGAACAGTCAATGTTCCTGATGCCAAGAAAATCAAGAAGGGTCGTCAAAAAGAACTAGCTAGACTACTTGAATTCGACAAGAAGAACAGCTATTCTCTTGAGGATTTCAAGAAAGCTCAGGCAGTTCAGATAACTGGTCCTGGACGACATGATGGAGGTGAATACGGTGTTAAGGTCGAAATTCCTGGGAATATTGAGAAAATTCAAGACCTTAGTGAACTCGATGTCTGGGACGTACCTGATCGCGTCAAGGTCATCATTGCACAAGGTCAGCATCCCGATCAGCCAAAAGAGGGTGATAATTCTAGATCCGCTTGGCTGTTCGATTGCGTTTGTGCTCTTTCTCGTTGTGGTGTTCCTGACGGGGTTATCTTTGCTATACTCACTGATCCCGAGTGGGGAATCGCCAGCAGTGTCTGTGAACTCAAGGGAGGAGCAGAGAAATATGCTATCCGACAGATCAAGAGAGCAAAGGAATATAGTGAGGACCCTCATCTAACCAAGATGAACGATCGCCATGCTATTATCGGAAACATCGGTGGAAAGTGTCGAGTGATCGAGGAGATCGAGGATGACGTTCTGCATCGCAGTCGTATTACAATGTCCAGCTTCGAGGACGTGCGCAATCGCTACGGTAACATCCAAATCCAGATAGGTTCTACTGACAAAGGAGATCCTGTTCACGTCCCTCTGGGTAAATACTGGATCAACCACCGAATGAGACGTCAGTACGACACGATGAAATTCATGCCTCAGGGTGATCAGCCAGGAGTCTACAATCTATGGCGTGGATTTAACGTAGAACCTATTCCTGGTGATTGTTCCATATATCTGGAACATCTGAAAGATAACGTGTGTAGTGGAGATGAAGGGCATTATGATTACCTCATTAAATGGATGGCGAGAGTTGTTCAAACACCCGCAAGCCCAGGAGAAGTTGCGATCGTCATCAGAGGCGGGAAAGGTACTGGTAAAGGATACTTTGCAAGAACTTTTGGACGTCTATTTGGAAGACACCACCTTCACGTCGCGAACCCATCCCACCTTGTCGGGAACTTCAACGCTCACCTCCGTGACGTCATTAGCTTGTTTGCTGACGAAGCCTTCTTCGCTGGAGATAAACGTCACGAGTCAGTCCTCAAGATGCTCATCACAGAAGACAGCATACCAATTGAAGCAAAAGGCATTGACACCGAGCCGTATCCAAACTACGTTCACCTCATCATGGCTTCTAACGACCCACATGTTATCAGAGCCACGGGTGATGAGAGACGTTACTTCGTCCTAGATATGGGTGAGAATCGCAAGCAGGATGCCACCTTCTTCAAATCACTAACCAAGCAAATGGACAACGGCGGATATGAGGCCTTATTGTATCACCTTCAAAATGTGGACCTAACAGACTTCGAAGTCCGTAACGTACCACAGACCAGTGCTCTACAAGAACAGAAATTGATGTCCATGGGCGTTGAAGAAGAATGGTGGTATCACAAACTGTGGGATGGTCGCGTTCTGCAGAACCATGATGAATGGATCCGTGATGTACCTACGGACGCTCTGGAGCAGGACTACACAGCATACGCTGATAAGTGGAAGTTTGCTCGGAGAGGAAATGCCACTCTCTTGGGCCGTTTCCTAAACAGCGTTATTCCACATATCAATAAGATGCAGAAGCGTGTAACAGTTGAAGAGTACGATCATGAAACTGGTCAACCTCAAAGAACCAAGAAGAGAATGTATCACTATGACCTCGGCAATCTCGAAAAGTGTCGAGCATCTTGGGACAAAGTCTATGGAGTACGAGAGTGGCCGACCCCAGTGGAGCTAGAGCTCGGTGAGATAGAGGTTCCGTTCTGATGGCGTGTGAATCACCTTGTTTCGATTGCCCTTATCTAAAGGGAAGTGACAAACTAGAAATCGCCGACAATGTAATATTCGATTACATGTTCAAGCACCATACCGGAGAAGGTGGATACGAGTCAGTCATCTGCCCAGAGCAGGAGGACATCTGCTTTGGGCAATTACAGATGATAGCGAACGGGTTGAAAACTGATGTTGATCCGTTCTCAGACATCGGCGAAGCTGTGGAAACTCTTCCTAGAAATACAAAAGACTACTTCCATGGTCCATGGGAATATATGGCCTACCATGACAAGTAACATGGAACCCTACGGACGCGCTAGAAGGGCATTAACGCCCTACCCTACCACTAGCGCCACCATGGGCCACTTGCTGCCCCTGCCTATGCTCCAGTTAGTCTCCGGAGGGCATGGGATACAAACAAATGGTCAACTTACTGCACCACTGGTAAAATAAAGTCAATGAAAGGTTTAATTATGAAAACTGTAACAATGGTGTTCCTCAATAAAGACGCTTCTCCTAAAAATACAGAAGTTACATGTGATGAAAAGTCGGCTCCTAGAATAGCGGACTGGTATTGTTCCCATCATTCAGGAGATTCCTACACTTTGAAAGTAGATGGTAAGAAAGTGATATCATGAAACCTATGTTAGCTGGAAAATACGACGCAGCGAAAGTCGCTAAGAAACTTCCTCTCTTGGGCCAACTCAAGTATGACGGTATCCGAGTATTCGTCAAGGGAGGATATGCCTACACTCGTTCATTGAAACTTGTGCGTTCAGCTGAAATCCAATCATGGGTTCGAAATAACAGTGATTTCCTAGAAGGATTGGATGGAGAGATAATCTGCGGAGACCCAAGGGCGGAGGGATGCTTCCAAAGAACCAGTTCCTTCGTTATGTCCTACGATAAGACAGATGATTTCACATTCTATGTGTTTGACAAGTGGGACGAACCTGATACGTTCGAAAAACGGTTTGCTGTTGTGGAAGAGATCTGCGGCCAGTTCATAATGACCGATAACCCCATTGCAGAAGCAGCGGAGACGCGGCAGCTTGAAACCATGGAAGATGTCAACAAGTTCCATGATGAAATGATATCTCAAGGACAAGAAGGTATCATCCTCAGAGATCCTCACGCTTACTATAAGTTTGGACGCGGCTCTCCTGTCAAGTGTGAGTGCATCAAGATGAAAGAGGGCGGCTGGTTAGACACGGAAGCCTTGATAATTGGCTTCAATGAAGAATTCGAGAATACCAACGAAGCAACTCTTGATGAACTCGGCCACACTCAGCGGAGTGGTCACAAAGAGAATCTCATCGGAAAAGAAACGCTCGGTTCCTTTAATATCAAGGGTACTTTTCCGGACGATGAATTGCTGTCTAAGAGATTACGCGGTGAGAAATACGAGACACGGTGCGGGTCCGGACTTGATGAAGAGTTTCGTAGAAACGCATGGATGAACAGACCTCACTTCATGGGTAAGATAGTCAAGTTTAAGTTCTTCACGGTTGGCATCAAGGACAAACCTCGCTTTCCCATCTTCTTGGGCATAAGAGACCCTGACGATATGGACCCTGAGCAATTGGATCTGTTCGCTGAACCCGAGAAGGATCTCCCTCTCAACGATTACGGCTTCTACACCAACTCTGACGGTGAGGATTATTACGGACATTTCCATAATCCTGAGGTTAGTAACTAATGTCTAAATATGAAGTTGCGACTGAAACGTGGACTAACGTGAGGATTGTCAATTGAAAAAGACATTCTATAAATTAGAACTTGGTCCGTATCCAATAGAAGCATACTATGCTCCGACCAAGAAGTCGTGGCACAGACTTCTGAGAAAGCTCAATCTTGAAGATGAACCCTATAGTAAGGGAGTAGGAATGATGACAACGTATCATCCTCATGGTGAACAGACAAATCCAATCTGTATCATCACTGTCAATTGTGAAGGAATGGACAATTGCGTGAGAGTTGGAATCATAGCCCATGAATGTGTCCATGTATTCCAAGAGTTGATTGAAAGAATCGGGGAGAACGTTCCCTCTCCTGAGTTTGAAGCGTACACTATTCAATCGATGGTAACTAACGTCGTATGGGCTTGGGAGAAAACGTTCGGTGACACATGAAGAACTCAAAGACAAGCTCCTGAAGTGCATGGGTGGGAAACCACCTATGGCAGCAAGGGAGACATGGGCCTATTTCTTGAAATCAGAGAACAACTGTTTCTTCATGAGTTGGGACTGGATCAGGGACATGAGGATCGAGAAGTGGGCCGAAGATCATCCTGAATTAGATTGCTATGACAGCCCAAACGGATTGACCATAGAGATCTACAAAGAGTTCAGAGATAAGAACGGAAGACCACTTGGTGGATTAAAAGGTACTTTGATAGACAAGTAGGTAGTCGTGGCGGCCTTTCTGCTTTAGATAAATAGAATTAGTCATAGAACCTTCCTTGGGCTATAATTAAAGCTCATAAACTGGAGTCCGTAGTGAAACCACCTTTCAAAACAGGAGACCACGTAAAGCTCAAGACAGGTAAGTCCAAGATCATCATCGTCGAAGTAAAACACTGGGATGGCAACGGTCGACTAAAGAACTACTCTAAGAGAAAATTTGGAACCCCTAATCTCAAGTATGAACCCAAGGAGGGATGGTACGTGAGATTCTCTTACAATAGTTCCATGCAATTTGAACGTGAACGCGGTCACGATAGGAAATGGCGCGAAGCAAAAGACTTCGTGTTCTACGATCCTCAACCAAGCAAGAAAGAAAAAGAAGCCATGACAAAACCATTACTCTACCAAACTAAGACAGAACCTGCCCGTTATGGCACGTTCCTCATCACTAACTCCAAGGGTGAAATGGTCCTTGAAATGAAGGGTGAAAACGGTAAGTGCGAACCGTTTGCTGAGGGTGACATCGAAGTCGTAACGGCGTTCACCGTTCAGCTCACTCGTATCGGCTTTACTCATGAAGAGAAGCGCGGAGCCACTAACTCTTGTAACATCGTAGCCAACAAAGATCAATTGTCAAAAGACGATGTTCTTCTGGAATTGAATACTGGCATCATCTGGCGGGTCACACAGACAGACAGCAAGTGCCTGTCTCCTCGTGAAAACAAATCCAAGTGGATGAAAATTCCAGTCGAGTTCATTGCGGTCGGCGAATAATAGAATTGGTCATAGGGCGGTCCTTGGGTTAAACTGGTTTATATAACAAAAGGACTGCTCAATGTACTTTATCAACCTTCTACGAGCTCTAGCTGCTGATTCTCTAATCCAGCTGGGTTATGCGATAGCTCCAAGTCATTACCTCGAAGGTATGTTGACATCGAATACAGAAGAATAACATGACCGACATGATAGATAAGATTGCTGCACTCAAGGCTAAGATCCCTGAGAACGGCGCAACAGAAGAAGAGGCGATGGCCGCATTGGCTATCGCTGAAAAGCTGATGGAGAAGCACGGTGTTACCGAGGCTGATCTAAAGAAGGTCGAGTTCAGTAGGGACATGCGCCAAGGTGGTTTCGAGCAAACCCAGAAGCAGGAGCACCCGTCTCAGAAGTATTGTGATGTCACAATATCTGAGTATTGTGGAACTATAGTGTGGAACGGTAAGATCGGAAAAAAGAAGACCACGGAGATCTTCGGATTTGAGGGCGATGTGACGATGCATGAGTTCCTCCTTGGGCTTATACATGACAGCATGAACCGTGGTTGGAAAGAGTTTCTCAAACTCAACATCAACACCGGTCGATCACGACACGTAGAGTACTGGTCATTCATGATTGGTTTCGCCGAGCGAATTAACTCGAAACTGAATGAACTTATTGACGGTCGGACAACCCAAGTTGACAGCATGGGGATGGATCTTGTGATAGTCAAAGAAGCAATCATAGAGCAGGGATTAAATGCCATGCTTCCTTCCGCTGAATTCTCAGCTCAGAAAGCCGGACGGATCAGAGTCAACCTAGACGCCTATGGTCAAGGACAAGCCGCAGGTGACAAAGTCAACCTTCAACGTCCAATCAATCAACAAACCTCAAGTGTAAAAAGGATTACATAATGTCGCTACTATCACGAATCGCCAAGAAGATCTCCCGTCGCTTTCGTAAGAAAGGCACTGGGTTCCTCAATCCCTTGAGTGGGATGACTGAGGCCGAAAAGCTCATCGCCAATGACTGGAATGTCACTGTGTCGAATCCAGAACCCAAGCGTGATGGAATGTATCGAGCGATTGATCGGTTCACCGCTCAACGTGAGAGCAGCGTCGCCATGAAAACTGAACCAACCCGTCAGGTCTTGCGTTCGATGGCACGTGATGCGGTTAAGCGTCACCGTCAGCTTGAGACTGTGAAATTCACGCAGAAGCATGGATAAGTAGAACTTGTCTCGACGGCCTCCTGAGTGCATACTGGTTGCAGCTTAGGAGGCTACCACAATGAAAGTTACTAATGGAAATCCATTCTATGGTGAAAGTACCATGGATCTGGATATAACACAAGATCAGCTTGATCGCTTCAACAGCGGAGTATTTGCTCAGGATGCGTTTCCGGACCTCTCCGCAGATGGCCGTGAATTCCTCATCTCTGGGTTCACACCAGAGCAGTATAAGGAGACATTCGGATGACAATTTGCGTTAAGACCGGAGCGCATGTTCGCTTATTCGGTAACTGGCTTTATGGAGACGTGTTCAAGACTTCACAGGGTTCCTTACTGATGCGCGTATGTGAACGCCGCAGAGAACCGCTGATTGATGTGAAACACTTCACCATCATGAGTTACGATATCTGGTGGGATAGAGATCTGACATCTGGTGATCACAATTCAACACTTGTAGCCGAAGGATTCATAGAACACGGCTACGAAGGAGTTCCAATATGAAACAATTTGAAATGACCCAAGAGCAACTGAATAAGATCATCAGTGCCTGTCAGTCCCCGCCTTTAATCATGTTGCAGTGTGGTAGTGTGCCTTCTGTTCAGGAGCGGGCGAATGCAGCTTGGAAAACACTCGGTGACGAAATGGGATTTGATCACATGACTGTGCGTCCCGCAGACGGTGGTGATCCACTGTTCTTTGAAGCGATGGAGAAGCCTGATGTTACTATTTGAAAATCCAGGACTGATGCCACTGGAGGCGGCGACCACCTTCGGTATAAACGTGAAGATGGGTGAGAACCCGATTGGTTTCTTCGGCACCGGACTCAAGTATGCGATAGCTGTTACGCTTCGTCTCGGTGGTACATTTCGCCTCTTCTTGGGTGAAGTTGAATACGAATTCTATGTCAAAGACGAAGACTTCCGTGGCAAAGAGTTCGGCATGATCCGCTTGCGGAAGCGAAACTCTCCACTGAAACGCTGGTCCTACCAGAAGCTGGCCTACACGACAGAACTCGGCAAGCATTGGGAGCCGTGGATGGCTGTCCGAGAAATTGAGAGTAACACTCGTGATGAGAATGGTGCATCTCGTCACTGTGATACCCTAGAGATTCCTTTCATAGATAACAACACCACTATGATCATCATCGAATGTGAAGAGATGGAGAACGCCTATAATGAAGAGGTGATCTTCATGCCTGAGGGTCTCACGCTGCTGACTGAGTACGGAAGCTGTGAAGTCTACGATGCTCCGTCCAATCATGTGTTCTTCCGTGGGCTCCGGGTCACCGATATGGATAAGCCTTCGATGTTCACCTATAACTTCACAGACCGTGTTACACTGACAGAGGACCGAACCTCCAAGTGGCCTTATTCTGACCAGATCCGTGCGATGCAGGCTCTGCAGTCCTTGACAGATGTAGTTCTTCTTGACAAAATCATGGATGCTGAGGAGGATAGCTGCTGGGAAGCGGGTCTCCCTTGGGATACAAACTATGGTGATCAGGGCTCGACCTACATCGCACAGGTGGGCTATCGATTCCACTCTGGTGGAACACTGCCCAAGCGGATGAAATCCTACTACGAAGATCTGGTTGAGGAGGATACCCAAGAGAAGTTCCTTGATGTCAAGCTGACCGAGATTATGGTAGAGGAGATCAGAGGTCTGGTCAAGACTTACTCGCCGGAACATCGCAAGGAGATCCTTGTTCAACTTAACATTGCAGTCACAGATGATGAGATTACGTTTTGATGGAAACAATCGCCAGAGAACTGAAAGAACATCTTCTAAAAAAGGGGAAATACTACAACGATCAGCCAGTTCCTTCCTCTTGGGAAGAATGGATTGATAATCCCGATAGTCGGGAAAAGTTCGCTGAGATTGTAAGTGGTTCTGGTGTGATTTGCAAGATATATAGTACGCCAAAACCATCATGGTTCGAGAGGATGTTTATGGATGACCTCCTCCTTCCTAGGGGTGGCTGGAGAGTCACCCTTGGAAGTGAAGCAATAACTCATATCATCTAGGAGAAGATCCATTGGAGATTACGTTTTGACTTGGCTTGAAATAGGATTATGTGTCATCATCTTGATGTTGTTGTTCTGTCCAGTGAAGTGGGATCCCACCTTCTGGGCCTCTCGTAAGCGCGGTGACTTCGACGACCTCTACGTGAAGCGAGCTAAGATAGATCAGAAGAACGCTGATTATCCAGGATGCAAACTAGGGTTGATGAAATGCCTCTCGACTTCATGTTTGTGTAATGAAAGAAGACCACATCCTGAGTTCGTGAGAACTCGCGCCTTCTACCTGATGCAGAATGGAATACCGGATGGTCTAGAGGATTGTCTGGCCTGTTTCCCTAGTTACGAAGGTATATGTGGTCTCTGCGGAACATCGGGACGGGTAACTCCTGAGATGAACAAAGAATATGTTGAGAGCAAGTAATGAGAAGCATTGTTCTTGAGATGAAACGACTGGGGAGGGAAATAGCTCGCCCATGTGTGACTTCGGAATATGTTAAGAAGCAACTTCAGTCAAGACAACTAATTAAACTCGCTGAAAAACTAGAAAGGAAGATAGATGAGTATACCTGATCCCACACCGATCCCTGTGCCAGATCCAAGTTCTCAGTATGTGCCGAAGTTCGGCTACTGGCGACATAAGAAGACCAATAATCTATATGAGATTATTGCGTTCGCTATAGAAGAGATGACGATGATTCCTGTCGTGGTCTACAAATGTGAAGGTCCCGTATCGTCTTCAACGTGGACCCGTCCTTGCAGCGAGTTCTTCGAAATTGCTCGTTTCGAGCAGGTTGATAATGCATGGTAGTCATGCCTTTACGCTTGGGTTATAATACAGTTCAATATAAAGGAAACGATATGAACGGTAAGCAGACACGAACCATTGACAGAATCATCACCAAGAAGGTGGATGAATGGCTGGAAACCATTGATAATGAAGAACTCAGAGAGTCATGTAAACGGGACGTGATCGTCACAGGTGGATGCATCGCTTCCATGCTGCTTGGCGAACAGGTGAACGACTATGACGTCTACTTCAAATCCTACTCAACAACCGTGAACGTCGCTGACTACTATCTGAAGAAATTCCAGAAGAACAGATCAGCGCAGGTTCGGCAGGGTGGTATTAAATACGACATGAACTTGGAAGAACTGCTTGACACCCAAAACCGCAAGCGTGTTCGCATCGTTGTTAAGTCAGCGGGTATCGCCGGTGAAGAACAGAAGCAGGACTATGAGTACTTCGAGACCGAAGGTGCTCAGGGAGATGCAGAAGACTATGTTAACGAAGCCTTCATGAATGCAGAAGGCGAAGCAACTACGGAGGACAAGCCAGACTACGCTCCAGTCTTCCTGTCCTCAAACGCTATCACCCTCAAAGGTGGCGTTCAGTTGATCCTGCGTTTCCACGGTGACCATGAGGCGATCCATGAGAACTTCGACTTCATTCACTGTACGAACTATTGGACGCGTAAAGAAAAGGTCGTGACGAACCCAGAAGCGTTGCTGGCATTGATGTCACGGACGCTTATCTACCGAGGATCTCTGTATCCTATCTGTTCCATCTTCCGGTCCAAGAAATTCATCAAACGTGGATGGCGGATTAACGCTGGACAATATCTGAAGATGGCGCTGCAGATCGGCGAATTGGATCTGACAAGTCCGATCATACTTGAAGAACAACTGACTGGGGTGGACGTGGCTTACTTCCAAGAAGTGATAAACATGGTCAGAGACAAGAACGATCCAGAGGCTCCGGTCGACGGGACCTACCTGCTTACCATCGTGGACAAGATGTTTGGATAAGTAGAATTTGTCATGGTGGCTTCCTTGGGCTATACTGGTTCTACAGTAATTAGGAGGCTACCATGATCACAGAAGACCAAATTCCCCGCTTCGCCGTTGCAGTTCTTCGCGGACAACTCCGCCTTATGAGTGCTGGTATGACAATCAAGGGTTTATCCAAGACCAAGGCACTAGTGACTGCTGGTAAAGTTACCGGTAAGACCTACAAGAGCGGACAACATGAAATAGCAGCTGAGGACATCAGCACTTGGCTGAAGGAGAATCCAGCGTGAATATCACGTTTATTGTCCCTGAGTTTGAAGTTGCAGAGAACAAAACTGTTGTCTGTGAGGTCGAAATGAATAAAGTCGACGGAACTCATAAGATTGATAGAGTCGTACTCACTGACAGTCTTGCTAATGAGTGGAACGTAGACAATTCTCATGTCTCACTGGCACTAACAGAAGATCAATTCATTGCCTTCTTTACTGACGGTCAAGATGTTGTGAACAATTCTCTTGAATATGCCAGTGAACAAATTTAATCCATCACAAAAGATGTTGTCACCTGCCAGTGGTGATGATACCCTGGACTCATTATGGTGAACAAAGTGAAAATATCTGCAGGACTACGCGTCGGCTTCTGGAATCCCTCTCCTATGTGGGGAGTATCTCCATTTACCTGTGTGGGTCACTACAATGGACCACCTTTGGGTGATCAACTTCCAGGATGGCGGGGTGAACAGGAACTCATGGAGGGATCATTGAAGTTCAGTGCAGGTGTTTTGTTTAGACCTGACCTCGGCAAACGTAATTGTCTTGAGACAATCCTAATCTTAGACAACTTCATAGAAGAGATGTTTGAGTATGAAGATTGGGAAGCTTCTACCGGATAAGTAGAGATGGTCATGGTTTTGTCCTTGGGGCATACTGGTGTTACATTAATTAGGAGGCTACCATGCCCAACGACTTCGGAATACCAGCCACAGACGCAAATCTGTTACAGGACTTGGCCACAGCTGAGGGATACAGTGATACATTGGACTTTCTGGAGGATAATACTCTTGACAGCATTGTTCCTGGAATTTGTGTGACCTGCAAGGAGACCCAAATGTGCGAGCCTGATGCTCGGGCTAATTGGTGTGAGGAATGTGGAACCAGTACCGTTCGTTCCTGCCTTGTTTTAGCGGGATTGATCTGATTGCGCTGGTTTAGTCTAGTTTTAATAATTGGTTGCACCCAACCAGAGCCGTTCGTTCCGGTGGTGCATCCTATACCAAAGTTTGATTGGAGGGTTTACAATAGCCCTCCACCTTATGTTAGGATTGAGAATGATTAAATGGTTTCGGAACCCTGTTAAATATAACAGGACCAAAACCATTAGAGTTCTCCCATCTGGTGAGGTTCAACGCAAGTATTTGCGAAATGGAAATACAGTCCTGTGGGAAACAGTTGATTGCTTTACCCTTTCGCGAACAGAACAACCGCGCCCGTGCTCACCTGAGTACAAAAAGCGGTTATTGCGGACCGCATACTAGCGGTCTGAGACGTCACTTTGCGCTGGCTGGTGTGGTAGCCTACGGCAGGGCAAGGTGATAGTCTGGTGGGGCGCTGAGGCGTCCCGCCCACAGTTTTAACAAGCTACCATAAGGAACCATGTAACATGTCTATTGAAAAACTATTGAACATGAAAAAGCGCGCTGAAACCATCTCAGCGAATAGCAAGATCGCTCTGCTGGAGTTCAGCGTCGCTGTTGAAGCTGAAGACCCAAAGAAGCAGGAAGAGGCTCGAGTCAAGTTACATCAGCTGGTTGATGATCAATTCGATCTTCAGCTGGAGTTGAAGCACATGAGGGATGAGGAGATTAACTCCATCCTCAAGAAGTTAAAGTAACCCATATCATAGGAGATACAAATGGGCCACATACCGAACGCCAAACGAGGGATGGAAATCATCCTTGACCAGAACGACGACATCATGGATGATATCGCACATCAAAGCGATATCGCAATGGCGAAGCAAAACAAAGACCGTGATGCTTCGCTGGTCGCGATCAAAGAACGCCACGCCAACGAACTCAAGTCGGCGAAGCGTAATCACAAGCACCGCGCCAAGAAGATCAAGCTGCGGATGAAACACTTTGAAGATATGGATCCAGTTGAATTGGCCGATCTCTTCAAGCATGGTGTGCCTGAAGGAACTGTGTCCTCCCCTTCTAGCGGAGTCCTACGTGATCACCAGATCGACGCAATCAACGCCTTGGTAGGTGCAGACTTGTCCAGCATTGAGAAGCGGTTGATCCACCACATGATGATCCCAACTGGCCGTATCATGGGGACAGGTCGTAACTTCGGTGTGGTTGATCAACCCCCAAAGGTGGAGTTGCAGATCAAGGCTGGTGGGTTCGATATCGAAACACAGTCGTAAACTAATCGGCACAGCGGATGGTCTGCTGCGTCTAAACCCTTCATATTGGAGATAGAAGATGGGAGAAAAGAAAGAATTCGCAGGATGGTGGATATGGATCCTCCTCTTGCTGATACTGAGTATGGTGGTCTTCTCAGGCCTCCGCTACGTTGGCCTCGTTGGCCATACAATCATTGAGCGGAAGGTCTTTGAAGAAAGCCATCAGCGTAAAGCTGGTGACAAAGCAAAGCTGAACACCTTCCTCGCAAGCAAAGCTGAGATTGAATCGCAACTGCGACGCAATGACCTATCAGCATCAACCCGTGCAAATCATGAAGCACAACTGGCTGCGATCCGCATCCAGATCAACTCTTTGGAGAACTAATATGCGTAAGTTCCTTTTACTGATCCCACTTCTTGGGCTGTCTGCCTGCTACGAGCCGACTTCAAATGACAAAGAAGCGAAAGCTGTCGAACGTCAGCAGGGACAGATGCTGATTGCTCAGCCTGTTCCGGCCTATGACTACTCTCTTGAACGGGATCTGCTGATCCAGCTGTATAATGCTCGCAACCAGACAGTCACAACTCACTCTGTCTGGCGTGGTGATACCAGTGTAATCGAAGGCGACTGTGTTTCCATGGGCTTCGGTATGCCATATGACACGTCTCTGACCAATCCGCTGGTGCAGAACTCTCGTCTGTTCGGCGCTGGAGCTGAATCTGGTCCTATGCATCGCAGCTATGCAGTGGTGGAACAGCCAGAACCCAACGGGATCTTCGCATCGAAGAACACCTCGGCCACTTGGGTATTCTGTTTGAGTGAAAGCGGCACCGTTGAACCTCGCTATGTGGAAGCTAAGGTGACAGTCTATGCTGGACCTCAGCGTGTGGTCTACGAAACCAACCGTGTCCATGCTGCTGGCGAGCCTACAGTCTCACTGAAGACTAAGTAATCTAACTGTCGGAGCGGGATAAATAGAATTTGTCTCGCTCCGATCTACATGCTATTGTGTAGGTACGCAATAAAAAGGCTACCAACTATGAAACGTACAAAATTCACGCAGCAGGAAATGCTCTGTTTTGCAGAATTTGAAGCTGCGACAGTTACCACAGATGAAGTTGTCTTAGGAGACCTGATTATCAACCCAACAGACAAAGGGTTGATGGTTGAGGGTCCAGGAGGAACTCTCGTGGGTAAATCCCTGGATGATGTTACAAGACTGATGAGGTCATGGTAATGGATATTCAAAGACTACCAACTTCCCAGAGCCAAGAGCCCTTGTTGATGGGTTCGTATAATCATGATACTCGCACGGTTAAGTGGTGTTTGAATGACGATGAGAACTACGATCGTCAAGACTTTTCTGATGGAACCAACTGGTTCACAGTGTGGAGACATAACGAGATGATCCACGTTCGAGCTACTCAGTGGTATCACTCAAGAGGTGACTTCTGTATGCGTATCACTGACGTATCACCTGATCAAGCGGTTGCTCTTGCTGAGCGATGCTCTTTTAACGCCAACGATATGATCGACGGCAACACCGGACTGGAGAACTTAACATGAACAATATTCGTCACATTAAAGTGTTCGTACGCGAAGAAGACTCACAGAGCAAGCGTCGACTGATCAGTACGATCGATTCGTCATCTAAATTCAAGTCCATGTCGTGGTTCACTCGTCTGACAAAATGCACAGATGAACATCTCAAGAAGGCTGCAAAAGAGCAGATCGATGGATGGCGTTTCAATGGACCGTGGCCACATGCGAAGTTCGAGATGGAAGCCTACGACCATCGCGGGTGTCCGGTGACGCTGTGAACTATCTGGTCATAGTCTTATGTGGTGGACGCAGCGTTGCTTGCGCCAGCACTGAACGAATTAAACGTGGAGTTTCTCGTGCTGACGATATAGTTGTGCAGAATCTGGATGAAATCATCATCCATACCAAATTCCCCAGTGAATTCATAACTGCATTCTACACTGATGGATTCACCAACAAGATGGAGATACACCCATGCGGGGAATAGTAATAAACCCTTACACCAAGACTATTGAGGAGGTGATCATTAAGAAGAATGACATCAACTCTGTGTATAGTGCAATGACATGGCTCGGTCATGAAGTCAGCATCGTGCAGGTGGCTTTCGTTCTTCCTCAGGGTGACAACCTACTGGTTGATGAAGAAGGCGCTCTTAAGATGGGACGCCCAGTGTGGAAGTTGAACGGGATAGCATTCGTTGGATGCGGTCTCTTCCTTGGGTCAGATAACGATGGAGCCAACTGGTGCAGTGCGAAGATCCCAATGGCAGATCTCCACGCCTATACCACTTGGACCACAATTGTCAGCACGGGTGAGGTCGATACCGACCGTCTCCCGCATGAGGTGAGGTGATGGTCGTTAGAGTTGTCGGCAAGAAGAATAAGTTCTACACAACGGTCTGCACTGATGATGGCTGCAGAAACATTCTTGAGTTCGACTCTTCAGATATCAAGCAGCACACTATCAGTTGCATGGGTCGAGATGGTGGATCTAAGATGGGTATCGGTTGCCCTTCATGCGCTCAGATCATCACACCTGAACACTTCACAGAGATAAAGGAATATTCCAATGTGGAAGATTAAATTCGCCGTGACACTGTTCACAATCGCCATCACATGTGTCGTTGGACCATACATTATCTGGTATGATTACCAGCGCGGCGACTGGTTCCTGATGGTTATTGATGCAACAATCATTTGGATGTTGGCCGACTATCTGCGGCGCGTGTTTAAGAGGCAGATGTGATGGGTCTCTATGATGGACAAGCGTGGGCAAAGCTAGCGAAAGAAGCTGGCTTTATTCCAGAGGATACTGAAACCCAAGCGAGGTCAGCATTCAGGTTCTGTGCGGGAAGGATCAAGACATCGCAAGACCTTCTCACTAATGAGAAACAATCAACTGAGAGACTGCGTTCCGAACTAGAGGATCTCCGTATGTTCCTCACTTCAACCAAAAACAAGATTGAGGATCAATTGAATGGGTCTCGCTGAATGGCAGGTGGCAGAGGGTAGACGTAACCGCCCCGAGCCCAAGGAAATCGTCGCTGCTCCTGGGGAATTGTTCAACATAGAACACCGCAAGAAGACGATGGTCGCACGTCCCGGATCGCAGCGCAGATGCTACAATGGATGCTTTCCTGATAGCGATTGGGAATGGATCTGGACACCTTGGGCTGTCCTCGAAACTGACATGCCGATAAGTAGACTCGATTTCTGGGAGGATCTTAACAAGAAGTGCCCAAGGAAATCTAAATATAGAGCGGTGGCGACATGATCCAATCATCTCTG
>TARA_R110000851_G_scaffold76915_8_pt1 | contig 22447 bp, 20 predicted proteins | sample TARA_R110000851 | Tara Oceans TARA_R110000851 (sample SAMEA4397627) | marine metagenome | biome: Polar Biome; feature: [DCM] deep chlorophyll maximum layer (ENVO:01000326); material: water (ENVO:00002006), including particulate matter (ENVO:01000060) such as... | depth 17 m
CGAGGGCGTGGTCATGGAATTGAACGATTGCGCCTTCCCGCTCCTGAACAATATCGTCGCCACTGACGACCCGAATGTTGCGTTCAAGGATTGCGACTTTGCCCTGCTCGTCGGCGCGATGCCACGCAAACAGGGCATGGAACGCAAGGACCTGCTGTCTGCAAATGGCGGTATCTTCGGCCCACAGGGTAAGGCGATCAATGATCATGCCAGCCGAGACGTGAAAGTGCTTGTCGTCGGCAACCCGGCCAACACCAATGCCCTGATCGCACAACAGAATGCGCCTGATCTGGATCCGAAATGCTTCACCGCCATGGTCCGTCTCGACCACAACCGCGCGATGAGCCAACTGGCTGAGAAGACGGGCGCCCACAATACCGACATCAAGAAGATGACAATCTGGGGCAACCATTCCTCAACTCAGTACCCAGACCTGCATCACGCCACCGTCAAAGGCGAAGCTGCCCTCTCCAAGGTCGATCAGGACTGGTACGAAAACACCTTCATACCGGACGTGCAGCAGCGCGGCGCCGCCATCATCAAGGCCCGTGGTGCCTCTTCGGCCGCTTCGGCTGCGTCAGCCGCCATCGATCATATGCGCAGCTGGGCCCTCGGCACCGAAGCTGGTGACTGGGTGTCCATGGGCATCCCGTCCGATGGCTCCTACGGCATTGAGCCGGGCGTCATCTACGGCTACCCGTGCACCTGCAAGGACGGCAAGTACGAGATCGTCCAGGGTCTCGAAATCGGTGAATTCTCGCGCGCCCGCATGGATGCGACCGAGAAAGAACTGCGCGAAGAGCGCGAAGCTGTTCAGGACCTGCTCGGCTAGGCCCTGACTCAATACTGAAACGGGCAGCCATGTCTCACAACACGTTCGGCCACCTCTTCCGCGTGACCACCTGGGGCGAAAGCCACGGGCCCGCACTCGGATGCGTGGTCGATGGCTGCCCGCCTAATCTTCCGCTGGATGAGGCCTTCATTCAGCAATTCCTCGACCAGCGCCGCCCCGGCACCTCGCGATTCGTAACCCAGCGTCGGGAACCCGATCAGGTGAAAATCCTGTCCGGCGTCTTTGAGGATGACCGGACCGGCGGCCCTGTCACCACAGGCACACCGATCTCGCTGATGATCGAAAATACAGATCAACGCTCGAAAGATTATGGTGAGATCCGTGATCGGTACCGCCCCGGTCATGCCGACTATTCCTACGATCAGAAATATGGCGTCCGTGACTATCGCGGCGGTGGCCGCTCCAGTGCGCGCGAGACTGCCGCGCGGGTAGCTGCAGGCGCGGTGGCGCGCCGCGTTCTTGGCGACGGAATCTTCTTGCGCGGCGCTGTCGTCCAGATCGGCCCCCATGCCATCGACCGCTCGCGCTGGAACTGGGATGAAACGCAATCGAACCCATTCTGGTGTCCTGACGCCGAAATGGTGCCCGTCTGGGAGACCTTTCTGGACGAAACTCGCAAGGCTGGAAGCTCTGCTGGCGCAATTGTAGAGGTCGAAGCGACGGGGATTCCTGCGGGTTGGGGCGCTCCCATATACGGAAAACTGGATAGCGAACTCGCGGGTGCCATGATGAGCATCAATGCGGCCAAGGGCGTGGAAATCGGCGAAGGCTTTGCCGCCGCGGCTTTGTCCGGTGAGGAAAACGCCGACCAGATGCGCACTGGCAATGACGGCGCCCGTTTCCTGTCCAACCATAATGGCGGCATTGCGGGCGGCATTTCAACCGGTCAGCCGGTCGTCGTGCGAATCGCAATCAAACCAACATCTTCCATCCTTACCCCCGTCCAGACTGTCACGCGTGACGGTCAGGAGGTGGACGTACGCACCATCGGACGGCATGATCCCTGTGTTGGCATTCGTGCGGTGCCGGTGGCGGAGGCGATGCTCGCCTGTGTGCTGGCCGACGCGAAGTTGCGACATAGAGGGCAGACGGGAAAATGACCGCAAATGCGCATGTCACAGTAAGTTCACATACCTGCTATCGGCATTGCACATTGAACCTGCTACCTCGCGTTCAGTATTCAAATAGCGATGGGTTGGCGTAATGGGTGGCGTAGAAATTTTCGGCATCATTGGATTTATGCTGGCGTGCTACGCCGTCGTCGCGAATGATTCGATCCAGACACTGGGGACATTCCTGTCCTCGAATGCAAAGCGTCCCTGGTGGGTCCTGTGGATTTTTGCCAGCGCAATTCTGTTGGCCGTGCTCTTCTACGGGTATTTCAATGGCCAGGGAGACGTTGCCTACGAACGTCTCGACAAATTGTCTGTGCTGCCAGGTGATGGGGATCGCACCGCGGTGCTGATGCCCGGCATTCAATGGTGGCACGCCCTGCCTCCCCTGGTCCTGCTATTCCTGACTCGATTTGGCATCCCTGTGTCGACGACCTTCTTGGTCCTGACCCTGTTTGCCTTGTCGGGCGGGTCTGCCAGCGATGGCATCCTTGAGAAAATGATCATCAAGTCGGCAATGGGCTATGTCGTGGCGTTCGCGTGCGGCGCTGTGATCTGGATAATAATTTCCCGCACGTTCGAGCGTTGGGTCTTTCATACGAAAGACGAATTGCCTTGGCCCTACTGGATCACATTCCAGTGGCTGACGACGACCTTCCTCTGGTCACAATGGCTGATGCAGGATCTGGCGAATATCTTCGTTTACCTGCCGCGAACGGTCACAGTCACTGGTGACGAAACGCATGTGGCCTTTTCGCTCGGCTACGTCATTTTCGGCGCGATCCTGCTTGTGGCCATCCAAGGCTACATCTTCGCCACGCGCGGCGGCCAGATTCAGAAGATTGTGGAACGCAAGATCAACACGGTGGATGTCCGCGCCGCGACAATCGTCGACCTGATCTACGGAATCATCTTGTTCCTGTTCAAAGAGGTCAGCAATGTGCCGATGAGCACGACTTGGGTATTCCTTGGCCTGTTGGCCGGTCGCGAACTCGCGATCTCCTACGTCGCGCATCTGCGCGAAAAGAATGAGGCCGTGAAAGACGTTCTCGGCGATGCCGGACGTGCCTTCCTCGGCCTCATCATTTCGATCATTCTGGCTTTTGCCATGCCCCTCATGGGGACAGGTAAACTTCCGAGCTTCTAGCCCCGTTGGCGTTTAGGCGAACAGGTTAAAGATCGGATCGAGCGCGATCGCGAGACTTACCCCGACGACGCCTGCCAGTGCCAGCATGGCTCCCCGCAGGACGCGCAGGCTCGACTCATTGAGGGTCAGGTCCCTGTGCGCCAGCCAGGAAACGTGATTATCATTATGATCTAGGACTGCCATAGGTGGCTCCTTTCATTCCTGGTATATAGTTCGTGTCACATGACCGTAACGTAACTGTCATATTACTGTCATGTTCCATTCGCGCAAATCAATATTTTTTCATCCAGGATTAAGCAGCGCCCGTAGCTCTGGAAAAAAGTTTCATTTCAAGGCGTTATGATGATCGCCGGAAGGTGCTGATTTTTGTAAGAAATGCCAGTGACTGCGTTTCAGGCACCAATCCTGCCAAATCGCATGCTTGTACGGCGTCCCAGGACAGATAGCTTTTGTAGTATGGCTCGTGGAAACCGTGGGGAAAATATTCCAACAGTCCATCAAGGTCCGAATAGTCTCCAAATTGCGCGCTATCTGCCAGAATAAACAGACCGCCCGGCTTCAGGACTCGTCGAATTTCCGCCGGCACCTTCTCCCTCACGCGGGGCGGCAATTCGTGGAACAGGAAAATGGAGACCACCATATCGAGGCTATTGTCCTCTACGGGCATCGCCTCGGCCGCCTCGTGCAGGATCTCTACCTGTTTCCACGGTTTCAGACGTGTGCGGGCGGCGTCGGTATAGGTCGGTGACAGGTCCAGCCCGCTCGCCATTAACCTTGGATATACCTGCATCACTTGCGACAGGAAGCGGCCATTGCCGCACGCTACATCCAACAGGCTGACACCGCGTTGGTCGCGTCCCCTGAGCTCCCGTGAAATCTCGACCAGAACGGCGCGGCGCATCGCATCTGCTGTGCCAGTAAACAATGCTTCGACCTGAGTGTCATAGATATCGGCGCTGTCCTCGGTAAACCAGCCGCCGGACTGATAGTGGAAATTCTGGAGATAGTAGGCGGGATACCGGTTATGCCCGTCGGTCACCTGTTGCCGTACTTCCGTTCCATTGCGTTCCAATCGGCGCCGATCAACGTCCTCGACATCTTCCCGGAAAGCCCGCGCCGATCTCAACGCTTTCGGCAAATCCTTCAGGCGCACATCCGATGGCGCTGGATACAGCCCTGCCTCAACATTCAGGCGGTCCTTGATGAACAGTTCGAAATAGGCTCGGCGCAGGACAGCAAGGTCGGGCTGGCCTCGGGTGGGCTGGAACGTTGGTTCGCCCGGGCGATCAAAGCCGCTGGCACGCCGACGCGCCGCGCTCATCTGCGCGCCATACCAAGCCGACCGCAGCCCTTGTGCAGCAGCGTAACGCGCCCGGCCGGCGGTGCGGGTGGCGATGTCGAACACTCCCATGCAGTCAATATGTGGCCAGGTGTACCCGGCGTCCAGTTTTCACCTACTGTTCAGGTTCCGCCCCGCAGTATGCTAGTCTGACACTGGCGGACGTGTATCCGCGACAAGGAGTATTGCGATGAAATCCCACTCGCTGTTCATCGGAGCGCTGGCCATGGCCAGTCTTGCCATACCGGCTACGGCCTCGGCCCAAAGCGGATATGGCTACACCTATAATCCCCCTGTCCAGAACGTCCAATGTGAGCGCCAGCGCAAGGATGACCAGTTTGCGGGCGTGCTCGTCGGCGCGATTGCGGGCGGCCTGATCGGCGGGGCAATCGGCAATAATGTGGATGATGGCGATGCCTACCACTACCGGGGTCACAGAGGGTATCGCGGCCATAGAGGTTATCGCGGTCATCGGCGTCACGGCGGATACCATCATGGCAACGGAAACTCTGATGAAGTCGCTGCGGGCGCCATTCTCGGCGCGATTGTGGGCGGTCTTGCTGGCGGAGCCATTGCAGAAGACACAAGCCGACCCTGTCAGGTTGCAACACCTTATGGAGCGGCCACGAGCGGTACCTATCCAGCCGGCGGCATTCCGCGCACGACCGACGGCCTGTATGGCGGACCGGAGATCATGAACTATCCCAACACGCCGCCGCCAAGCCGCACATATCCGGCGTCAACGACTGCGGGACCGACCCTGCCGCCCCAACCGGGCACCGATATCGAGTGCCGCACGATTGAGCGCGAAACGCGGCTGCCCGATGGTCAGGTCATCCGCGACCCCATCACCGCATGCCGCGATCCCTATGATGGCACATGGGAGATCAATGACGGTTTCGGGGACGAGAACTACTAGGCGCCGGAACTAGGTTCGCACCGCATAAAACAGGCGTTCCGCATTGCCGTCGCCCCCGGTGATAGGGCTTTGTGTCCATGACTGGATTGGCCATCCCTGCCCGGCCATCCATTCCGTGAAAACGTCCGCCGCCAAGTCTGCCTTTTCGGAATCTGTGACCAGTCCGCCCTTGCCGATGTTTTCCCGACCAACCTGGAATTGCGGCTTGAACAGGCCGACAATTTCCGCCCGCTCAGCCGCGAGCGACAGAGGAACGGCCAGCAGCTTTTCGAGCGCAATGAAGCTCGCATCGCATACGAGCAAGGAAGGCGTGTCGCCCAGCATCTCTCCGGTCAGGGTCCGGGCGTCTTGAGCTTCCAGGCTCGTGACGCCGTCCTCATCGGAAAGAGAGGAGTGAAGCTGGCCTCGCCCGACATCGACCGCGACGACATGCGTCGCACCGGCCCGCAACAGCACGTCTGTGAAACCACCTGTGGACGCCCCGATGTCAAGGCAAACGCGCCCAGCCGGATCAACGCCAAAAGCGCTCAGGCCGTGCGCCAGTTTCAATCCCCCTCGCGATACGTAAGGGTGCGCCGGTTGTGCCTCGATGCGGTCGTCGCGTGACAGCATTTGCGATGGTTTGGTTACCACGACGCCGCCAGCCGTCACATTGCCTGCCTCAATCGCGGCGCGCGCAGAGGCTCGGCTGTCGAACAACCCCAGACTAACGAGCAATTTATCCGCGCGGTCCTTCACGATATGGAGCCTTCCTGCCAAATAGACGTTACGCCTATATCAGAACCCCGCTGACAGGAGACCCCCATGATCACTCGAACTGCAATCGCCTCACTCGCCATCGCCCTTGCCGCTTGCGGACAGCAAGGCGCGACCCCGCAGGAGATGCCCGACAGCGACAATGGCTTGCCAACGACAGACGAAATGCCCGGGCCGGATGAGGGCGTGTTCCCGTCCATGATGACCGCGACGGCTTCCATCATTGGCGCGGAAGGCACGGAGATCGGCACCGCGAATTTTCTCGATGGTCCGAATGGCGAAATGATTCGTGTTGAACTCAATTCCGGCAGCTTGACGCCCGGCTGGCACGGCATCCATTTACACGGCACCGGCACGTGCGAAGATGTTGGCGTGTTCAAGGCATCCGGCGGTCATCATGGAAAGATCGAAGGAGCGCATGGCCTGCTCAATCCGAAGGGACCGGAAGCCGGCGACCTGCCAAATATCTGGGTCGCGGAAGATGGTTCGGCCGGATATGAGGCGTTCACACGCCTGACCGCACTCGACTCCCTGTTGGATGAAGACGGCTCGGCGCTCATCATCCATGAGGCCGAAGACGACCACATGACCCAGCCTATTGGCGGCGCCGGTGCGCGAGTGGCGTGCGGCGTTATTCAATAGGCACCACCAGATCAGAAATATTGAAAAGCCGCGCAATTTCGCGCGGCTTTTCCACGATTTGGTGGTTGCGAAATTCCAATTCCCGTTACAGGCTTCGCTAAAAATGGGAATTGGGAGGAATAGAATGACTGGATTTTCACGGCGGGAAGCTCTGCTGGGCGGGGCAGCCATCGCGACACTTGCGGCATGTGGACAAACGCCGAGCGACGCCGCAGCCACCGTGCCGACAGGTCCCGTGGCAGCAAAAGCTGTCCCACCAGCCGGTTGGGAAAGCGGTCTCACCATCGCCGCCCGAATTGCCTCCGGCGAAACCACTTCGCTCGTAGAAACGGAAAAAGCCATCGCTCGCGCCAAGGCCGTGAATGGCGATCTCAATGCGATCGCCACCGACAGCTTTGACCAGGCCTTGCGCGACGCAGCCGTCCCCGCGCCGGGAACGTTCAGTGGCGTGCCCACATTCATGAAAGACCTTGTCGGGTGGAAGGGCACGCAATCCATGTGGGGCAGCCGCGCTTTCGTGGGCAATATTTCCCAGGAGGATTCCCCCTTTGCCGCAGCGTGGAGAAAGGGAGGAGTCGTTTCTCTCGGTAAATCCACGACACCCGAAATGGGGCTCATTTCATCAACCGAGCCGCTCGTAACAGGCCCGACCCGCAATCCTTGGGACCTATCCCGAATTCCGGGCGGATCGTCCGGCGGCGCAGCCGCCCTCGTGGCCGCACGTGTCGTCCCGTTCGCGCATGCCAGCGATGGCGGCGGATCCATCCGCATTCCCGCTTCTACGTGTGGTGTTTTTGGGCTGAAGCCATCACGTGCCCGACTGGACAATCGGGACGCGGCCAACGCTCCGCCTGTCGATATCTCGGTCAACCATGCCGTGACCATCACGGTGCAGGATTCCATTGAGCTGTTTCGTGTGGCGGAGACCAATGACGGGACCTATGCACCCCTCGGAGACATATCGACCCTGAACCGTCCGCTACGGATTGGCTTCGCACCGGACTCGATCAGCGGGACACGCGTGTCCCCTGAAACCACCGCAGCGCTTGAGGACGTCGCGCAGCTATGCCGGGATCTGGGCCATGAGGTGATCGACTTCAAAGTTCCGCTCGACGGCAAGGAGTTCACCGACAAGTTCCTGCTCTACTGGGCGGCTGGCGCCGCCGAGTTTGCCCAACAGGCCAGCGCCTACTCCGGCAAGCCTATCGGGCCCGACATTGTCGAGCCATGGACGCTCGGCCTGGCCGCCATGTTCCAGGCGCGGCAGTCGGAAATGGAAGACACGATCGCGTATCTCAAGGCATTCGAAGCCGTCTATGACGACTGGTTCAGCGACATGGATGTGCTACTCACACCCGTAACAGGCAGCCCCGCCGTACCGATTGGCGAACAGGCCCCGGATGGAGATTTCGACGCGGTCATGGAGAGTGTTCTGAACTTTGCCGCTTTCACTGCGCCGATGAACGTTGCAGGCGCAGCCTCAATGAGCGTGCCCTTGTCATGGTCGTCGGGCGGCCTGCCGATCGGCTCCATGTTCTCTGCCAAACGGGGCGAGGATGGCCTGCTGTTTGAACTGGCCATGCAGCTCGAAATGACACGCCCCTGGATTGCGCGCACGCCGCCAGTCTCGGCGCTCTGATCCTGCATGGTGTCGCCCGCTGTTTCCTCAACTGACGCAATGACGGCGCCGCTGGTCTTCGGCTACGGAATGGCGGCTGACGGCACCATCGCATCGCTGAACTGGGAGGATGTGACCTCCGGCCGATTGAATGAGTTCAGTCGCCACTGGTTGCACCTCAACCGTTTGTCGCCGGAAGTGAGAACCTGGCTCGCTCGCCAGAGCGGGCTGGACCGTATCGCCACCGAGGCGCTGCTTCAGGAAGACACTCGCCCGCGCTCGACCCGGCATGGTGCTGGTTTCCTGATCAATTTGCGCGGCATGAACCTGAACGAAGGCGAAGCACTGGAAGACATGCTGGCCTTGCGCATGTGGGCCAGTGAAAGCTCTCTGATCACGTTGCGCGCCAAGCCCATCCAGGCGACGCGCGATGTCGAACTGAAGGTCAAAGAGGGCAATGTGCCCAATTCAACGGGCGGCCTTGTTGCCGCCCTTGCCGATGCGTTGACCGACCGGATGGAACCGGAAGTGTCGCGTTTCGATGAACAGGCGGACCAGTTCGAGGATGATCTGCTTGATCCTGGTACGCGTCTCCCGCGCTCCAAACTGTCGGAGTTGCGCCGCCGCGTATTGCAGGTACGTCGCTATATTTTGCCCCAACGCGAGGCGCTTTCCCAGCTTGTCCGCGAAGGCACCCAGTCCGGCTTGTTCTCCGATCATGATCTGCTGTTCCTCCGCGAGTCCGCTGATCGGGTCACGCGTCTGGCGGAAGAACTCGACACGATCCGGGACCGCTGCACCGTGTTGCAGGAACAGGTGATAGAGGAACGCGCGGAAGTGATGAACCAGCGCTTGTTCGTGCTCTCGATCCTGTCAGCGGTCTTCCTGCCGATCAGCTTCGTGACGGGCCTTTTCGGCGTTAATGTGGGCGGCATGCCGGGGGTTCAAAGCGCCGGCGCATTTGCCATCCTGGTCGGGGCGCTCGCGGTGGCGACCATCCTGATGCTGGCCATCTTCCGCTGGCGACGCTGGATCTGACTCTGCCCTCGCTGATCGGGGCATTTATTAATCACACCTTGCACTGAAACCTGAAATCTGCGCGCCAGCTTTGCCGGATTGCAACAATCGGCTGTTAACTATGATCGAATGGCGACCTTATTCAGGCGACGCCGCGCCCTATATCTGATACAGCGCCAGCCGTGCGAAAGACTGAACCGTGAACCGATCCTTAAAAATTGCCATTGCTATCTTTGTCGGCCTACTGGCCTGGTTCGTGATCCGGAGTGTCATTCGGGGCGACATCAGCACGCAGCATGAAGATGTCCGGCTGGAAGCCAGCGAGGTCGCGCCCGAAGCGGTCACTTTCACGGTTTCGGCACAAACTCACGGCATCCGCCTCAAGGCCAAGGGCCTGACGGCCCCCGATAAATCGGTGACGGTAAAAGCTGGAACCGCGGGCAACGTAACCTCGACGCCCGTGCGCGAGGGTACGCGCGTCTCACGTGGCACGCTGCTCTGCGGACTGGATGTTGAAGCCCGCGCCGCCCGTCTGGAAGAGGCTGAAGCTCGCCGCGACGCTGCACGGATCGATTTCGAGGCGGCAAGAACATTGGCCGAAAAAGGCCTGGCCCCCGCCAATAATGAAGCCTCCGCGAAGGCAGCTCTCGACGCTGCAGAAGCCTCGGTGAACGCCGCGCGGGTGGAACTTTCCAAGACACAGATTCGGGCCCCGTTCGACGGAATCTTTGAAAACCGCTTGGCCGAAGCTGGTGATTATCTTTCGCCCGGTCAGCCTTGCGGCACCATGGTCGACATGGACCCGGTTATTGTCGCGGTCGAAGTGGCCGAGGCCAATGCCGGCCAACTGACGACCGGCATGACCGGCACCGCCCGCCTGCCCAGCGGCACGACCTATCCGGCCACGCTGCGTTATGTCTCACGCACGGCCGACGCGGGCACGCGCACCTTCCTGATCGAGGGTGAACTCGACACAGGCGACGATCCGGTCGCCGCGGGTGTCACGGCAGAACTCTTTATTCCAATGGGCGAGGTGCCAGCGACGCTGATCTCTCCCGGCCTTCTGACATTGTCGGACGCTGGCGAACTCGGCGTACGCTACGTCGACGACCAGAACACGGTACAGTTCGCGCCCATCAAAGTGATTGATGAGACGCCTGAGGGCGCGTGGGTCACAGGCCTGCCCGCTACGGTCAGACTGATCTCTATTGGCCAGGACTACCTGGCTGAAGGGGTCGAAGTGAAACCTGTTCCCCAAGGCGGTGCCCAGCCATGACCCAGATCGTCGAGGGTGCCATCGGCCGCGCGCGGATGGTGTTGTCCATCCTGATCTGCGCCATCATTGCCGGTACGGCGACGTATATCGGATTGCCCAAGGAAGCGGATCCGGACATTCCAATTCCTTTTGTTGGCATCACGGTGCCGCTGGCTGGCGTGACTCCAGAAGATGCCGAGCGCCTTCTGGTCAAACCTATCGAACAGGAAATCCAGTCTCTTGAGGGCCTGAAAACCTTTATCGGCATCGGCGCAGAGGGCGCTGGACAACTGGTTCTGGAATTCGAAATCGAAACCGATGTCGATCAGGCAGTGTTGGACGTGAAGGACAAGGTCGATCTGGCCAAACGGTTCTTCCCGGCTGATGCCCGCGAGCCCATCATCACCGAAGTGAATGCTTCACAATTCCCGATCATGGTCGTGAACCTGTTCGGCCAGGCGCCTGAGCGCGGACTGAACCAGATTGCCGAGACCCTGCAGGACATGCTGGAGCGCAATCCGGGCGTGCTGGAAGCCAACATTATTGGCCAGCGCGAAGACGTGCTCGAAATTGTGGTCGATCCCGTCAAACTTGAAACTTACAATCTGTCCTATCAGGACATCTACGCCGTCGTGACCGCGAACAACCAGCTCGTCCCGGCTGGCCAGATCGACACCGGCGAAGGCAGCTTTGCCGTCAAGGTGCCCGGCCTGATCCGATCCGCCCAGGATGCGCTCAACCTGCCGGTCAAACGCTCTGACAATGCCACGGTGACCCTGTCGGACGTGGCCGAAATCCGCCGCACCTACAAGGATGCAACCGGCTACGCAACGTTCAATGGCCAACCTTCCCTGCAATTGCAGATCGTCAAACGCTCTGGTGCCAACATTCTCGACACGGCGAATTTCGTGCGCGACACCGTCGCGGCCCAGCAGGAAAGCTGGCCCAACACGGTCGATGTCCGCATCACATCAGACGCCTCGGAACTGATTGGGGATCAGCTGGGACAACTCCAGAACTCGATCATCACCGCTGTCATGCTGGTGATGATAATCTGTGTGGCCGCACTTGGTTGGCGCTCCGCGCTGCTGGTGGGTATCTCCATCCCCGCCTCCTTCGTGATGGCGTTCCTGCTTCTTGGGGCATTTGGTTACACGATCAACATGATGGTCATGTTCGGCATGGTCATCGCGGTGGGTATTCTGGTCGATGGCGCCATTGTCGTAACCGAATATGCCGACCGAAAAATGGCCGAGGGCCTCAACCGGAAAGAGGCTTACGGCATGGCCGGCAAGCGGATGTTCTGGCCAGTGGTTGCATCGACCGCGACAACCCTTGCGGCTTTCATCCCATTCCTGTTCTGGAACTCGATGCCTGGCAAGTTCATGGCCTATCTGCCGATTACGCTGATTTTCGTTTTGTCGGCGTCGCTGGTCATGGCGCTGATCTTCCTGCCGGTGCTCGGTTCGGTGATCGGCGCACGGCCTGATGGTACCGATGAGAGTCTGGCGGCATTGGCGGCAGACGCCGATCCGTCGGAGGCTAGCGGCTGGCTTGGCGGATATGTTCGCCTGCTGAAAGTGCTGCTGGCGCATCCTTTGGCTGTGACGGGCGTCGCCATTGCCGGGGTCATGATGATCTTTGTCTGGTTTGGCTCGACACCGCACAAGACCGAACTCTTTCTGGATGTCGAACCTGAACAAGCCTTCGTGTTCGTTCAGGCTCAGGGCAGCCTCTCCACCGCAGAACAGCTTTCTCTTGTCAAACGGGCCGAAGTGGCAATTACCGGCATGGACGGCGTTGAAGACATCTCGACCGAAGCCGGCGCCTCCGGTGGCGCGATCTTTTCGCCTGACGGATCGTCCAGCAAGCCGACCGACACGGTTGGGCAGCTACTGGTCGACTTGGCCACGGCAGATGGCGTGCACAATGGCCGCCGCACACTCGCGAACATCCGCACCCGGCTGGCTGAAATTCCTGGCCTTCGCTTCGAAATCGCCGCCCGCGAACAAGGCCCACCCTCGGGCAAGGACATTCAGATCGCTCTACTCTCCGAGGATGCCGCCTCCCTCAATTCCACTGCGCGCATGATCCGCGACTACCTCGATTCCCGACCTGACCTGCGCGAAGTTGAAGACACGCGCCCTCTGCCCGGTATCGAATACCAACTCGAAGTCGACCGTGCCGAAGCTGGCAAGTATGGACTCGATATCAGCCAGGTCGGCGCAGCCGTACAGCTAATCACCAATGGCGTGCTCGTCGGTCGCTATCGGCCGGACGATGCCAATGACGAAGTCGACATCCGCGTCCGCTTCCCACAGGCAGACCGCAGCGCCAGCGCAATTGACGATCTTCGTATCGCCACGCCGCGCGGCAATGTTCCGCTGTCTTTGTTTGTCGAGCGCGTGCCCGCCCCGCGGGTCAGCCAGATTACGCGCCGTGATGGAGCCCGGGTCGTGGATGTCCGCGCCAATGCCGTGGAACAGGGTGCAGGCGCTGCGATCGTCGAAGAGGTCAAGGCCTGGGTTGCCGAACAGGATATTCCCGGCACGGTGGAGGTACGCTTTGAAGGCGCGGACGAAGATAGCGCCGATGCGGCAGCCTTCTTCCAGGGGGCCCTGCTCGCCATGCTGTTCATGATGGCCATCATCCTGCTGTGGGAGTTCAACAATTTCTGGCAGGTCTTCCTGACCCTGACGGCCGTAATCATATCCACTGCCGGTGTGCTCGTTGGTATCCAGCTTGTCCTGCCTTACGTTTCCCAGTTGATGATCGGTACGGGCATTGTCGCGCTCGCCGGGATCGTGGTGAACAACAATATCGTCCTCATCGACACATATAACCGTCTGCTCAGCGATGGCCGCACGCCGGAAGAAGCCGCCGTCGCGACAGCCGCCCAGCGTATTCGTCCGATCCTGCTGACGACCGGCACGACGATCTGTGGCCTGTTGCCGATGATCATTCAGATGAATGTGAACTTCTTCGAAGGCTCGATCAATTTTGGGGGTGCCAGCTCCGAATGGTGGGTCCAACTGGCAACGGCCGTGGTATTTGGCCTTGGCTTTTCTACAATCATGATCTTGCTGGTGACGCCTGTCTGGCTGCTTGCACCACACCGTATTCGCCGTTGGGCGGGTCGCCTGAAGGATCGGGTCCGGGGCGAACAGGCAGCCGCCCACAGTATATCTGAACAGACCACGGCCAACGAGAACGAACCGTCTGACCGGTCTCTGCCCGCCGCTGAATAGGAATTCAGATGAGCCTCAGATGAACGCGCCATTCGGTTTGCGTTCGCGTGGTTCATGCGAGAACAGGTCCAGCAGCACCGGGTCAGCCTTCGCCCTTTCGGGCAAGCGCCTCCACCCATCGCGCTTCATGAGGCCGGCCGGACTCCCTCCCCCCTGACCAGGCCCCCGGTGCTGCATATCCTTTCTCGCGAAACAGGTCAGCCGACCAGAGGCCCGCCCGGCGCAAGCGCTGTCTGCTTGGATTTTTCCGCTTCAGCCCGAAACCTCTGGGGATGGGCCATGTTGGGGAAGTTGATGTGGGTTTCACCACGCCCATGAACCGACAGTTTTCCGAAGCCGAATATCCGCCCCAAGATGCCTTGGTTGAGGGAACTGCCTTCTATGGAATCGAGCGTGATCTCCTCGACATTGGCTGACCAGAGCCCGGTTTTCTTCACAACCCGGCGATCTGTCACCACAAACTCGGTCGTGTTCAACCGGATCATCTGGGCGATAAAATAGAAAATCCCGAAGATGATGATGCCAAAGACAATCAGCATCGCCCATGCCTTGGCATATTCGAGCCAATGGAACTGGCCGCGATAGCGCAGGACCTCGCCCTCATAGAGCCGCTTCTCAAGATAACCGGCCATGATCGCCTCACCGCTTTGCCTTACCCATCCAATTCGGAATGGAACGCGCGGTCAACCATCAAACGGGTTGCACGAATGTGGCGATCACTTTCTTCCGTCCGGACTTTTCGAAATCCACGGTCAGCTTGTTGCCTTCCGTATGAGCCACCCGGCCATAGCCGAACTTGTCATGGAAGATACGTGTGCCGACCTTGAAAGTTGCCGGTCCGCCTGAAGTGGCCGACAGGGTCGTATTGTCTCGCGGCGGACGCGTGTCGAACCGGCCCGCATTTTCCTTCAGGCGCTGCCAGCCCGGACTCTTGTAATTCGAACGTTCGCCAAGGTCTTCGACCGATCCGCTAAATCCACTTTCGCCACCGGGCATGCCGGAAAAGCCCGTCTCTGAAATCGCCTCGACATGATCATGCGGCAACTCATCAACAAAGCGGCTCGGCAGTACGCTCTGCCAGCGGCCATAGATCTGGCGGTTCGCCACAAAGGAAATATAGGCGTGCTGACGCGCGCGCGTGATGCCGACATAGGCCAGCCGACGCTCTTCCTCGAGCCCCTTCATGCCGCTTTCATCCAGGCTGCGGCGGGATGGGAAGACTTCCTCTTCCCATCCTGGCAAGAAGACGACGGGCCATTCCAGCCCTTTGGCGCCGTGCAGGGTCAGGATCTGCACCTGGTCTTCCCCGGCCCCGCCGGTCGAAGCGTCCATGACCAGTTCGATATGTTCCAGGAAGCCGGCCAGTGAGTCGAACTCGCTCATCGCCCGGACCAGTTCCTTCAGGTTGTCGAGCCGTGTCTGCGCCTGCGGGCTGCGATCCTTCTGAAGCATGTCGGTATAGCCGGACTCTTCGAGAATCGTTTCGGCAAGTTCCGTATGCGGCATGCCATTGGCCAATTTGTCTCGCCAGAGATTGATCTGGTCGATGAACTGGTTCAGCCCGCGCTTTGCGCCGCCCTTGATCTCGTCAGTCTGCAGCACCATTGGCGTCAGCACGAACAGGCTGCGGCCATCCTCGCGCGCATAGGATTGCAGCTTGGCGAGCGATGTATTGCCCACGCCGCGCTTCGGCTGGTTCACGACTCGCTCGAACGCAAGATCATCATCCGGCGACCGTACAAGCCGCAAATAGGCCAGCGCATCGCGTATCTCGGCGCGCTCGAAGAAGCGCGGGCCCCCGATCACGCGGTACGGTATGCCCAGCATGATGAAGCGTTCCTCGAAGGCCCGCATCTGCCACGAGGCGCGCACCAGAACGGCGCAATCCTCATGGCTGCCACCCTTCGACACCCAGCTCTCGATATCGTCCGCAATCAGGCGGCTCTCGGCCTCGCCATCCCACAGGCCGCGCACCTTCACCTTGGAGGCGTCAATATCATCAATTGCATTGTCGTCGCCGACATAGAGCGTTTTGCCGAGACGGCTCTTGTTGTGACTGATCACCGAGGAAGCAGCGGCAAGGATATGCTTGGTCGAACGGTAGTTCTTTTCCAGCCGGATCACATGCGCGCCGGGGAAATCCTTCTCGAAGCGGAGGATGTTGTCGACTTCCGCCCCGCGCCAGCCATAGATTGACTGATCATCATCACCGACACAGCATATATTCTGCGAGCCCTGTGCCAGAAGGCGCAGCCAGAGATACTGCGCAACGTTCGTATCCTGATATTCGTCGACCAGAACATAACGGAACTTGTCGTGATATTCCTTCAACAAATCAGGGTTTTTCTGGAAGATCGTGATGTTGTGGATCAGCAAATCGCCGAAGTCGCACGCATTCAGCACTTTCAGCCGCGCCTGATAAATCTGGTAACAGGTGATGCCCTTGCCGTCAGCGAACTGGTGAGCCTCTTCCGGCGGCACCTTGTCCGGCGTCAGCGCCCGGTTCTTCCAGCCATCAATCAGACTCGCGAGATAGCGCGGCGTCCAGCGTTTCGGATCAATGTTCTCGGCCTGAATGATCTGTTTGCACAGGCGCACCTGATCATCGGTGTCGATGATGGTGAAAGTCGATTTAAGCCCTGCCAGTTCGGCATGTTTGCGCAGAATCTGCGCGCTGATCGAGTGGAACGTGCCAAGCCAGCGCAGGCCCTCGCCCGCCTCGCCCAGCATGTTCAGCGCCCGCTCGCGCATTTCCCGGGCGGCCTTGTTGGTGAAGGTCACGGTCAGCGTCTGCGACGGCCAGGCCAGCCGCGTGCCGATGATGTGTGCGAGACGCGTGGTCAGCACGCGCGTTTTGCCCGTGCCGGCACCGGCAAGCACCAGCAGAGGGCCTTCGGTCGTCAGCACGGCCTCGCGCTGCTCCGGGTTCAGGCCGTCCAGATACTCCGCCTCGCTCTTGGCAGCGGGCGGTTTGGCGGCGGCCATTTGGGAAATGGACAGGCGATTCGGATTAGAACTCATAGCGAACATATAGCACCGAATGCCCCGTTGGGCAGGGTTTGCGGCACACACGAATATTGTGAATATGCCAGTGCCATGTCATGCTCTTGGAAGTAGAACTTGGAGACCCTTGAGGATGAAGAAGCCCGTCTTTCTGATAGCCGCTGCCATCGTGTCTTCTCTATTGCCCGCACAGGCAGATGCGCCGTCCAATCCTACTGCATGCAACCCCGTGGTCGGTGATGGAACTGCCAAAGCAACCATGTGGCTCGAAGAACGCGTGGCTGCACTGCAGGAGCTGGAGAATCCTACTGAACAGGATGTGGACCTGTTGAAGGAGTTCCAGGCCAGCTTGCTCGGCATAAAGGACAGGCAGATGTCCGGGCAAGACAATGACGAGGCCCGATGCACGCCTGCCAAATCCTTCGACAATAGCGACGAGACCAGTTGATCTGATCGTTTAGCGGCAGAAAAGCCGGGCAGTATGTGCACGCACAAGGTTCGGCTCGTATCTGCCGAAGATGTCGACTCTGAAGTCAGGGCATGGCTGGCCGAGTCCTACAGCACCGCCTGACCCGAACTGACCACAAAAAAAACCCTGCAGGGACGCGTCAGGTGTGCGGGACGCGGCCTTGCAGGGTCGAGCGAGATGCTGGTGTGAAGGCATCTCACTTTGGTACGGGCTTGGCCCGCGTCAGAAGGGGGAATAGATCATCCGAACAAGACGGCTATCGCGCAGGTGGCGTCGAAGCGCGGACAAAGTGCGTGTGATGTACGGGTCCCCCACACGCCTTCATCGTCAAATTGTATCGGGATGGCCTAAACTGTCCCCACCATCCAACTGGACCTTGGCGGAATAGCCACCTTCGGCCCAGCTGAATTAACCAAAACCATTCCTGACGATCGGATGCAAGTCTAAATCGACCTAAGATAGCGTTGCCAAACTCGCTGCATCATAATCGTTCAACTCATCAAGGCGACCTTCATGCACCTTGCGGGCCCATGCCGGATCCTGAAGCAGCGCGCGCCCAACCGCAACAAGGTCAAACTCACCGCGCGACAAGCGCTCTTCGAGGTCATCGAGCGACCGTGTCCCCGAACCCTCACCCTGGAAAGCCTTGATGAAATCGCCTGACAGGCCAACCGACCCGACGGTAATGGTGGGCAGGCCAGTCAGCTTCTTGGCCCAACCTGCACCGTTCAGACCGTTCTCGCCATCGACCTCAGGGAATTCGGGTTCCCAGTAGCGGCGCTGGGACGCGTGCAATACGTCCACGCCGCCATCGACGAACACTTTCAGGAAAGCTTCAAGGTCTTCCGGCGTCGTAGCCAGGCGCGCATCATATTGTTGTTGTTTCCACTGCGAGTAGCGCAGGATGATCGGGAAATCCGGAGAGACACGCTTGCGAATTTCCTTCAGGATATCAGAGGCAAAGCTGGCGCGGTCGACCAGCGATGTGCCGCCGAACTTGTCATCGCGCTTGTTCATGACATCCCAGAAGAACTGGTCGATCAGGTAGCCATGCGCGCCATGCACTTCAACACAGTCAAAACCGAGCTTTTCCGCTTCAGCGGCGGCGTCAGCATATGCGAGCACCATGTCGTCGACTTCAGCTGATGTCGGTGCCTCAATCACAGCTTTACCGGTATGCGTCATGCCCGAAGGGCTGTCGGTCGGCGCGTCCGGATTCGGACCACTGCCTTCCTTGCGCACCATGCCCATATGCCAGATCTGGGGCGCGATCTTACCACCCTTGGCGTGGACCTTCTCAACCACATTTTTCCAACCAGCCAGGGAGTCCGGCTCATGGAAGTTCGGAACGTTCGGGTCGTTCGATGCCCCACCACGGCGGATTGTGGTGCCTTCGGTCAGGATCAGGCCAACCTCGTTTTCGGCGCGACGCGCATAATAGTCTGCAACATCATTGCCCGGCACGCCGTTCGGCGACTTCGACCGCGTCATCGGGGCCATCACGATGCGGTTAGGCAAGTCGAGGGACTTCATCTTGAAGGGGGCGAACAGTGAACTTGTCATTTAGGGCTCCATCAATGTTGCGAGACAGGTGGCGACACCCTCCCCCAAGGTCAAGATTTTCCCCTACGCAAAGACAGCCATTGCATGGTTCAGTGTCTGTTCAGTATCTCTCAACGCTACTGACTTGAAACTGTTGAAGGCTCTCCACATGAGACACGCCCTGTTATTCTTCCTGCCCGCTTTGGCCGCTGCCTGTGCCACGCCCGGATATGACTATGAGGCGCGCATGGCGCCTGGCTTTCCTCAGGCCGCAGAATATCGCGATGTCGCCGTGGGCCAGTTCCGCGGGCCAGCCGGGAATGTCGCCGAAGCCGAGTTCGCCGACATGATCGAACAGGTCACGCTGGATGGATCCTACTGGTTCACCTTGCCGTCCGGCGATCCGGCCGGAATTTATGAGGGCCGGGTCGACATAGAGTCCTGGGATGCCGAAACGCGCTTTGAACGCGAGAAGCGATGCGTTGAATATGACGGCCTGTTCGATTGCGAACACCGCGCCATCGTTGAAACGGAATGTCGCGAAGAAACCGTCGAAGTCGTTGTCACCGCCAATCTGGTGGACTATCGCACCAACCGGCTGGTCTTCAGCCAGCAACAGCTGGGCGGGGCAAATCGGGAAACATGTGTCGACGTGGCCGAATACGAAGATCGCGGCCATGACCTCGGCGTTTGGCGCGACCCTCACCAGTCCAGCTACGATCCCTACAATGCCCCGATTGGCATGGTGCGAGATGCGACCGTGGAAGCCGTTCGCCGGTTCCGCAATGATATCGCGCCTTACTACCAGACCATGCGCGCCGAAATCATGACGGACGGCCTGACCCCAGAAGCCCAGAACGACCCTCGCTTCGCCGCAGCCGTGAAGGCCACCAAGAATGGCAATTTCATGGGGGCCTGCGCACAGTGGGACGAATTGGGACGCGAATGGACCCACGCCCCTGCCATTCTTCATAATCTGGGCGCATGTGCGGAGGCGCGCGGCGACATGGCCACGGCCCAGTTGCGTTATGCCCGCGCCGCCGAATTGGCCCAGTCAATCCCCCTGCTCGAAGACAAACAGGCCAAGCCGATCTTCAGCGCACTGGAGCGCGTTTCAGGCCGCCGCATGGATGACGCCCTGATCAATTCGATCCTGTATCCGGAAGAACCGGCTAGCTGAACGGAAGACTAAAAACCAAGCAGCGTGCGGATCGGAATACCGGCTTCAGCAGCGTCAGCCACGATGCCCCAAGTGATCCCGGCCGCAAATGCGATACCGGCCACCACGAATTTTCCCAGAATGCGACCCATTGGCGTGTCCTCCCGCTTTGAAACAAAGTCAGAAGGGACACTGCAAGTCAGAGGCCGGTTGGTAAGACCTGATTAACCATGGTCTTCGGGATCATCGTCCCGGCGATGGGCTTCGGTCTCCCGGCGCGCTTTGTCCGCGCGCGCTTGCTCCAGGGATCGATCAGACTTGGTGCGTCCGAATTTCGCGCGGTTTTCCTTGGCCAACTTGTCTTTCTCGGCCTTGGCTTTCGCTTTTCGAAACTTGTTGAGATTGATCGGTTCCGCCATCAGTCCTTCCTCTCGAAACGCGCCAGCCGCGCCTCCAGGCCCTCTTTCACGCCGGGCCATTCGCGGGCGAGGATCGAGAACACCACAGTGGTGCGGACAAAACCATCCGGCAGGACGCGATTATCGCGCAGGACGCCTTCCTGCACGCCGCCCAGCTTGGTCACTGCTGCACGAGACCGGGCATTGCGTTCATCCACATTGAAACAGATGCGGATTGCTCCCTGACCAAAGGCATGGCCGAGCAGCAAATGCTTGCAAGCGGGATTTGTCGCGCCACCCTGAAATTCAGGCGCATAAATCGTCATGCCGATCTCGACATTCTTCGATACTGCATCCGGGTTGAGATAGGCGCTCATCCCAGCGAAGCGACCCTCCGGCGTCAGGACAGCAAATGGCACCAGCGTGCCAGCCTCTGCGCGTTTCCGGATCGCTTTTACCCAAACCGAAATCCAGTCGCCCGGCGGATTGAAATACGGCCACGTCGCCAGCCGCTGGCCGGACCGCTCAGCCATGTCCCGTAACGCTTCGGCATGCGCGTCAATGTCAAACGGCACGAGCCGTACGAAACGGTTCTCCAGCGTGACGGGCGCAATCTGCAAACCGGCAAATCCCTTAATCGCCGGAATGCGTCTCGCGCCACTGTTCCATGGCCAGCGAGATGGCGAAAGTTTCGCGATATTTCGGGCTGGAGGCCGGGCGCGGGGCCTTGGCGGCCGTCATCGCCATGATCTCGGCCAGCTTGTTGTGGGCCGCGCCGGACTGGCCTGCGCCGATATAGGCGTGCAGCTCGACCAGCGCCGAAGATAGCGGATCATGTGCTCGGATCACGAAGTACGGCTCGTCCTCGGCCAGCTTGTCCAGGATATCGAACTGGGACGGGTTGGATTTGGATCCGACGGGAGCGTTTGCCATGGAGACGGCCTTTCTTGGCGGGAAGTGATTCTGTGTCGCGCAGTCTAGTCTTCACCGCGCCAATCGCCAGCCCTCACTGCATCGCCGCCTGCCGGCGATACGCGCTCGGCGTCAGACCCGTCGTCGCCTTGAATGACCTGTTGAATGGGCCGAGCGAGCCAAATCCGCAATCCATCGCGATGGACAGGATAGGCTGACCCTCAAGATCAGGACGGGCAAGCCTGCGCTTCGCCTCGGCTATACGGTAGGAATTGATCATCTGGTTGAAATTGGCGAAGCCAAGGTCGGATACGATGCATTGGCTGATCTTGTATTCCGGTTCGCGCAAACGTTCGGCTACATCGGCGACTTTTATCTGGGGTTCCAGAAACACGTGATCAGTCTCGATCAGACGCTCTAGTCGCAAGGCAAGCGCCGGATGTCCTGCCGCTGACTTTGGCCGCTTGGTCTGCGCAAGAGGATTTTGCCTTCGATAGAGCACTGCCGCGCTTGCACCGACCAATGCGAGCGTGGCGGCGACAATCCTGAACTCTTCCTGCCAAACATCGAGTCCGCGCTGGTCGTTCATGAGGGAAACAAAGACGATCGCGGCATAGCCACCCGCAAAGCATAAGCGGAACCGTCGCTCCGCAGATGAGGCCTTCAAGCCATCAATGGCCTCCACGAAAGTCATGAGCAGCATGGCTGACCCAATCAGCCCCTTCATGCTGGCCACCATTCCGACCAGTCTGCCCGCATGCCCTTCCGGGACCACATAACTGATCAGGCAGGTCAAATAGAGCGTCACGACCACGACGAGCGGCCAGGCTTTTCGCTCGGTTTCCTGCCGGAACAATTCGCGCGACAAAAGCCAGGCCATACCGCAAGGCACGAAACCGATGAGCACCAGCACAACACCGAGATGGGGGACAATGCCGCCGACGAAATACTCGGCAATGAAAGCACATACCGAAAGCGCAAACGCCGCCCAATACAGTGTAAGCGGAGCAACTGGACCAAATGGCAGGCCGTGCCTGAACATGCCATCGTTCTCAATG
>TARA_R110000851_G_scaffold152452_2_pt1 | contig 22408 bp, 13 predicted proteins | sample TARA_R110000851 | Tara Oceans TARA_R110000851 (sample SAMEA4397627) | marine metagenome | biome: Polar Biome; feature: [DCM] deep chlorophyll maximum layer (ENVO:01000326); material: water (ENVO:00002006), including particulate matter (ENVO:01000060) such as... | depth 17 m
TTATTGGTACTGGTGCTATACTTAAGCTTGGTGTTTCTATTATTTGAAACATTAGTCCACTTTGACTAACTACATATTTTGCTAATGATATCCCAACATTACAAATTATGCCGTCAAATTTATCAGTTCCACCACTTAATAAAGTATTAGGTATAGTATATTCGTCTAAAAGACTACCACCATAATTATATTTACCTAATTTATATTTTGGTGCCGCGGGGCCAGGATTTCCACTATTATCGTATAGTATTAACATTAAATTACTACTAACATCAAAACTTATATCTCCAGTACATTTATATCCTCCTGGTAGTGAGAATAGTGTTGTAATGTTTGCTGAAGTATTAGTAGAATTAATTAAATCTATTTCATATACATCAGATTCTGCAGATAAGAATGAGAATTGATTTATATTAGTTAGTCCCCTACCAATAGTCTGACCTAACGAAATAGTTCTGTTAAGTATTGGTGATTGATTTGATGTTATGTACCATTCTTTTATTTCAATCGGTCTATATGTAAAGACTAACATGTCTGGAAGTGGTAGGGTTGGTAGTGCTGGTGACTGCCAATAAGACACATCATTAAATGTATATCCTGGGTCACTAAGTATAGATTGTGATATGTTAGTTGCTATATTATAAGAATATATTCCTGAGTCTTGCGTTACCGGATTATCGTTAACACTGAATAATATAGGACAAGCTGGTATTACTACACTTTCACAACATCCAGTACTACAAGAATAATAACCTGCTGGAGTTCCTGGGTAAATATTTGTTCCTGTATTACCAGTACCTAACAACCACACACACTCACATTCTGGTGGTAATAATTCATTACATAACCATTCGTGACAATCGTGCGTACATAAATTATAGGCGTTATACCCAGTATAAGCTCCCAACCCATTACCTGGGTCTATACACCCTCCAAGGTTACAATCATAAGTAACTTCTGGTTCACAACAGAATTGATTACACGCACCTGAGGTACTGTATGGTCCTAATGGCAGTCCTATCACGGGTACACAACCACAAGGTTCAGAAGTACATATACATGGCTCTATTGTTACATTCCAACCATTGGTTACACCATATCCTAAACCTATAACTTCAGAAGCTGTAGTCATTATACTAACATTATAACTATAAGGTGATGCTGAAGCTACACTAACAAACGATTCCCATGTGTTATATTCAAAACCTTGATTAACTGACATGTGACCTATACTAAGTAGCCTAAATTCTGGATACCCATTTGGTCCTATACATATGTCTGTTGGTAGGGTTATATTTCCACTACTATAAGTTAAAGAATTAATTTCATAGGTTGCGGTACTGAAAGGCACACTAGGGTCCCAATATTCGTGGTCAGTAAATACATTCTCTACTTGAGACGTTGGGTAAAGAAGTCCCTGTGTTATAGTATCACTTGTAAATGGATAAGTTGGTGGATTTGTAATAAATGGTGCCCCTACTTGATTTCCTTGAGTCCCTGGTGAAATTGTATTAATTGGTCCTAGTGAATCTGAACAACTATTAGTGGTATGTCCTGAATCACATTCCCATGATATTGGGTTACAGTCCATATAGTATTGACAGTTAGGGTTGGTAAGGCAATTAGTACAATCATTTATTGTGGTAAAGAATGGGACTGCTAATGGTGATGCTGGAACACATTGTCCATTTGTAAGGCTACATGTATAACCTGAATCTGTTGTTGGACAACACGCTGATAAACATAATGAATTTGTTGTATAGGTGCCACCACTATCCCACTGTTGTACACACCAACAATCCTCTCCAATACAACACTGTTCCCATTTTGTCATACACTGGAAATTTAATCCTGCTGGGTTGAAGAATGTGTCTAGTGTTTGACAAGCTGAGGAGTATGACATTAGTGTTGTTACAGGTGCTCCCGCTGCGACAGCCGCTCCATAAAAATCATTCCAGGTTGGGTATTCCCAATATCCTGAAGTTGGATTAAACACCCCATTTCCTCCTGTTAACTGTGGGTGTGCTATCCACCAAATATTAACATAAGGTCTATATGTTATTGCCATCCCACTGAATTGGTGATAACAGTCCATCCAATCATATGTGGTAGCACTCATATTATTCCACACCGAAGTCCATGTTAATGGTGGTATTGGGTATGTATTTAATGTTCCTCCAATAATACCAACACTATTAGTAAATCTATTATCTATAAAGTTTTGGTTCGGTACATTAGCTCTGTAGAAGTCTACGACATCATGTATTGTACCAAACTGACCAATATATGGTTTATTACCACATGTTGGTTCGAAAGGGCCTTCATCGAAACAATTCCAAGATGTACCTGTTAGACCATCACAATCACATACACTAGTGTTATTGGTTAGTGCACTTAAACACGTAACTTCATCTGCATAAGTACCACCACTACCTTCTACCTGTATACAATCACATTCAACGGCTAGACATCTACAAGGTGATACACAAGTATCTAAAGATTCTCCAGACATTATAAATAATGAGTTACTTATAATATCATAACTCATACCTGAAGATACGCCTGATAATCCATCAGCAATTAAATCTTGTATAAAATAATTCCAACTATTATAACTCACACCGTTATTTAATAAAGCGTAATCGAAAGATTCAAGTTTCATTAGGGGACCTCCGTTTGGACCTAAACAAGGATTATTTAATGTATTAACTAAAATATCTGATTCATAATATAGTGTGGTTACGTCCACATTAGGCAAATTTTGACTTACGTGATTTGCTGCTGCTACTGAATTACTATATTGGATACCTATATTTATGTTTGTTCTACCACTACATGAACTTACATCATAACCTTCGGTACAATCCCAAGTATTCGCACAACATGTGGTGTACGCGTCTCCAGAAGTGGTGTAGGGTCCAGTCCATGTACTTGGCACTGTTGGGTATAGTCCGTTTTCACATTGTACACCGCATTCAATATCCGTACATATACACCTTTGTGTGTCTATATTGGTATACCCCATATTCGGTGGTGTTTGGTAGAAACTCTCGAGTGCGGAACATACGTCAACCCAACTCATAGTTAAATCGACAGGTACCCCAACAAGTATAGCTGTTTGTATAAAATCATTATAGACAAACCATGGTCCTCCTGGTAGTACTGCTGAGTTTATTTTAGTTGGATATAGCACAAAATATTCCGGGTTCGAAGGGCTGGGGAATTCCCAAGTCCATTGTTCCATACATGTATCAGACCAAAATGGATATCCACCTGGAACGCTACCATTAGGTCCATATAACCCTGTAAGGTATAGGTCAATATATTTTATTTGACTAAAATTAGTAAATTGTACTCCAACCGAAGAATCAGCAATTCTATCACTAATTGTCCCTAAATTAAAATTGCCTGGAATTCCGTTAATACCACTATCTACAGCCCCAACCATCAAAGTTCTTCCTGAACAAGCATCTATTGTAAGTTCTGGTGTACACCACCAAGTAGAAGCACAACCATCGTTACATGCAGTTTCAGAAGAATAACTGAATCCACTATATGGGTATTGTGTACATCCACTATTTGTACCACCACTACATGGTGACGTACATTCCCAAGATTTGCAATCAGCACTACATGCTGAGTAGGTTGGGAAGGTGCTTCCCGTACCACCAACTGCCTGACATCCCCACGAAGTAGCTGGTGTCCCAGGAATATAACCAAAACATTGGTAAGACGTACAAAGATTTAAACAATCTACTTCAATTGTAAAAGTACCTCCAGTTCCTGTTTGAACCTCACAGGGTGTAGTTCCTGTAGTACCATCAGCATTGTTACAATTCCATGATTGACAAGCCTCTTCACACTCAAATAAAGTAGTGAACGTACTTGCTGTACCAAATGTTGCCAATTCACAACCAGTGTTAGTACATGTAAAGTATTGACACCCTGTTGAAGCTGACGAACATTCTGTTTGACTTGAATATGGATAATTAGCTGTTGGTTGGGTACATGCTGACACACATCCTGTGTTAGCAGAAGCTGGGAAACTTTGACTTGTCCCTTGAGTTAGGAATGATTCTATATCATTTTGGAATACTTGGTTGGTCCACTGTGGGACACTAACATTGTAACCCCACCCTTTTCTTGATAGGTAACCGTAACCTTCTTGGATATAAGGATTTTCTGATAGTTCTAAAGCTGTTAAAGATGCAATCGGACATAATCCTGGTGACCCACCTATAGTTCCACCAAGTGAAGCTGGTCTAGGTGCTGTCCCTAAAACCCAAGTACCGTTAGGTGTTGGGTTCCCAAAACCATCGGTTTGATTTCCTTCGTCTATTGACGCTACAATATTTAATGCTAGTTGTGAATAAGTAGATTTAATTGCAGCAACCCCAACGTAGGTTGGTTCGTACGGAGTAAAATCGACAGCTACTCCGGTTGGGTATATAAAAGATTTTAAATCACCTGTGTTACCTGTTACATTAACCCATGTAACTGTATAAGCGTCATAATCCAGTTTCCATGTGTTGTTTGGTTGGTATGTCTGTGTATTGGTACCTCCAGAATATTGTGGGTCAATATAAAAATTTGTGGTGTCATTAGGGTACGCATACCCTCCGTGATACGGAGGATTTGATTCATCGTGGAATAACAAATTTAAGATATTAGAGTCATAACCAACAGGGCTTGGTAATCCTTTTGTTAGGATAGCATTTCCGTTTGTAGCAAATATTCCTGTGGTTTGTCCTGCTACAGCTTGGTCCCACCATACATCATAAACACCTTCATTGTAAGCCCATTGTAGTATATTAATAGAACTGTAAAGTGACCCTATCCCATATGTACCTCCAGTAAATTCACCAGTATATGGTATACTACCCCAAGTCAACCATCTTTCATCTTTTGTTAAAACATGTCTTATATTTCCACTCCACCCAGATAAAGTTTGTGTCCACCCACTTACACCGATAAACGCATCTTTTATACTTTGTTCTTGCATTGAGGTTGTGTCGTAGAAAACAAATATATCTGTATCTGATGCTATTAGACTTTGGTTACATCCCCAACTAACGCAATCATTTTGGCAATCGGTTAAAGAAGTTGCTGAACTTGTATAGTTAAAGAAAGTACCTCCTGTTCCGTAGAACGGTGAGTTCCATAATTCACAACAATTTGTTGTGCATTCATAAGATACACATATGTCTACACAGTCGGTTGAGGATGAATAGGTATATCCACTACCTTCGTAACTGACGCACCCATTACTTAAACATTCGTAAGAGGCACAACTTCCGGTACATAGAGCTTCTGTTAAGAAGGTTCCTCCAGACCCAACAAACGGTGAACATCCCCAATTACCACATTGATAAGAGGTACATGCACTATAACAGTTACTCGCATTGGTGAATGTACCACCTGTTCCGTAATAATTTGGTGAAAAGCCTATATTTGCTGTGTTAACGGGTGGATTAAATTCGGTACACCCGGTAGTTGTACAATTATAAGAAATACAACTTCCTGTACACTGAGTTAATGATGTAAACGGAGTAATAGTGGAAGCAGTGGTACATCCACTGTCACCACATTGGTAATAGGTTACACCTGTTGTGGTATCGTCACCACAAATTTCTTCACATTCTGTTAAGGCAGAGAATACATTAGTGTTTGTATATCCAGTACCAGCTATAGGTGTACACCCACCAGAAAAAGTTAAGGTATTTTGTATGCTACAACCAGTAGTTGTCACACAAGCACCCAAACAAGAATCATATATCCAATCTTTTTCGTATGTAAAAAGAGTAGTTAAAGGATTTGGTACTGTAATAGGGTTCCACGAGAATGGCATATTACTTCCAAATAGCCCATTCATTTGTAGTTTATTACACTTTATAGGTTGGGTGTCTAACATATGGTACGATTGTCCACAATCACACCAGTCATAACACTGATGAGTGAAAAAGGTGGATTCGGTTAGATGCCCCGGATAGCTCGTGAAATTAAATTGGGACATTCCAGCTGGATTTGGTCCATTAGGAGCACCATTAGGGAAAGCCACTGTCCAATAATCTGCCATCGCATATTGAACTTGCCAATAAGTTGCGTTATAATCTATATTAGGATAATTACTAGTTCCTGGGTCCGGGACAGAACTAACTAATAACCCTTCACTATTAAGCCAGTCGATAACATCTTCCCAAGTAGTTTGCCCGGCAGTAAAATTAAGAATATTATTAGGAAGAGACTGTCCACCCATTCTTACATAAATTGGAGCTCCGTAATGTTGGTATGTGTTTCCCCCTAAACCCCAAAAACTAGGAATGTCTGACACACATGGGTTTGGATTAGTGCCGTGTGTTGTAGAAAAAGGGTCCCACCCTCCCATCATTCCTGTAGTTAAAGTAGCTCCAGGCGCTAGAACCCCATAAGGTGTACCTTGAGGTTCTTCTGACACATATCCCCAATCCCCAACTATTAATTCTCTAGTGTAATAAGATGTGCCGGGGTGTATGTCGTGTACTCCATTGGTTTTCGGTGCGTAGTAAGGTATTTCTCTCATCTTTATATAAGGAATACCTGGGTCATGACCTTGACTTGGCATATATTTACCACCATTAGGTAACGTTATAGGGTCTAGTGAAGGATTTTCCCAACCATACGTACCACCCAATCCAACCGCTACCCTATAAGGGTCCGGGTATTCAGCAATCAAACTACCCAATACACTATATGGTATCGGTTCTTGTAGGTGGTGTAAGACATAACATTCAGAAAGATAACATGCACCACCGGTACAAGTAGTAGGTAATTGTGTTGGTTCTGCTAGTTCACTAGTTGATAGTATAGTATTTGCTGTATATATTTGTGGGGTAAAAGTAGTACTTACATCATTAGCTGTAGCGTATTCACCCAAATTAAAAGGACCAATAATATCCATTCCAATTGCTTTGTATTGAAATGCGTTTGGAACTGCTAATCTTCCATATGCTGCAACTGCTGCTGGTAATGATGACATAGGAAACATTTCTACTGTAATACTGTGTTCTCCAGGCAACAATTCAAATCTATGCATCCACCACAATCTACTTTCATTACCACTCCCTGTACCATCTATAACATCTTGATTGGTTGATGGGTTTGGTTGGCCGTTAGGGTTAAACCCTCTATTAGCTACTTGTGGTCTTGAGGTGTCTATTTGTATTACACCGTCAATACCTATTCTATAATATTCTGAACTACCAACCCCAATAAAATAAACTTTTGCGGTTGAGCCTGTCACGGTAACACATCTTGACATTCCGTCCCAACCAGCACCACCAGTACCCTGGTAAAGTGGTCCCTGAATTGGGTCATACGCAAAAATCGTGGTGTCAGCTATAAAATTTAATACTTCCCACATTGAGCAATAGCCACCCCATAGAGGCACAGAATTCATTGCGTGTGAGTCTACCTTATCCGGGAAGACCCCTGTCGTATTTAACCTAGCGTTTAAAAGATAATTTCCGGTAGCCCCCCAGAATCCAGAGTCAGGTCCTGCAGGTGCAGGACCTTGTAAGTCTTGGTAGGTTGTGCAGTCATCGTCTAAACAAAATCTTGTTCCGTCTACACCCCAAGAAGATTGTTGGTTCCCACTGTTGGTTACACCTTCTACTTCTGTGCCGATGGTTTGTTGTACGTTAGAAGAAGTCGAAACCCCATACGTGTTTTCAAAAGTTGGGGGAGGTGCAGCTGTAACTGAGATTAATAGGGGAACTGACCAAATACAAGTGTCCCCTATAGTAGTACTCTGAATACTAACAGCATTACTTTCTTCAAATAGATATTGAGAAAGGTGTCCCCATACTGGATTATATGTTGCATAATCATCAAAATATCCAACACCACCAATATCCGATGTTAGACCTGTTATACACTCACACATTGTCTGACATGAATATGAAACACAGTCTGCTGAACAAGCTGAAAAACTACTATAGGCTCCAGAAGAACCTAAAACACTATCACATCCGTCCGTTGTACAGTTGTATGTATAAGCAGATGTAGTTAAACAATCAGGTGATTGTGCCCCCCCTCTGAATGCCATTTGACCGGAGTTTCCGGGGGTATAGTTCCAATTAAGTAGTTGGCCAAGACCAGAACTGTTATATAACCTAAATTCTCCTTGTATTGGGTTGTCGTAAAATAGTGTGGTTGGGTTTATTTCCCACCTGTAATTTTGACTAAATCCGTATAGATTTCCAGTAGCACCGTCCTCTGCTATATTAATAGAACTTGAAGCGGGTGTAAACTCTTCATTGTTTACCGTTGAGTCATCGGTGAATCTGTCATTGTAAGTTTGTATTGTTATGTTATTTAAATCTGTAGGAAATTTAAACCTTGTAATCAGTTTCGCACATTCTGTCCCATTAATTCCTAGGGCTCCTGGATTCTGTGGACAACCACCAGTATTAGGAAGTGGTATAGTTAGATTTTTATATGTAATTATAAAACTAGGGTCACCACTTAAAATAGGGTCACTCGGATTAAATTTTATATCACCTTGTACTTTTAAATTATACTCTGTGTTCAGTATTTTGTTAGCAACAACAGTATATATATTACCTGCGGTTCCATAAGAACAGTGTTTCCAACCATTAACAGCCTCTTGTTCAACACCAGGAAGAACCCCACCAGCAGTATATAAGTCTACGTATGGGTAACCATTATTATCTATATTATTTGATGCTATCCAACTATAGGTTGGTGCAACTGGTGGATTAACACTCCCATCAGCGTAAATACTACTACCACTCCAAAAATTTGTTAAGTCTACATAGTAAACATTCCCTTTGTCATCATCTACTAATATTTCTGTATCTGATACAACCCCTATTGCTTGTCCTAAACCAACAACAGTAGTTCCATAGTGAGTATTAGTTGTTCCTTCTCTAATAAGATACCCGTCTTCATCAACAAATCTATATGTCTTTTGTGGTGTTTTACTAAATGTTGAGGTGTCATTATTAGTTATAGAATACGAGTAACTAACTATAGCACCACTTTTAAGGTGTGTAACTGGAGTAGAACCAGGTATGTCTGTGGTGAATGTGTGTTGACACCCAACAACCATATTATTTTGTGATATGCCTATATCAGAACCTTGATGTGTAAAAGAATCTACATAATAAAGGGTATTACCAGTTAAATCATACGCCCAAAGTCTAGACTGTACATCACCAATACTAGCGTTTGCAGTCGTTACAATTGTTTGGTTGACTACAGTAGGGATTGGGTTTACTTGATTTGTTTGTCCATAATAATTCTGGAATAGAAAACTTCCATTCTGGTCAATCACTTCACCACCATTATCGTTAAACCACACCAAACATTGAGCTGGGTTTACATAACTTTTTCTTGGATTATTTGGTTGTTCACAATCTGATAGTTCACCGTATATACAATCAGCATCTATCTGGTAGTCACTAGGACCATAACGATATAACACTACGCCTTCCCCTAAACCACTACATAATCTACATTTATTTTCTTGAGTTGCCATTAATTTTAACCTTTTAAATTTTAGTTAATCACTAAATTATATTATTTTATAATAAGTTCTTTAAAATAAATATCCCAAACATTGAGTTTGGGATATAGTTAAAAGTTAAATGTTGGGTTATATGTTATAGTATTTCTCTTAGTTGGATAAATAGGTAGGAATTCCACGGTCCCTCACTCCAAGAAGGGTGTGGGCCCGACACACCAGTATTTATTACTTTTAGACCAATGTCACCATTTATGTATTCTAATACTTGCATTGTTACATCCCAATTTACTGTCACACCAATACAATTTGTATAACCTAAACCTAAGACAACAATACCTGGGGTATAACTCGTTGACGTTATACAAAATTTTGAAATTGGGGATGACATATTTATTGAGTGCGTTTGTGATGTGTACCCATTTCTAGGGTATACTCTAGTCGTTAAAGTGTCCTCACTATTCATATAAAAACTAACTGTACCTTCATTATAGTGTTCAAAACCATAGATAGTATCATAAGACCCAAAAGAAAACTTTGAGTAAACAATGTCATAAGTTTTTCCTAAACAAACAAAATTAGATGATGGTACCAAACAAGAATCTGGACCAAAAGTACTAACATTAATTGTGTCTAATGGTGTGAGCACAAGTGTGTCACCACCAATAGTATTGGTTGGGGTTTGTTGTATCGGTTGTAGTATGTCATCTTCTTTTTGACAAGACGAGAAAACAATTAAAGTTGTTAGAAGATATAAAAGGTATTTTTTCATAATATGTATTTTTTTGGTTAATTAATACTACAAAGATAATAAAAATATGTTAAACTACCAACTTTTTATGCGAATTTTTAATACCCACCACCACTAGAATAACCACCACCACTACTAGTTCTATTAGGTGCTGTAGATACATTAGGTTGGGTGGGTGTGGTAGATATAGTACTAGTAGTAGTTTCATTACTATTGTATCTAGGTATTGTGGTTGTTGTGTCGGTTGTTGGTCCAATATTTTTTTCACAAGGAAAAAATTCTGTTTTCCACATATTGTTTTCATATGGTGTTGTCTGATGTGGGATACAAACCTTATAGATTATTTGTTTACCGTTCGCACAATTAATTGTGATAACATTGTGACCCGCTTTAAGTCCTGTGTTAAATTCTTGTATGTTTTTACTAAAGTTGTTTGGTAATGTAAAATAGTTACGGTCTTGTGTTATTTCTTTTGGTGTATCACCATAAAAATTATTATACGCGTTATTTTCCATTTCTGATTGGCTTTCTATAATTTTTGATGTTGGTTGTCTAAAAACATTAAGGTTGGTTGGGTACCCACACGTTTTAAAATCAACATAGGTATTGGGTGGGTGATTTTCTATATTATTACTTATATATACATAGTCCAAACTATCCTTATATTTAACATTTTTTTGTGGCCACTCTGTGGTCTGATATAAAAGTTTACTTTGTGTTTGTCCTTGATTGTTTAATAAATGTAATTTGGGGTGTGTTGAAAAACAATTACACATAACCCCATCTATAATTGCGTTCTGAAATGCTTCTAACGAACCATAACCATTTTCACCAATTTGTTCTGGCATTATAGTGTTAGGGTTATAATCACTACACACACCTAACTTTGACTTTTCGTCATAATCACCCCTATATTCTCCATCACATAAAAATTCACAACAGGTTTGTCCACTATTACACAAGATACCTTGTACTATAGATGTTGATAGGTCTGGTGATTTACCAAAATACGACCCTTTGGTGGTACATATATTTGTTTGCCCGTTATATACGCATTTACTTGTAGGGTACTCACAACAAGATATATCATTTCTAACAATAATTCCATTATCATTCAGGCACCCTATAAAATTATCTTTATAATTCATAGCGGTAGGGTCCGTGCACCCATTTTCAGCTGCTTTTTCAATAATAGGTGTTGGTTCCGTACAAGCTTTTGACGCTTCGTCTAAATTATCAAAAACTCTATAAGCCGTATGCTTATTAAACCAGTCTATAAATCCCGAATTATTACATTTTTCAATACAACCAATGTGGGAATTTTCTTCTATAATTTCAATTGCTGAGGCAATACCGGTACTTATATCTCCATCTGGATTTGGGTATGGTAATGGAGTATTATTTTCGTAAGCTTCTATATTATCACAACATAACATGTTTAAAATTTCTACTTTGTCACTAGTAATTGTTGTTATTTCCTGTTGGCTGATTGTTTCTGGGAGCAACATGTAGGAAAATGTTCCTGCTTCTATTTTAACCTCATTTGTGTCATTTAAATTATTTCCACATATATAAAATTCCTTATTATAACCACCTATAATACCACTATGTATATTTTCTCTATTTTGTTCAAAATTTATATGTGTTTTCGTTACTTTAGCCATATTTCTTAATTATAATATAAAAACATTAATTAATAAGTGAAAACTTTCCAAAAGATGTCCAGAGTCACGCACCAATAAGCGTTCTGGGAAAGTATAGGTACTATAAACTCCTTTAACCTCTGAAGTATTATTGACTAGCAAGAAGTCTCCGTCATACCCCCCTTGACCTACTAAAATAAGATAGTCCACTTTGTATTCTTTTGCGTTTCCAATACCTGAAACTGTAACAACTCCATTGTCTATAATAGCTTCTCTAAAAGGCTTTACTTGGAAGGTTAGTTCGGTACCATTTTCTAGAATTTTAATTAGGTCTATCCCTTGGAATACATCTCTTTCGTCTCCAGGACACATTCTTAACCATTTTCCTGGTCTAGTTTCAATAGTTTTTAAATATTCTAATGCTGATTCCTCGTTTTTATCCCCAGGACCCGAACTTCTCTCTATAAGAGCTAAAACTTCTTGGTGGAATTGTCCGCTTTCATCAAAAAAGTCATTTTTTATGGTTTCCGAAGCGTCAACCAGTACATCAATGTCTAATTTACCATTTTTTACTGGTTCTAAACCACTTTTTTCAAATTCGTTAAGGATTAAAGCTAAAACAAAGACATGTGCGTCTACTTTATTTAGTGGTGACCACATAATTTCATCACCATCATAGTCTACAACACCCGCTCTATAAGTTTTACATGTTTCTGTTTCTATTTTTGTCCACCTATTTAAAGGTTCGTAAATCTCTTGCAGTAATTTAATCATAAATTGTGCAAAAGCTCTACGATTAGAGTCTTTATAGATTTTTAAGGTGTTATTAAAATTATACATATACTTTTATTATAAATATAAACACAACAAATAAAAAAGACCCCATATGGAGGTCTTTTTAATATATATTATACCATATTTCTATTGTTATTGTAATTACACGGAAACACAACTACCCATACAACCATTTTCATATAAATTTTGAGCTATAAATACACCATCTATACTCATTTTAGGGATTGTAAATGCTAATTTTGTTAAAATTTTCGTTATTTCTTCTATTGTGGGTTTTCCTCCCCCCATTCCGTTTATTACTGCGGCAATTATCGTATCTACTTCTTCGGTATAGTCGTAAGTACCCAGGTCTAAATCTACATAATCTGACATTGGATTTTTTCTTTCACCCTTTAAAGATTTCTTAAAACAGGATAGGCATTCTATTGAAACCTCTGGTTTTTCAATTTGTTCCTCAACAACAGAATTGGTTCTATGTAACATTCTCATTCTTTCAAGGTCTTCATCTTCACCAATATTAAGCAAATCACTTAATTCCTCAATATCTAATGTTAGTTCTAAAGAATCTGCTTCTATATTATCACCACCCACTACAGTTGTTTCCATATCTAATTCTATTGGTTCTGTAAATGCCATAGGTTGGTTAAATTGACCGCTTGAGGCTGCTGTTGTAGCTTCGTATAGTTTTTGTATCCTTTCTTTCTCTTCTTTTAATAAAATAAATGAGTTCATTTTTGTTTTTTATATAAATAGTTCTGTATCCGTAAAAACTTGATGTTTTATTTTAATTTTACTATTTTTAAAGTACAAAAATTATATTATGACAGGATTACAGACAAGAGAATTTATTAGAGAAGAAGAGGATGGTTCAACTACCATTACTTACGCTACAGATATGAAGGGTGTATTGAAGACACATAACAGTAAGGGTCCAGCGATTGTTAATAAAGAACAAAAAATTAAAGAGTACTATCTTTATGGTGTTAAATTAACCAAAGATATGTGGGAAAAAAAACATAAGTTGGCATAAAAAAAGGTCCGTTAGGACCTTTTATGTTTAATACTCAAATGATTTTTTCTTTTTTTGCCACCATTTTTTTTTCTTTGGTCCTGCTCCTCCTGCTTGTTCTATCGCACAATCTGCAACCACTACATCCATAAGTGCATCAGTTGCTAGTTCAGATATTTGACTTTTATAATTATTCAGTTTCATCCATTGGTCCATTGGGTCTTCTAACCCTGCTGCTTCAAAATGTTTTTGAGCTTTTTTATGGTCATACAACATATTAACTAACTTCTCTGCTTTCTTTAAAAACTTCCTTGTTGTTCTTTTTAATACTCCACCAGGAATGTTTTCTGCCATATCTTGTATCCCACCAAATACAACATTTAAAGGTTTAGTTAAAAAATCGTCTAAACCGTCTAGTGTGAAGTTACTCTGTCTTTCTTCACAAGTTTCTCCAGAGTTGTACAAATTGAACACCATATATAACGCGGTAGCTGTCTCTATGGTTTGTTTCATTAGTGTCTCTTTGGATAATTCGTTTAACTTAGGGTATTTTTTATAATCAACATCCTTAATTTCATCACTTATTAAATCACCGGTTAACAGTGCATTTGACATGTTTTCAAAGTACTCTTTGTCATCTTTTCTTTGTGTTCTTGAGGTTTTTCTAATTTGTCTTTTGAGGTCCCTCGCTTGCTCATCAATTTTTTCACTTTTTGTATCCATAGCTATTTTTTCAATTAAAGATACTAGTTCAGATTCTTTTAATGCTAGTTTATTGTTTTTCATGTTATATTGTTTTATATATATATAAATATAAGTTTATTTGCAAATATTATTAATTTGGTTTAAATTTATCGTATGACTCTGCACCATCCGCTATAACCTTAGATTCTCCACCCAAATTTATTAAATCTTTACGTTGTGCTTTAGTAATTATCCAGTAACTGTCCGACCCCACCCCTTCTTTTAACCTACTCATTTTATTTACAAATTCTGGTGAAGAGTTTGTTACATTATCACTAGGTCTTAACACCCTTTCCTTAGTGGGATATTTATCGTCATGTCCACTCTCCAAAAGTTCGTTAACTTTTTTCATGTTTTCTGATTTAAGTTTTTTTAGTCTTCCCATATCTTTTATTTATAAATAGTCTTTAAATGTTTCTAGGTAAATTGGCATTCATGTTTTCCGCCTGGTCATAACAAGCCATAAATGTTTGGTGCCCTTCTCTTTCATTTTGTCCACCATGCAACTTCCATGGATACATCCATTTACCCCAACCCCAACTCCAGTCCCAGGTTCCTGTCCACCAAGGTAACATTTTGAATGTAGCGTGTTTGTTCCTGTTGGATTGTCTAGATATTCCCCCGGTATTTCTTGCTGATGGTGGTGGTAGACAAAAGCTACTAAATGCTTGGTCGGTAGTGGAACAAATTTGATGGTCTTTCCATAAATATTCTGGTGGTCCACAGTGATAAGCGTAATGTATTGGTTGTGCAAATAATTTTTGAATCTTTGTGTTGGATGGTTTCCAATCCTCTTGTTCGGTTCTGTCTGTCCATAAATTATAGCTCTGGTACCAACAACTTCCATGGGCCTCCCATTTGTCATAGTAGTTCATATCAAAGCTATTCCAATCTCCTTGGAAGTCGTATCCCGGTAATTTTGCGTTTGTAGTTCCTGGTGCTGGTCTTTTAGCTGTAGACATACCTTTAGAATTAGTACATGTAGATGGGTCGGAACATGTACCTTGATTTCCTATACATCCATTAGCATTCATTGAAGCATTGTTTGCTGGTATCGGGTATTGTGTAGCAATACCTCCACCTCCTGTTTTACCAAATTGACCCCATAAGGACCATGCTGGTGATGGGTTGGGGCAAGCAACATGTGCAAAATTATAATCAGGTGGGTTCATAGGGCCTGTAAACCATGTTGCGTTACACGCAGTAGAATTAAAACCATTCATAGCAGAAGGGGTTGAGTTAAGGAAATTTTTTAAATAGCTTTGACTACCACCATAGTTTTGCCAAGAATTCATTCCAAAAGCTCCTACTATATCTTGATTAATTTGATATTTGTTTTCAACAACACTATTTGGGCCATATCTTGGTTCCCAGTCAGCGACATAACTTATTTTATAAGGTATATTACCATTTATGCTCATACCATCTCCATCACCCTCGTTCATATTGTCATCTTGCCACTTTTTTGTGTCTATATGTTCCATTGGTCTAAAGCTTTGACCTATTTGTGGTATGTCACCGTCTATTGTAATCCAACCCGCAAACATTTTACTTCCAGGAAATGCATATGCGTGAGAAAGACAACAGTCTTGATACTCCACAGTGCTTTGAGGTGCTTTTTCCCATCTATTAGAACCGTTAGCCCCCCACATAGTCCTACCTAAGTCATTATAGGTTACTAAAGGGTTTACATATGTGTTTGCACTACCAAACAAATTGGCACCACCAAGATTTGTGAAGGAGGCCCACACAAGCCTACAGTAGCTTGTAGATGAGGTGGCATTAGTATAGTCCGCTCTCCACCAAGTTTCTTGAGTGTAAGTCCTAGCTATTGGTCCGTGAATTACACCCCCGTTAAGACTATATGGATTGTTGTTAATATCCCACAATCTACCTCTACGTTTTTTAATATCCCATACGGTAGAAGTCCCATTGTTAGACATCTCACCCCAGTACGTGTCTTCGTCATAAGAAGCTAGTGTACCATTCATAATTTGATTGTTTGTGTCCACTTCATGTTGTGGTGCAATATATGGGTCACCACATGGACACGCTTTAACAAACCTTCTTAGATATTCTTGAGCACATGAAGCTGCTGTTGGCCATGACGCTAAACACTCAGCTATGGTGTGATATATATTATTTCCAGGACTTGCTGCTTGAGTTGCTACTGTCCATAGACCGGATACCCCGTGACAACCACCTTGAGACGCGTCACACTTATATCCTGTCTCACTCATAACACAACAACTATTATCCACCTTTATCCATAGACCAGCAGCTTGATTCCAAGGGGTTGGATATGTGTGAGCTATACTACCCGAGCAATCCTCCGTTGCGGTAGGGTCATAATTAAGTGCCCCTGAGTCCATACACCCAGGTATACCACTTGGTCTTAATTTACAAAAAGTTGTATCACCTAATGGTGAGGTTGTAGTTTTTCTTCTTCCAGCTGGTGTGGTGGCATTCTGCTGAGCAAAAAAGGCCGGTACCATACTAGTCGGTATAGTGTCCCCTTCTAGGTTGTAAGCTCTTTTACAGTCATCTTTACTTTTAAATAGTCCTTGTGGGTAAACATATTTACATGTAGTATTATATACCGTATTAAATTCATCCGTACAACAACCAACATTACAACCTTCACAATGTGGACCGGTAACTAATTGTGGGGATGTCATAGGGGAAATAACACTAGACCATCTATTACATTGGCAGTTGGCTCTCCATTGACCATTATCTAGTATTGACCCTCCCCCCATTATATTTCCTGGTGAGAACTTAATATCTCCATAGGTGGTACCAGGCCAAGTAATAGGTAGACTTATAGTATTTGCAGCAGGTAACTTTACAGGAGCAAGTGCTGCCGATATTGGTCTAAAACACCCATTTAAATAAGCATTAATTTTATAACTAAAGTAATTATAATTAGCACAGGGTGTTGTCGTGGACATATTTCCCCATGCTGCCAGAAAGGGTGATGATGATGGTTGGTTAGGTTCCATCATAGATTGTTCACAATAATTTCCACCACCCGGATTTCCAATTGATTTGAAACCATCACCAGAAGGGAAAGTTCCCCAAGCTGGGTCATTTGGCCCCCATGGACCTGCCGGGTTACTAGTTACATTTCCAAAACTAGTCCACCCTTCACCAGGAAACGTCTCACATGCCGGATTTGAACCATTAGGGAAAGGTTGTACGACTGTTGAATTATAAGGAGGGGCATTATTAGGTTCACTATTATTATTAAGATGCCAGTTACGAGGAATTCCGGTTGGTGGATTTCCTACTTTCTGAGTTCCCGGAACTGGTGTTCCTACTACACCACCTATCCTATCATAGTGTGGCACTCCAGTTGGTCGATTATTATAATCAAAACCACCAAGTTCGGTACGTAATGGAAATTGTTTGGCCATCCTATCTATGTGTTCAACAACATCTAAATATGTATAATTAGGTCTTATTCCTTTATAATACCCATTAGTACTTGGTTTTTTACTCATGTTGGAAAGACTATAGACATAGTGACCTTCTATTGTTGGTACTCCAAGGTCCGGACTACCGTCTTCTGGGTCCCACCAAGCAACAGCGTACCCGGTAGAGCCTGAAATTCCTGCGGGTCTACCCATAGTACCATCTGAATTCGTCTGATTATAATCCCAACTGTTGTGTCCCAACCACATCATAAACCCTATTACTGATTTAGAAGCTTCTTCATAGGTTGATGGTACTTCACCAGACCATTCAGGTGAATTACTGAAAGACCATTTTGGTAGTGTTTTTGCCGTTTGGGAGTTGGTACTTTCGTCATAAAAGAATACTTTTATACCTGAAAAAGTTATATTACTATAATAATAATTAAGAGGCATGCTTGCCCATGGAGTTTGAGCTTCACAACCTCTCTCACCTAATTTATTGTAGGTTAATATTGGGCCTGTTCCAAAATAACCCCCAGAATCATAGTTTGGTGAATATTCTGGATTTCCACAAGCATAAGTTATGCAATGACCCCAAGGCCATATGCCTGGGTTTAATTGAGATGTTGGTTGTCCCCCACTTAGTTGTGCTATAGGTGGGTTTCCTAGATTGGCATATGTACCAAGTCCCATTGACTCGTTAGCAGCATCCTCACAAAAATTAACCATAGCGTAAAAAAGACCAACGTTTCTTAGTCTATACATATTTTCCCAGGGGTCATCTGCTGCATTGCTGTTTGCGTTCTTGTTTTTATATCCAGCTTGGTTTGGGTACCACATTCTTTTACCACCTAGATTTACGGGTGGTGTTAGAGGTGCACCACGTCTATCGTTTCCGTAATCCTTAGAAAATATTTCTTCAAAATCTGAAGGACTACTAATATATTGTAAGATTCTATTTAAGGTATAAAAGGTTGTACAAGAATATTTGACATGGGACGATTCTCCCTCAGGTGGTCCGTTACCATTATCACCTACTAAACCTGTTGTTGGGCTGTTAAAGATGGTGTTTAAGTAAACAACATGTTCAGTCACTAAGTCTTGGTCAATTGTTATTTTATTGAAACCCCCCGCAAATGGAGAACCAATCATATTCCATGTACTTTCAGTATAATTACGTAGTACTCTAGCGTTCTGGAACCATTGACTATTAGAACAACAGTTTCTTTGATGCTCTAGTTGTTCATACTGAATATGAGGATGCATATAAGGAATGTTTGGATAACCTAGTATTAGATACTGTCCTCCCTGCATTAAAAGTGATGGCTTTGGGTAACTACAATATCCTTCAGTACATGTTCTTCGTTGGGGTGGACTTGGAGATAATATCCCCCCTATAGAGTCTAGTACATCTCCAGTATTTCCACCCCATTCATGTGGATGTCCCCACTCATCTACAAAAAAATTACCAGGTGCGTTGGACTCGTCTTCAGCTAAACCCAAGGTATAGTGAAGTACGTCTACAAAAGCTCCTCTGTTACCCCAATTCCAACCAACATTGTGTGGTCTAAGAATCCATCCTTCCCAACCCATTCTTCTTGGTTCTGGATTATCGAGTGCGGTACTGTGCGTGGATAATGGGTGAGTCCACGAGTGATATTGTGGGTTATCATGCTGTCTAATCCCCGAATTTATCAAAGCTCTACCTTGGCAAAAGGGTATATGTTTTGCTAAATTTCCGAATGGGCCAAAGTCAAGCGTGTAGTCTGGTACCTCATTTGGTTTACTTATTTGTTCACCGGGGTGCTTGTAATATTGTTGCCATCTATGGTCATAGGTTATATCACTAGGAAATGGTGAGTTTATATATGTATACGCTGATACTGAATTACTCCAGTTTATTTGGGTTTGCATACCAACACCACTTAATAGTCCTTCCGCGAAGAGAGGTGGGAACCCCCAATACTGAGTAGCAAACCCAAAGGTCCCGGAGCCTGTTGGAAGGATACTATACCCTGTTAATTGTCTTGCTGCTCCACCACCAAACCCCGCAACTTTTCCAGTCCACTTCTGGCTCACCCCCATAAGTGTTAAATATTCTGAGTTTGTCGGCGGGTTGTCTTGTAGGCTAGCGGGGAGACTTCCCGCTTCTAAAGAAAAATCCCAAAATCCGTCAACATACGGTAGTTGAGTACCGCTGGGTCCCTGTGGTAATGTCGACCCGTTAGCTCTAGCGTCCCAGTTGTAGGTGCCTAAACCAGTATCTGAATTATAATCAAAATTTCCTAAAGGGCTAAGTATTTTGTGGTCATATACATCGTTCATACAACAAGGACCAGGGGGTGCTGCTGGTGTATAGACGGAGCTGGCAACTACTCCTCGTGCCGCTCTCAATGTTCGGTCGGGATTAACCATTAAGTTTGGCCAGTCACCTGGGACTTTCTTTTTGTTACTCCCAACCTCTAACATTTCTTTTTTAGTGTATTTCGGTATTGGTTTTTTTGTTGCTACTTCATCATTTCTAGGTATGGAATTTACCCAATCCTTTTCTAATTTAGTAACATCAATAGCACCAACCTCTACTATACTATTTACGGAGTATTCGGTGTTATCACCAAATTTCATTTTTTTATTAGTGTTAGATACGTTTGCCATTATTAAAAATTAATTATTTATCGTTTATAATAAATACATAAGAGAAGTTAAAATGTAAAAAGGGTCCCGTTAAGGACCCTTTTAATAATTAGAGATTAGTTTATTTAATTATTTAATGGACTTTCACCTTTGTTTTGTTTGGTTTTGTCTAGTTTATGTATTTCTGTCCATACATTGTCTAGTCTTCTATCTAACTGGCGAAGATTAGAATCGTTAGTCCTATCCATTTCTCTGTTAAGATGTTCAAGGTCATCTTCAAGCTCTTTTCTAAGTCTAATAATTTCATCATCAATATCCATTCTTGCAACTTCCAAGTCATCGACCCTTCCGCTCAACCTTATTACACCCCAAACCACACCTAATAAAGACACGACACCGAGTGTAAGTAAAACTGTTAAAATTGTTTCCATAATATTTTTGTTTTAATTTGTTTATGTCTCAAGGACAAAATAAATATAATAAAATATAGTTGTAATTTAAATAAAATAGTGATATGTTTATTGAAGATGAAAAAATTTATAAAATTTTCTTTAATATGGTACAGCCAACAATTCGCTATACCTTTTTGGGTTGTTGGTCACGTACACCTTCACTTAGTAACCTACCAAGATTGGGTGGTGTTACTATGTTCTGTATTGTTACACTTATCTGTCCTTTCTGGTTTCTTACTGGACTGGGTTAACTATAATAAAAATCAAAACTAATTATATGGACATAATATATTGACTGACCAATAATTGGGGTTGGTTATTATTTGGGTATTTGCTGCTTTGTATGATATTTGCTTATAGGGATTTAACTAAAGGCCGTTAAGGTTATGGGAAAAGCTGACAAACTAATAAATGAAATATCTGACTGTCGACGTGAGTTGAAGAAAATTCAAGATAGTTGTATCCATTTACAAAAAGAAGTTAAGTTTGTTGACGTTAAAGAAGGTGTTCGTTGGGTTTGTAAAGAATGTAAAGCTTTACTTGGTTGGCCTGGTCAGACTCATATAGATAAATGGTCTAATAAATAATTATTATAGTGGTGGTGGGTGTTGGTGATGGTCTCCAAACCCAATTTTTCTCATATAGTCGTCTTCAAGTTGGGTTAGTCTTTTCTCTACGTCAACTACCTTACTGTCAAGTGAGGTGTAATTAAACTCATGTTCTACTTCATAGTTTTCTTCGTCCTGTTCTTTAATAGCCTTTTTACCTTTACATGTGTCATAATCTTTAAACACTTCCTGTACACACGCTTTATATTTTTTTAAGGCCTCGTTTTTATCTTTTTTATTTTTAGTATGTTTGTCACAAGATTCAAAACCGTCTCTAGCTACTGCCTTACAGTCTCGTTCTTGTTCTTTAATAACCTTAGTGATTATTCTTGTTAAATCGGATTCCGTTAATTTAATTTTTTTCATTATTCTACGTTGTCAGTTACAATATTTTTTATACCTCTAGATAAAGTCTCCCAATAAGGACCTTTTGCGTATTCTTGAGAAAATGGTGGGTTGTCTGGTGACATCCAACTACCAAAGGTTTGACCTATATAAGCCATAACTTCATCGTTAACCACTTGTTGGGTTGGGGATAACTCATTTTCTACAGTATCGTCACTATCATATCCTCGTCTTGAAACAAATTCTTCGTCTTCATTTATATTATGTAGACCTTTAATTCTATTCTTTTCTTCTTCGTTTAAGTTAAATCTATTTTTCATATTATTATTTATTATAAATACTTATCTAGGTCAAATCCGTTAACAGTTGATTCGTTAATATTAAATCTATCGTTCATAATTTTAATGCACTACTCCAGTACATCCTTTCTCTATACATTCACTTATTTTAGCTGATGGTGGTTTTTTTCCTGGTCCTGGCATAGCGTC
>TARA_R110000851_G_scaffold90785_2_pt1 | contig 22348 bp, 17 predicted proteins | sample TARA_R110000851 | Tara Oceans TARA_R110000851 (sample SAMEA4397627) | marine metagenome | biome: Polar Biome; feature: [DCM] deep chlorophyll maximum layer (ENVO:01000326); material: water (ENVO:00002006), including particulate matter (ENVO:01000060) such as... | depth 17 m
GGTCAGCAAGTCCAGTAAGGCCCGGTCGAAGTTCATTGCGATGGCCACTAAGCCCATCAAACCGAGCGAGGCACTGGGGACCCCCACTTGGTTCGCTAAGGAGATCCTCGGTATGAAGCTCTATCCGTGGCAGGAGAAGGTGCTGTGGGACGTTGCGCTCGGAAAGAAGCCCGTCGCACTCCGAGCGGCCAACGGCTCCGGGAAGACCGCCTGTGTGGCTTTGCCGATCATCCTCTGGCATTGTGCAACCTTCCCCTACTCTCAGGTGGTCACGACCGCTGGCGTTTACCGGCAGGTCAAGGAGCAGTTGTGGGGCGGCATCAGGGAGATGAGGGGTCGTCTCGGCAACTGGGCGATCAACCAGACGGACCTGCTGGCCCCCAACGGTGCCCGGGCGATTGGTTTCTCCACCGACGACCCGGGGAAGTTCGAGGGCTGGCACAACAAGAACCTGCTCATGATCTTCGACGAAGCGAAATCCATACCGGACGAGATCTTCGCCGCCGCCGAGCGTTGCCAAGCCACGCGGACGCTTCTCATGTCCTCGGCTGGCTCCATGGAGGGAGAGTTCGCGGCGGCATTTTCGTCCCGGTCAGAGTTCTACTCAACCCACACCGTCACGGCTTACGACTGCAAGCACCTTGAAACGGCGTGGATCGAGTCCATGATTGCCAAGTGGGGGAGCGCCCACCCACTGGTTCGGTCGATGATCTTCTCCCAGTTCACGGATGGCGGTGCCTCGGCGATGGTCTGCCCCCGTGGTGAATGGGAGGAATGTCAGCTGCTCCCGCCGAAGTTCGAGCGCGGAATGCGGACGGCGTTCATCGACTGGGCCGCTGGTGGAGATGAGAACGTGGTAGCCATCATCGACGGGAACAAGGTTCTTGAGCCGGTTACTTGGCGGGACCGAGACACCATGGCAGCCGCTGGCCACGCTGCGAAGGTCCTGATGGAGCACAACGTGCCCAAGGAGCGCGTCTACGCCGATGATGGGGGCCTAGGTCACCCAATCAACGATGCGATGGAACGTGGTGGCTTTCCGATCCGACGGGTTCTGAACAACGCACGGTCCAGCAACCCCGAACATTTTAAGAACCTCGGCAGTGAACTCTGGTATGAGGCGTCCCGGATGATTGGTCAGAAGGGGGTCATCCTCCCCAGTGATGAGCCCACCCGGCAGCAGGCCACCTCCCGGAAACGGGCGGTTACGGAGAATGGCCGCCTCGGTCTCGAAAAGAAGGAGTCACTGAAGAGTCGAGGTCTCTCGTCCCCAGATCGGGCCGATGCAGTGCTTGCGGTAATTGCCATTGCAAGCAAGATCGGGAACGAGTATCTTGATTCCAGTCTGAATTACGAACCGGGCATGTCGGACAGAGATCTGCAAGACGCAGCGGACGACTATCCCGGTTGCTTTGCTGGATTATGAAAATGAACTTCACACTCCTGTCCGCAGTTTCTGCGGATACCGACGGCCCTGAGCAACGGCTTGAGCACTACGATATGGGCATGGACGTGTTCGTTTCGGCGTCCTCGGTCACGACCGGTGCGACAGTCCAGCTCCAAGCCCAGTCCCCGAACGGAGACTGGCATGATCTACTTTCGGCTACTCAGGCGGCTATTGCCGCCGATGGCTTCCACGGCCCTTTTCACGTCCCAGTTGGTTATCCGAGCGTCCGAGGACGAGTCTCCGGACGGACCGATGGGACCTACACAGCAACTCTCTTGGCTCGACGCTAAACTATCATGTTAGAACTTGCAGGCGGATTTCAATGGATGGGGCAAGCGGCCGCCGGTGGAGGCGGCGGCGGTGGATCGGATCTGCCGCTGTCCGGTGGTCAGATGACCGGCGACATCCTGATTGTCACCAATGACTATGATAAACCATCTGTTAGGATCGGGCCATATGAGACGGGAGTAAGTGTCTGGGGGAACACTAAAGTCGGAATCATCTCAAATGGCACGGGTGTAGCTGGTTTCTCAAGCTCGACAACTGTTGGCGCAATGCTTAAAGCCACGCTGCCGCTATCGTGGAGCTCGCAATATATAAACGGCGCGCCAGATCTCCTGCTTTACCGAGGCGGGTCAGGCATCCTATCCCAACGCAACGGCGCAAACGCTCAAGAGTCGCAACTGTTTCTGACATACACAGACGCTAGCAATCACACACGATATTTTGAGCGTTGGTCCGGCAACCTACTCTTACAAGGCGTAGAGTATGCCGGGACTGGCACCGTTGCCGGCGGGGTAGTCCAACAGGTTAACGGAGTTGATGTCTTGTCATGGTCGGACGGCGCGTTCAACCAATTCACGCATGTCCTTTCCAAGGAAAGATCGGCGGCTGCTGCCTCCGTTGCTACATGGGCTCAGTCTTGGGTGAAGAACAGTGCGCCTAACGAGTCTTGGTTTACTGATGATGCAGGGAATGATCAGTTGGTGTCGAAAGTTGGCATTCAACGCACAGTGCAGCTTCAGGAAGTGCTGACCAGTACCTCTCCCAGCGATGGTGAAAGTGAGGAAAATGAGGTTACGATGCACACCTTCGCCATCCCGGCGGGTGAACTGGCCACCAACGGTGACAAGTTGATCTTCCGGGCACGGGGTTCCTGCATAAGCACCAATGCCACTGCTCCCCCCAGTTATCGGGTCGTGGTGGACGGGGCTTCGGTCATCAATACCTACGACTTTGGCAACGATCAGGATTCTGATTGGCGGGTAGATCTTGAGGTCATACGAATTAGCAGCACCTCCCTGACGATTTGCGTTTTAGCCACCCTGTGTGCGGACTCCAGCCACGCAGCTACTGAACACCGTAGTGAGGTGGTCACTGAGGCGGTCACCGATCTGGCAGCCAACGCCTTCAATATTGTGGTCTACGGGACCAACGACGGCGGCGCGAATGATGTAATCCAGCGATACCTTGAGATTGTTTCGATCAAGACCTACTGACCTTTATGATAAACCTTTCCCTCAACCCGGACCAAGAAGGTCTCGACGTAATTGCTGCCGCTGCTGACCGGCACAACGCTGCGCTCGAACTCCGCACCCCCCACCTCGACTCCACTGAGTATCTGAACTACCTCCTCGAAAGGATGGTTACCGGTTGGAAGCAGCAGGCCTACCTAGAGGCGGCCGACCGGGTCAGTAAGGCGGTCGCGGCCAAGCCCTACGAGGAGCGGTTGGCCATCATCGCCAGCCTTGAAAGTTAGGAAGACTTTATGCAAAAACCTGAAAAAACCGTGACATGGGAACTCCCTGAGAGTTCTGCCCAGATTGTATTGAACTGTGTGGACAAAGCCTGCGTGGGCGTGGCTGCCGCTCAGGCCATCGTGCCGATAGCCTTGGAACTCCAGAAGCAGGCGTCGGCGTCGCTGGCTGACCCAAAGTATCTTGAGCCGCCGATCCCTGAGAACGTGACGGCCCTCCCCGATAAATGAAAATCGCATCGCTCATCTCACTCGTCCTGTTAATGCTTAGTGGTTGCGCGGCAATCCAACCCGGAGCTGATGCTCTTTTGGTTCGCACCGAGCAGAGCGAGGCTATCGGACTGGTCACCGTGGACGCGGCCCTCCGGTTTGAGTCAGAAAATCGCGAGGCACTCCCGGTCGCAGTCCGCAAAGCTGCGGCCGGGGTCCGGTCTCACGCTGCGCGGGCGTTCGTCTCACTCGACGACGTCCGTCTCGCTTACAAAGCTGGAACCGCCTCCGAGTCTAGGGTCTTGGTCGCCATGGCGGTGGTCGAAGAACTTGTCTCACAGGTCATCTGGTGGACGGGGGAACTTAACGGCTCGCCCGCTGGCCGGCCGGACATAAGTCCAACCCAGATGCTTCTGATTGAGGCGGAGACTTACGACAGCGAGTCTCCCGCTGCGTGGGCAACAGCTGTCCCGCTGGCCATCACACTGGCAAAAGAGGTCTACACGCTAGTGCTCAGTGTGAAAGAATCACTCGGTCAAGACCGGGCATGGACCGCTGACGAAGCTGCCAAATTTAGGTCCAAGCTTATGACGACCGTCGTCCAACCCCACTGGCGGAAATAGCATGGCTGCGATTATTCCCGCACAGCGGTATCTCCAAGAGGTCCTCAGCCTCATCCGAGACGGAGCCGTAATCAACACCCCCCGAGACTGGGCTGATGTGGTTTGTCCGTCGCGGGCGTTCATCGAGGAAGACTTCCTCCCCGCTCTGGACGCGGTCACGTTGCCTTATATCACCAACACCTACGATTGCGAAGACTACTGCGCGGAGTCTCAAATCTTGATGACCCGCAGTCTGCTCACCGATCCTCGGTATTACGGCTGCGGGCACTCCCTCGGGTATGCAGAGGTCATCATACCGAACGGTGTCACGCTGAATGGCGTCACAGATGGAGTTCACGCTACCAACATGATTCGTCTCGATGACGGCACTTGGTGGTTCATGGAACCGCAGCCGTCGTTGGAGAGGCTGACGAACCCGTTGACCGCATTCGATAAGGGTGTCCGTGCACGGAGGTATGACCCGTGAGCAAGCTCCCGCTTACTCTACTGGTCTCAGTTTTCGCACTGATTTCCGGGTGTATCCCCAACAAGGAGCCGAAGACACCCGACCCGACCCTCCCACGGCTTACCGTTCCAGTAGATTACCGGGGACACACCAACGCCCCACCAATTCGATGATACTTGCCGTCTATATTATGGGAGTGGCCACAGTGCTCTTGAGCGTCTGGGCTGCCTGTGCGTTTGCCCGACAGCGGGGGGCGTTGCCTCGCGCTCTTTCCGCGCAGCTCCTCGGGGAGGCAGTCATAGGGGTAGGCACTCTGGCGTTTGCTTGGGGTGCCCATTCAGGTAGCCTGACTCACTGGTCTCCGGAGTTCCAGAGTGCTCTCCGAGTTACGATGTTCGCTGCTACGTCTCTCACCACCGCTCATTTGGTCTTCACCATTAGGAACTTATGAGACGCAGGGGGAGTTGTGCATAATGTAGTCTCGTGGGGAGACTACGGTCTGATGGGAATGGTCGTCGGAGCGATGTTCTCTCTGGTGTTCACGTTCCTGAAGACCAACGATAGGAAGGACATCCGGCACTCCGGAGAAGTCCAGCAGATTTTGACGGATGAGCGGGCCGAGCGGGCCGCCACCCAAGTAATGTGGAGGGACTCGACCGACAAGTTGGCCGGGGCCCTCGACAAATTGACTGACCAGATCAGAGACAGCAAAAAAGACGATGACTAAAACAATGCCCATCATTGACAGCGAGGAGCGTTTGACCGAGTCGGTTGAGCAGATCCGGGATGCGTTGTCGGCCCGGTCCACATGGGCGGATAAGCTCGTTTTCCACTATCGGCTGCGACATGGTGGGCTCAAGCGCCCCAAGAAGCCTTGGCCCGGTGCGGCGGACATGAACTGGCCGCTGTCGGACACCTTGATTGAGAAGATCAAGCCCTACTACATCCAGCAGACCTTCGCGAATGAGCTGGTCGCCAATTTCTTCTCGCTCCGGTCCTCGGACGATACGACTTTTAACCTCGCAGCAGCGCAGTGGTTCGATTACCGGCTACGCCAGCACACAAACTTTGAGACCGAGGTAGTCTCAGTCGCGGATTACATGCTGATGCACGGCAAGGGCATCATGAAAGTCCGTTGGGACGAAAAGACGAAGACGAAACGGGCGCGAGTGACGTTCGATGCCGTCGACCCGGCCTTCTTTGTGGTCCCCCCGAACACGACCGCCTTGGCCGACGCCGATTGGTGTGTTCAGATCCATCAGTTCACCGAAGCGGCCTACCGTCGCCAGCAGAATTTCGATCAAAGCGTTCTTCCCCAGATTGTTGAGAAGAACACTGCCGATTTGGAAGACGCCAAGCGTGGCGACAAGCAGGAGAAATATTACCGGGAAGGAATTACCCACGGCAGCTGCGAGGACGGGGTTGTGGTGGTGTGGGAGGTCTTTGAACGTCAGGACGACGACTCTTTGGAGACCTACATGTTCAGCCCGAGTCTCCCGACCAGCTACGTGGTCCCTCCGCGACCGCTGCCCTACGATCACGGGCAGCTCCCCTACGTGGAGTTCAACTCAGAGATCAAGGACAAAGGTTACTACGCTCCGCGAGGCATCCCGGAGCGAGTTCAGTCGATCCAGATGTCCCTGTCCAAGTTGTGGAACGAAAAGCTCGACGCGACTACCGTGTTCAATCGTCCGTTCTTCACGTCAGACAACCCACTGGTCAACGCCGGTTCGATCACCCTCCGACCGGGCGAGATCATCCCTATCCCCGTAAAGAAGGTGGAGTTGGGCACTCCTCCCATTAACTGGGACGTGGAAATCAACTCCCAGAGACTGATCGCTGAACAGATGATCGGAGTTCCCGACGCGGGGCTCGGTGGTCAATTCTCCAGCAGCGAGCGTCGCACTGCGGCGGAAGTGAACCTCATCGGGTCCATCGTGTCTCAGGTGGTCGACCTCCGGTCTCGCGTCTTCCGACATGCCCTAGGCACAGTCTTTCGCCAGACGTGGGCGCTTTACATGCAGCACGCCAAGAAGGACGTCGACTTCTTTTACCGGAATGAGCTGACTCAGGCTCCACCGGCGGCCCTGCACGCGGACTACGAGATCGAGCCACTGGCCAGCGCAGACAATCTCAACAAGCAGTTCGTCTACCAAAAGAAGGTCGAACGGTTCCAGATGCTGGCCGGTAACGAGTTCGTTAACCAGTCTCACCTTGTTCGGGATTTGATCGCTGCGGGAGATCCGCAGGACGTCAAGGGTCTCCACATGGACGGCGATTCTCAGTCGACCGACGCCATGGAGGATCAGGCTGGTGAGATCAGTCGGATGCTTATTGGGTTCCCGTCTCAGGTCAAACCAGTGGATCGAGACGACGTTCACCTGACCGTCCTCAATGGATTCGTTGAGCGCCGGGTCCAGACCAAGGAAGTCATTTCTCCGGAGTTGGCCCGTCTTCTGATGAATCATGCAAACATGCACTTCCGTCAGTTTCAGCAGAAAGACCCCGCGTCCGCTGCTCAGCTTGAACCTGACCTCCAGAAGCTGGCGGCCTACCTCGGACGCATTGTGGGAGTCGCCGAGGCAGCTCAGCAGGCAGCTCAGCAGGCAGCGGGGCCGCCCCAGTCTCAGTCTCAGTCTCAGTCTCAGTCTCAGCCTCAGCCTCAGCCTCAGATTTAGGTTGTTCTGTCTCTGAGACAGGGTAACCTTCTCTTGGTGATTCTGGGTAAAGCAAAACGGTTCTTACGAACTTTTATGTTTGCATGGCGTGTGTGGCGTTATGCAAAGGCGAGCGAAGACTGGACGGCAGACGACGCTCGGGTGCTAGCAGGATTTTTGTCATCCCCGGCTGGGGTGAGGCTGCGCGAGAAATTCGTGGGTCACATCCTAGATACGAGTCAGACCGTGATGATGGACGGCGCACCGCCGTTCCAAGTCGGCGGTCTACATGGGATGAAAACCGCTTGGGTCTTCATCGAGACCTTGGCAAAGGCGGGTGTCTCGCCAGAAGAAGACACAGAAAACGATGAACTCTACTGAACAAACAACCGAACCGTCAGTAAGTGACGACATTGATTCGCTATACGCGGCAGCAGCAGCTGTCGAACGCGGAGAAGCGCCGTTGCAAGTTGCTGAAGAAGACCCAGCTGGCAGCGGGGTAACTGACGACGGAAACACCGAAGACGAGGACGGCTCACAAGAGACCGTCGACTCTGAAGCTGAAACGGTCCTCGACGAGGATCAAAGCCAGAAACCCGTAGAGGCGGAGCTTCCAGAAACTGACGACGAAAGCGAGGAGGACAAGGCGTCTACCTCGAAGCGTCAACAGAAGAAGGACGCTGCCCTCACCAAAAGCTGGGACAACGCGAACAAGCGGCACACCGAGGCCGACGCGCGAGACCGGTCTCTGGACCAACGCCAGCAGCAGCTCCAACAACAGGAGTCGCAGCTGACAGCGAAGGTTTCGCGACTGATCCCCGATGACCCGCACCCGAAGTATTCGGTTGACGAGATCGGGCAGTCCTTGAACGAGGTTCTCGAAGAGGGTGACCTCGACGGGGCAAAGAATCTGGTGACTGCGTTAGTCAACAAGTCCAAGGCTATGTCCAATATGGGCACGACCGGGATGGCAAATCCGGAGTTTGCAGCACAGTGGGAGCAGAATCGTGCTCAACTGGTCGCCAACAACCCGGACTTGGCCGACGCCAAGAGCGAACTATACGCCGCTGCATCGGGCTTTCTTCAAGGAGATTGGGCCCAAGTATTGCAGAGTCACCCTTCTGGGGTGAACGCAGCGGTCGAAGTCGCCAAGATGGCCCTCAAGGCCGAGTCAGCTTCAGAGTTGGCAGATCGTGTGAAAGAACTCGAATCGGAAAACACCAAACTCCGCAAAGCAACAGCACTCCAACCCACAACGAGGACCACAACGCAATCAGCGTCGTCCAAGAAAAACTCGTCAGTGGAAGACGACATCGCCGACCTCTATCGGCTGGCTGAAACTAGCGGGTAACCCCCACCAAATAACATTATGGCCGCAGTAACAGGTTTTATTCGCACAACTTCTGGTGTCTCTACGGAGCATACCAGTCCCGATTCCAATTTGGATTACACTCGCATCAGTGAGGTGTTCAACCGGAACTTTCTCAAACACGCCATCGACAAGCTGGTCTTGGCTGACGTCGCCGAGAAGTTTGACCTCCCCCGAAATGCAGGCACGCAGACTATGCGGTTCTTCCGCCGAGCTGCTGCCAATGTGGACAACGTCCGCACGCTGACTGAGGGAACCCCGTTGTCGGCGTTCACGCTGACCACGCTCGACAAGGTGGACACTGCGCTCGCTCAGTATGGTGACGCCACCAAGATCAGTGACACTCGCGTGGCCACTGATCTCATCAAGCAGCTCGAACTTGAGACTGCTCGTATGGGTGAGGAAGCTGCACTCCATCTCGACACGCAGATTCGCGACGTTGCTTACACGGCACTCGACGCGCACGGCACCAACGAGATTGATTGCACCAACCGTAGTTCCGGTTCACGGAACATCACCGCACTCGATCTCGACGCGGCTGCCACCATCCTCGCCGAGGCTCGCGCCCCGACGTTCGCTGGCGGTCACTACGTTGGCGTGCTCAGCCCCCGTCAGGCTTATGACATCCGTCAGGAAGCCTCCGGTGTCTGGCAAAATGTCGGTTCCTACCAGTCCAAGGAACAGGTCATGTCCGGTGAGATCGGTAAGCTCTACAACATCAAAATTGTTGTGGCCAACAACACCAAGACCTTCACCCATAACACGACCTTCACTGGTCATGCCGGTTGGGTGTTCGGTCGCGAGTGTGTCGGAACCGTCAAGCTGGCTGGGAGCAACAGCCCCCTCAAGCCCCAGCTCATCTACAACGACAAACCGGACAAGAGCGACCCTCTCGGCCAGTATTCCATCGTTGGCTGGAAAGCCTACTACGCCTCAATGGTCTTGAATCCGTTGTTCGGCGTCCTCATCAAATCGGACGAAACCGATCTGACTCCATAGGAGCCTTATCCCCCCGTCTCAACCTTCAACACGGGGGGTAGTCTCAGTCGAGGCTGCCCCCCATTTTATTTTTTATGCCTGACATAACTAAGGGATTTACGTTTTCAGGGTCACCAGCCACAGCCAGCGTGGAGCAAGTCCACGCACTGGTGGACGCGGCTGTGATCAACCCGGGCGCTATCGACTCCAACAAGTTAGCCTCCAATGCGGTTTCCGACTCCACCAAGATTGCCGACAACGCGGTCTCGGCTCCCAAGCTCGGCGTGGGCCCGTTCTTTGTGGAGGCCGTCTTAGGGACAGCAGATGCGCTGACCATCGACCTCACCGAAACCGTCACGATTTACAATGATGGGGATGTGTTTTGCTTCAAGGCACTCTACACCAATGCAACTACCACCCCGACGCTTCAGGTGGATGCTGGTCCCGCCCAGACCATCGTCTGCGCCGGGAGTCCCCTGAAGGCCGGGGACATTCAGGCCGGGTCCTACTACACGGTCCGCAGTAACGCTTCCACCTTCCAACTTTTGAGCCCCCGGTCCTCCGGGAACTTGGAGGTAAACACGGTCACTGGCACTAACGATCTGGCTGTCACGCTAGCCTCCTCCTATGCGGTTCCCGACTACTACGACGGGCTCCTCCTGAGTTTCAAGCCTGTCGCGGACAACACCGGAGCGGTCAATCTCAACGTTGGCGCACTCGGGGATAAAGACCTCTTCAAGAACTTGGACGAGGAGTTGGATGCGGGTGATCTCCTTACCGGTCAAGTAGTTATCGTGGTTTACGACGGGACCAGCTTCCAACTGGTCTCACATCAGGACTTAGCGAAGGTCGCTGTAGTCACCCCCGATTTTGCCACGGACTCGTTCCTCTTCATCGAAGAAGTGGAGAACGACGCGGGCGTCATCACGGGCGGGAACATCAAGCAGGCCCCGATGACCTCCCTGACTCCTCTGGTTGTTGCTTTGCTCTCAGATACGAAAGCTCAAGGAACGCATGGCGGAGAAAACAATCCTGATAATACGTGGACGAACCACGACCTTCAGACCAAGGACTCCGACTCGGGTAACCTCGTTGCTATCTCGAACACGGGCTTGGGGCCGGGGTTCGTTCTAGTCGCGGGGACCTACCTACTGGATGTCCACATGACCGCCCACTATAACGGGAACGGCGAGGGGTGGCGGGTCCGTCTCTACAATGTCACTGGACCGGGGGAGGTGACGACTGCTAAGAGTGTAAACGTCTACACAGAAAACAGCGGAAGTGTCATCAGTTTATCGGGAATCGTCTCGTCAAATGGGACCGACGAGTTTGTAATTCAACATTACGTAGAGCGAGGGTCCAACGGCAACGACCTCGGCAACGCCCTTGACACAGCCGGCGAGTCCGAGGTCTACCTCCAAGTCCGTCTCACCAAAATCTCATGACACTCGCAGACATGGCCGATCAGGTCACCGAACGCATCGGCGTCACGGATGACAACACCACTTTGCAGGCGAAGAAGTTTCTCCGTCGCCGGTATCAGGTGGTCTATGACAGCCAGCTCTGGTCAGACGCGCAGGTTGCGGTGCCCTATACGCTCTACAACGGGGCCGACGTTATCCATGTCCCGGCAATGTTGGAAACGATTTTGCAGATTCGAGTCGGTGCGTCCGGTTCGTCTCAACTTCTCCGGCAGATCAACCACCAGCAGGTTTTCCAGCTTAACCCGGACGCTCTGGATGAGGTGGGCTCCCGCGTAGCGTGGACCGAGCTGTCTCCCTCGGCGACCCTAGCACCCTTGGTCGGTAACGAATTCCTTACGCTCTACAGCACCTCCGTTAACGACACGGGCGTCGAGGTTCGAGTCCGCGCGCAACGCACCGTCGCCTACGGCAGCGATTTGGTTGATTGGACTGTGAGGGTTGACGGCACGACGGAAGTCTTCCAATCATCAGTTGGTTTGATCACGGCCGTCGTCAACGTGGAGTCAATCTCTAAGCCGGTCACCCAAGGCGAGATTCGGATGGGCAATCTGAGTTCCCCGGGGGCTGTCTACGCGAGAATCAAGGCCTCCGACTCCCATACCTCTTACAAGCGGGTCCAGCTCCTCCGAGCCGCAGCCTCCGCTAACGCCTCGGGGGAGGCGTTGCTCTTCTACGGGAAGCACGTTATCAACCCGTTGATTCATGACAATGACGTCCCCCAGATCAAGAACATCGAGGAAGTTCTTATCGCCTACACCACGGCAGATATGCTGGAGCGTGAGCGTCAGTGGGGCAAGGCACAGCTTAAAGTTCAAGAGGGGAGTGCTCTCCTCATGAGCCGCATCCTCGCGGAGCGGACTCAGAAGTCGAACTCCATTCAGATCGTTCCAGACACCGAGACTTACGCCGAGGAGGGTTACGTTTACTGATGCCTCTCGCCTTGTCAGAATCTCTCGACGATCCGGTGACGTATTCCGCGTCCACGGATTTCCGTGGGGGGATGAACTCCACTGTCCTGCCTCATCTCCTGCAAGACACCCAGTATGCAGAAGCGGCCAACATGGTCCTCACCAAGTCGGGTCGGGTGCAGACGAGACCGGGCACTACGCTGGTGACTGCAGCCCCGTCCGTCGCCGCCCCGATCAAACACCTCGGCTGGTATGATCGGTCGCTGTCCATCACTGCCGTCGTGGCAGCACGGGACAATGAGGTGAAACTCTGGGACGGGTCGGCGATGAATGCCACGACGGACGACCCCTACACGATCACTGGAGCGGTTTCCGCGTTTCAACTCCACGACAACTTCCTCTTTTACGGGGCCGCAAAAGCGTTCAAGTTAACAGCGGCGAGCATGGCGGAGGTCACAGTCGCCGTTGGGGCTGGCGCAATCGCCACCCGCCACGCCAACCGGGTCTTCCGGGCGGGTGACATTAATAACCCAGAGACGCTCTACGCCTCTGACATTCTCGACGGAACCACCTTCGACGCCGGGAACAACATCATCGTGGGAGCCGAGGGAGAGTCGATCACCAGTCTCCACTCTTGGGATGTGAACAACCTGCTGGTCCACAAGACCCACTCGACCTACATGGTCATCACGACCGCAGTCGGGGTCGGCACACCCGCGAGCGTCGCCGCAGGTGATTGGGTTGTTCAGCCGATCAGCTCCACCCTCGGGTGTGCCGCCCCTGAGACCACGGTTCAGGTCGGAACCGACGTGTGGTGGCTGTCCACGGAGGGCGTGGTCTCAGTCCGACGTCTCCAGCAGGAGACCCAGCGGGAGATCACCGGCTCCGTCTCAGCTCCGATCCAATCTTACATTGATCGAATCAACTGGGTGAACGTCAGCAAGTCCACGGCGGTCTACTTCGACAACAAATACATTTTGTCCGTCCCGTTGGATTCCTCCACGGAGCCAAACTTCCTCTTGGTCTTCGATACCTACCATCAAGTCTGGGCTGCCTACTGGACTGGACTCCCCGCTTCGGGACTAGTCGTGAGTTACTTTGGGGGACTGCCGGAACTGTTCCTTGGTCTCACCGATGGGAAACTCATGCGGATGACTAGTATCCTGACGGAGGACAACTCCGTTCCGATTGCCTCCTCCGTGACGCTGAAGGCGTTCAGCTTCAACGAGCCCGTCTCACCCAAGTCGCTCCTCTCCATGGAGATGGAGTTTCAGGACAGCTTAGCTCTGGTAAGTGTAGATATGGTTTCAGATGGGCGTGCCAACGAGACTCTCCTGACGGGGCAGATCACCGGTGAAACCCTGACCCCCTTCCCGTGGACGTTCCCCGTGACTCTCGTAGACCCCGGCCATTATCGGAAGACTTTCTCCCTGTTGGGGCGGAACAAGGTCCGACAGGTCCAGCCGAGGATCTACTCAACAGCAAACATCGTTTCACTCCGGTCAGTCATCCTTTCCGGCTTTGTTGAAACGACGATTCGCGAAACTCCCTAATGGTCACCGATACGATGATTGCCGAATTTATAATCCAGAACTTTAAGCCGGCGGCCGAATGGACGCTGGCCCCAGTAATCGCGTGGGTCAACTGGTTCAGACGAGACGGTCGTTGCGCGGTCATCTCCGACGCGGGCAAAGTGGTGGCGGTTGCTTTGGCGCGGCCGATCAGCCCTGAGCAGGACCCGGAGCAGCACTACCAGATTTCCCCAACCTCCCCGACGATCTTCGTGGATCTGGTCATCGGGTCTCGGGCTATCATGGCCGAAATGATGGAATTTATCCCTCGGAGGTTCCCCAACGTGGCCCGTCTCAAGTTCGCCCGGTTCAAGGGCGGCAAGACACGACATCGGGACTATGATTTTTCAACGATTAAGCTTAGGATAAACCATGGGTAGCTCATCACAACCTGCCGCACCATCGGCTCCCGATTACGGAGCCGCCAACCGCCAAGGCATTCTCACCGACGTTGAGACGCTCCCGATGCGGAGAATGATCGACAACGCCTCCCGTATGGGGACGGCAGGCTCCTTCATGCTCGACGGGAAGAGTCACGACTTCGACTTCACCGGGTTAGGCGATGCTGCGTTGGCGAGTAATCAGGCAGGCATCGACCGCCAGAGTGCTTTTTCCAATGCTCAGAACCTTTTGGACATCCAAGGAGAGTTCGGTGGCCAGTTTCTCCAGAACTCGCGAGACCAGCTCCAAGCGTCAGACCCAATCGGCTTTGCCCTTCGTGAGACCCTCGGACAGTCCGTGTCAGACGACCTCGCTCTGGGGGGTGAGGTCAGTGAATCTGACCAACGCCGACTCTCGCAGAGTGTTCTCGCCGCCCAGACCCAACGCGGCAACGTCCGAGGCATGGCTCCTGCGGTTCAGGAGGTGCTTGCTCAAGACGGGTATTCCCGTGGTCTCAAGCAGTCTCGACAGGCCAACGCCGCCTCGTTCCTCAATGGGACCTCTCCCGTCTCACAGTTCGGCCAACTGAACTCGGCTCAGGGAGGCGCAGCCCCGTGGCAGGTTTCCGGTTCCCGGAGTGCGTTTGGCATCAACCAAGGGGCAGGAGCCGCCGCCGCGAACTTCGCTCAACAGACGTTCGGAACACAGGCCAACATCTTTGGAACCCAGTCAGCGGCGGCAACCAACGCCACGAACCCGTGGATGGAAGGTCTCGGGATGGCCGGGGGTCTAGCTGGGCAGCTGGGCAGTGCGGCCATGTTGTGCTGGGTAGCCCGTGAGGTCTACGGGGCGGAGAACCCACGTTGGCTCCTCTTCCGGAAGTGGATGTTGACTCAGGCTCCCAAGTGGCTCTTGGGTCTCTACCTGAAGTTCGGTGCCCGATTTGCAGACTGGTTGAAGGGGCGAGACCGGACGAAGGCAGTGATCCGCAACTGGATGGACAAACGAATTGAGGAACTAAACTAATGGGTGATCTCTTAAACGGATTCAAAGTGGGAATGCAGTTGGGGGCTCCCTTCGTGGAGGCTCAACTCCGCAAGCGTGAGTTTCAACGGCAGTCAGCTTTGCAGGCGCGAGACCAAGCGAACCGGTCGAAGGATGCTGCGGCGGAACGGATTCTGCGACGTGACCTCTCGAAGGATAACAACGCCGCTGCGGAAAGTCGGCTCGACAAGGAGCTAACTGCTAAGGCCACCAGTCAGGACAAGGAGATTGGGGCAGACGCTTCCAATCTCAAGGCGCAAATCGCTTCCGCCGAAGCCCAGCTCAGTAAAAAGGTACTAGCTACTGCCTTCGAGGGCGTTGAGAACCGAGGCGCTCGGGCCCTCGAGGGCGTTGAGAACCGAGGCGCTCAGGCGCTCCTCTCCGCCGCTCAGATCAAATCAGCAGACCAGCGTCACGCGAACCAGTTGGCGTTCGATTCCCAGAGTAAGTTTTCAAGACTCGTTGACGATCTGGAGTTGGTGAACATAGAGAAGAACGACCTGACGACCAAGCTTGAGTCTCCGGGATACTGGAGCAACTTCCCCGACCAAGCTGGCATGGACAAAGCCCGCCTCACTGCCATAATGGATGCCAGCACGATGGCCGCTACTGCGGCAGACGTCTCTATCAAGAAGTTCGGGATGTCGGCTATGGGTGAAGCTGGAGAGCTTTTCAACGCCAATGACGTCGGCACTCTTAGTCAACATCCTTTCCGTGAGCCGCAGACGAACAACTTGGGATTTTCCGCCAACGTGGACCTCATGAACCGACCCGTCTCCATCCTCAACCGTAATGATGGCTCGATCCGGTTACTCAATGATCCCGAAGCTTCGTTCGGAGTGATTACACCTCCAGTTGCCGGAGGGAGTGCCGGAGGTTCCGGTGCCGGGGTCTCCGTTAGCGAGGACCCTCTGAACAACGTATTTGAGGGTGTCGTGCGCGGGCAGGCCGGTCAGCTCCAACACCCGTCCACCGGACAACGTCGATAGTAATGCCTAATTTGCTCCATCAACTTTGGGGACAGGTTGAGCGAAGCGAAGCGTTTCAGAAACAAACGCCGGAGCAGAAGCTCAACACTGTCGGACAGTTCAACGACCGCGTTCGCGAGAAGTTCGGGGACGGGGTCTTTGGCCACCAAGGGTTCGAGCAGAACGTCACCCGACGTTTTCAGAAGCTGGTCTCACCGAAGCCTCCCGCTGAGAAGAAGAAGCCCCAAGGATTTTTGGAGTTTCTCCGCAAGCCGGAGGTTCGCCCACAAGGAATCCTTAACTCGGAGTTCGCCAAGACTGCTCAGCATTCCATGGAGCGTGAGATTGGGAACATCGCTCAGGGTGCCCTCCCTGCTGCGGAACTGTTTGAATCCTTTGACACTGAATATGAGAACGAGGTGGAGAACGGTCGCCCGGAAAGCGGGGGCTTTGTTGCCGAGATCGTTGGCTCACTGGCCCCCACAATCGGTGGGGCTGCCGTAGCTTCCGCTGCTGCTGGTCCCGTCGCAGGGTATGCTGCGGGTGGCGCTATCCAAGGCGCGGCCGCCCGTGTTCAAGGAATCCGGGACGCTTACTTTACGTTGCTCAGCGAGGGCACTCCCGTTGCGGAGGCGCGCCAACGGGCAGCCAACTACGGAAACACCTCCGCTGTGATTCAGGGGGCAACTGCCGCCATCCCAGTCACTGCCGTTGCGAGCAAAATCGCCGCCCGAGGTGGTAAGGGCCTGATCACAAAGGCGGCGAAGGCACTCGACAACCTCCCCGCGAGAGCGGTGGCCGCTACCGGTGCGAGCCGTGGAGCTGCAAGGTTTGCAGTTGAGACCGGCACGCTGGCGGCGGTCAACGGAGCTGAGAATGCTCTGATCGAACTGGCCGACATCGCTCAGGAGAGACTCCGAGGAATTGACCTCACTGACCGGCGGGGCTCCGTTGTCGAGCGTGCTGCGCTCAACGCCGTGGTGGGTGCCGGAATCACTGGCGCGACCCGGGTTGGCAGCAAAGCTCGCATTGGAAACTTTGACACGGAGAACCTCGCTGGGAAGCTGGACTCAATCAGGAAGCTCAGCCAGTCCACTGCCAACGATGAGGCTACTCTGGGCGCGTTGGAGAACATCGACGACAAGTTCTCCGAGTCCATCGACAAGGACAAGGAGATCAAAGTCACTGAGGGACTGATCGCCGCTGTCGCTCACCGAGGTCCGTCCTTCGAGGCTAAGGTCACCGGAGAAGACAAAGGTGAGGTGCTGGCAGCTGCCAAGGCATACGACCCTTTGGAGCATCCGGTCAGGACGGCAGCTGAGATTGAGATCTACAAGCGGACACTGGAGGGAGACCGAGATGTCAAGCTGGCGACGATCACCCATGAAGCGAGTCACCCTTTCCAAGACACACTTTCCAACCTCGATCAGGCTGGCCTGTTTAAACTGTTCCAGCAGGAGATAAAGACCGGCTCCGGACCGTTGTTCAGCGAACCCGGGTTCATCAAAGACGGGATCGACCCGCAGGTTCTGACCAGTTACGCCGAGTTCGAGGCAGCCAAGACTTCCGCTGAGGCTCAACGTCATTTGGAGCGGTCCTTCCGTGAGTGGTTCGCCGAGCGCATGATGCTCTCCCAACATGGGTGGGCAACTGGCCGAGCGGAAGACGCTGACAAGACCGGGTTCAGTCGGGTAGCGGCAAACCTCCGGCAGCGTGCCGAGTTGGTCGGACGTTCCCTCGGCTTCGGTGACTCCATCGAGAGTCGGTTCCGAGATTTCTTTGACCGGAAGGACCAATACACCCCCAACAGTTCAGTGGCTGAGGTGGTTGGTTTCGCTTCCCGTGAACAGTTTGAGGCTGGCCGGACCACGGCACCGCTCGCTCCGACGGTCGGTGGGCGAGGCATCCCCCTTGCCCCGGACGCTCCCGATGGTCCCGCGTTGACAAGCGCCGAGGTCGCCGCGTTGGCTTCCCGGGTCGTTGAGACCACCCCGGAGATTGAGACCACCCCGGAGGTTGCTCCCCCTGTGACACCCGAGGTTGCTCCGGTCGTTGAGACTACACCAGATTCGTCTGTTCAGGCAGACGCTGCTACGCCCACCACGCCACCACGGGGGGCGGAAACGAGGCCGGTCACGCGGCCAACCGGTCCGCCCTCTAGGCTGGGTTTGGCGAATGCCCCCTTGTCCGAGCGCGGAGATGTGCAGGATCGAGTAAACGAATTCGTCAAGAGTATCCCCGAACGATTTCCGCTTCAGGTGGCTAAATCAGCCAACCTCTTGGTGAACGCCGCCAAGGGAGCGAAGCTCCACTCGGTGATGGATCGAATCGAGAAGGCTGCGGTCGCCACTGAGACTCGTCTCAGCAAGGGCGGAAAGCCCAAAGTCAAGAAAGTCAAGAAAGTCAAGGAAACCCCAATCACCGAGGCTGACTGGGTCAAACGCGCTGCTGAAGCTAGGAAGTATTTAGCAAAGACTCAGGGCATGACTCAAGCCGAGCGGTTGGCGGAGGTCTCCCGGTCGGTTCACGCTGACGTAGACCCGGCGATTAAAGCCAAGCGAGCCAAAGAAGACCTCTTCTCCAAGCGTGGAAAGAAGGCCAGTGACGATCTGTCGTTTTCCCACCGTAACGGCTGGCTTATGCCGGACGGCGGGTTCCACGACACCCCCACAACGGGCGCTATCGTGACCGGAGGCAACGGCTTGGTCGGCGATCTCGGTGAGCACGCGCAGTTTGCCCTGTCCTACTTGGACAAGCACGACAAGAAAGCCGCCGACAAATTCTGGCGGGAGAAAGAAGCTACCCTCGCCGAAGACGACTTCGACGGAGAGATCACGGACAGTGAAGTTTACGACTTCATGCACAAACTCGGTTGGGTTCGGGTGGTCGGAGGTTCGGACACGGTGATGATCGACGGGCGGCCTTCGGCCCGTCAGAAGCAAGTGCTGAAAGATTCAGCGATCACTTACGGCAAGCAGCTGGTTCAAGATTTTGGGGGAGACCGGAGTCGGACGATCTACGACCCGGGCGACCTCTTCTCCAAGCGGGGAGACAAGAGCTACCGAGAGGCGACCGAAGCGGGGAACACCGCTGAACAAATCCGCATTGTGGAGGGCTTTGCTGACCGGACCCCATACAAAGAGCCCGGATTCCACTATACCGACTCCCCCGAGTTCCGGGCTTTCGACAATTCGCGAAGCCGAGGTCTCCACTACTTCACGCAGGACGAAGACTACGCGAGGAACTTCGGGGAGACTCCCATCAAGGTGCGTCTCGATCCCGGCAACGTCCTCGACGCCCGGGAGTTCGAGGAAGATCCCAACCTGACTCCGGGTCAAGTCCGCGCCTTCCTTGAGGAGAGCGGGGTCGAGTTGAGCTTGGAACTCCAAGCAGCGTTCCGCGAGTGGGAGCAGCGGACCATGAACTGGGGTCCGTTCTGGGGTTACCTCCGGGGCATGAGTGACTCCGGGTTAGCGGACTCGCTCCGGGAAGCTGGATATGACTCGGTTCGTCAGTATGAATCGGTGTACGATGGTGAGCCTACGGAAGTCATCGCAGTGCTATCTGGGCGTCAGGTCAAGTCCATCGAGGCTGAGACCTACGACCTCGACGGCAAGATCATTCCCCCGTCTCAGCGGTTCGACGAGAACACGGAGGACTATCACTTTTCCAAACGAGGTGCTGCCGACACCCGTGTCTCCTCGGTGGACCAGTCCCTCAAGTTGGGTCACGTAACGGTCCGGGACGGAGCTGGTCTCCCGACCGCACCCCCTAGCGGGGTAGCGTTTTCCAAGAGCACCTCTCCGGATGACCGAACGCGGATTCTCGACGGGTCTCACGACACCGACTTCAACCGGTTCCTGAAGCAACCCTCAGCAGACCATTACGCAGGGCAGCTACGAAACTGGAAAATCATGAAAGGGTTCGAGGGCGGGACGAACCTCGAAGTCCTGACCGAATTTATCTTTCGGGTGAAGCGCAACCTGCTGGCCCTGCATGACGCCATGCCCCCCGAGCTGCGGAAACGAGCAAGGCTTTGGTATGACGGAGCTAACCGAATCGCTCATGATTTCAGCAAACGTTACAACCTGACTGTTGAACAGGCCGCAGCGGTGATCGCTACCCTGTCCCCCCAGAAAGACTGGTTTATGAATGTCAGCCTTGCGGGGCGTGTCATCGACATAGTCAGGGGCCACCAGAATACGGTCTTCTCTCCTGAGATGGGAGCGCACTTCTCTTCGCTCGCCAAGAGCTGGACACCCGACAAGAAGGCGAAGGTGAGGCTCAACACTCCTCGGAAGATTTCTGAAGAGAAGGCTAAGCGGAACCGTGAGGCGCAGGTCATCCGGGAGGAGCTTGTTGGGAAGAAACTCTCCGAGTTGAAAGGGGTTGATCGTGCGGTGTTCGTGCGAATGTATGACGAGGTCAACAACCCCACCGGGTTCGCTATCATTTCCCCCGAAGGTGACCGACTTGGGCCTAAGCTGAACCAGACCGGGATACCCGCTAAGCGAGGTTGGGGGTCTTACGCGGAGATCCACAAAGGCATCCAAGCGGTTGACGGAGACATGCCCACGCTGTCGGAAGCTTTGGGTAACGAGCACAAGGTGCGGAACTTCTACAACAATATCGTCCAGCCGAGTCATGGTCTACACGTCACGATGGACACCCACGCTGTGGGGGCAGGACTTTACCTCCCCATGTCGGGGAAGTCGGGAGAGGTCAAAAACAACTTTGGGCAGAGTCAAGGGGAGTTCCTAAACTCCAGTGCGGGCGCTACCCGCGAGGGCCAGCGGGGTTTGTATGCGGTCTTCGCGGAAGCTTACCGGCAAGCTGCCGCTGAAGCGGACGGGGGTCCGATAAAGACTCGCGAGATGCAGTCCATCACATGGGAGGCTATCCGTATGCTCATCCCGGACTCCCGGAAAACGGCACAAGACCTTGCTGAATCCCGTGGAATCTGGGAAGATGCTCCTGATGCAGAGTCCGCACGTAAGAATATCGTTGAGCAATTTGGCGGATTTGGCCGCCCAGACTGGGCCGACCCAGTCGTTGGCGACGTCCGTGCTGGCAACCCTTCGACGACGGAACGACCCTCGACGGTTCCTGACGGTGGACGAGATAGTGGACCTCGGTCTGGACGGGACACAGGACGCGGAAACGCTGGCACAGCATCTCCCGGAGGAGTGGCTGGACGCAGTGAGCCCCCCGCGTTCGAGTTCAGCGGGTCTGAGTCCCGGCCGAGCAGTGTAAATCCTGAGACGGACGCACTCCTCAGTGCGGTAGACCGGTTTTACCGGGAGGCCCACCTCTCCACTCGCGGGAGCAAAGTGAAGCCACCGAAACCGAAGGTAGCAATCGAGCGCCAGTTCGCTGCTCGCGCAGCCGAAGCAATCCCTGATCCGCTCAAGCCCATGGTAGAAGGTAACCGTGAGATCCGTGAGAAGGACGAGGTCTTGGACTTGGAGAGCATCAAGGACGAGGCGGCCCTCCTGTCGAACGACGCCCTCTGGGAATCGGTGAAAGCGTTGGAGGGCAAGGTCGATGACAAGGTCCGCAACGATCAGGTCCTCAAGTCGTTCGAATTGCTCAACCGGATGATGGCTGACAAGGACCTGCCAAACACAGAGAAGGTTTTCGAGGTCCTCGCCAAGGCGGGAACTCACGCTGGTCAAATGCTCCGCCAGTTCCGGGAGTTCAAGGGCGCGAACACTGCGGCCAACATGCTCCGGCTCATTGAGATGAGTCTCGCTCGGGCGAACCGCAAGCTGACTCCCGCGCAACGAGCCAACCTTCAGAAGCTTCTGAAGGCCGACGTTGACAGCCGAGACCAGCGGGAAGCTGCCGTCGATGCATGGCTTGATGACCCGGCCAATCGGAAACTGCGGAAAGAGGCACTGGACCGGGCGGCTGCCGAGAAACAGACTTACCGGGTCCTCCGGGCTAACGTCCAGAACATCCTCCCCCGGACCTTTGGTCAGATGCCGGCCGACATATTGGCCGCAATTCAGGGCAACCTGATGACCCCGGTCTCAACCGGACGAAACTTTGTAGGGAATTACATGAACGGCGTGTGGCGGTTCCCCGGTCGGTATCCTGCCGCCGCCATTGATCTTGCCACTCACTGGCTGACCGGGTCGGAACGCACAGTGACCTTCCCCTCCTTCCGGGGGATTGGTTGGTTTGTCAAAGGTTCCTACCGTGGCATCAAGCCAGCCTTCCAAAGTCTCACGACTGGCCCCGTCTCAGACAACATCATTGGCGAGAAGATCCGAGGGTTCAACCCGGTGCGGTCGTTTGTCTCGGCGTGGATGGGTGACATCCCCGTCGATATCGTCACCGGCAAGGTCCCCTTCGGAGACCGGGTCAAGAAGATGACCGAGGCAGTCTTCGGTGCTGCCCCGGAAGCTATGCTCCGCTCCCTCTCGGCCATGGATGAGCTGGCCAAGGACGGAATCCGTGCGGCGAGAGTTGCCGAGGAGACCAAGCGGCGTGGGGTGAAACCCG
>TARA_R110000851_G_scaffold87200_3_pt1 | contig 22249 bp, 39 predicted proteins | sample TARA_R110000851 | Tara Oceans TARA_R110000851 (sample SAMEA4397627) | marine metagenome | biome: Polar Biome; feature: [DCM] deep chlorophyll maximum layer (ENVO:01000326); material: water (ENVO:00002006), including particulate matter (ENVO:01000060) such as... | depth 17 m
TATGTTGCACTCGGGTTCACGAGGTGTTGGTAACAGAATTGGTATGTATTTCATTGACAAAGCAAAAAGAGAAATGGAGCGATATCATATCGATAGTTACTTACCAGATAAGGATTTATCCTATTTGGTCGAACGCACTGAAATATTCGATGACTATGTTGACGCGGTTTTATTCGGACAAGATTTCGCTCGAATCAATCGTGAACTGATGATGGAGTCTGTGTTGGGTGTGTTAAGAAAGCATCTTACCGATTTCCAAATTGTGAATAGTGCAGTTAACTGTCACCATAACTATATCAGCCAAGAGAATCATTTTGGTTCTAATGTATGGGTGACAAGAAAAGGTGCTGTGCGTGCTCGTACTGGTGATATGGGAATAATCCCAGGTTCAATGGGTACTGGCTCATTCATCGTGGAAGGCCTGGGTAGCAAGGAATCTTTCTGTAGTTGTTCACATGGCGCAGGTCGGGTTATGTCAAGAACCGAAGCTAAGAAAGTGATCTCCATGGATGATCATGCAACCGCAATGAAGGGAATCGAAGCACGACTTGATGCTGATGTGATTGACGAAAGTCCTGCAGCATACAAAGATATAGGTGCTGTAATGGCGGCACAGGATGATTTAGTTGAGATCAAATATCGATTGAATCAAGTTATTAATGTGAAGGGTTAAAATTATGTTAAAGAAAGAAATAGAAGGTCGAGCAAAGAAACTCAAAGAAATGCGAGACATTCAATTGCGTGATGGTAATTGGAACTGGGACCCGTATATGCATGGAATGGCCAACGGGTTGATCTTTGCTGTATCCTTGATGATGGATGAGGAACCGAAATTCATCGAACCGCCAGAATTTTGGGGTTATCAGGTAGGTGCATATCCGCCAAAGTTTCCATTGGCTACTCATGTTGAAGTCGAATGAACACAATTTATTATAGTGTATCAAACGGCGGTGACGGTTCAGCATATCCAATGTTTTTCGCAACTGCAACGGCCGCGGACATTCATCAAGCGATTGTAAATGCTTATGAAGGTTGGGGTGAAGATTGTGTTGGTTCTGTTGACTTTGCCGGGCCTGTTGAATGTTTGGATTTATATGATATGGAAGTCTTGGCTGTGAATTTTGTAGAGCAGTTCTATAATATAGTTCCCAATGAAGGTGATGCTACCATGCGAAAATGGGTTGACTTTTTAATTGAAAACATTTCAAATGATGAATCTATTGCTCTATTGAGAGATAGAAGTGATGAAGCTCAAAAAAGGATTTAGGTTTAAATCAAACACCTCAAATGTAATCATTGAGCTGGTGAATAGAAAGAGTGGAAACCTTCACTGGAACACCAAAAAGTTAGGTAGTGGTAAGAGTCATATGATACATGAGGGAACATTATTAAAACATTACACAAAGGTGATCGAATGAGTGAAATAGAAACTGCATTGATGAATTTGCTTGAATTGAACAACGAAGTCTGTATTCAAAATCTAATTGAATTGGAGATGTCTTATAATGGTGGTTGTGTGGTTGCGGCATTTAATCGTGTTGCACCTGACCTTTATCAGAGTTATAATAAGATCATAGCCTCTGATGAATATGGCAGGAACCGATGATCACCAAAGCATATGTTGAAGACTGGGGGAGATATGGTACTCGACTAACCCCATACGAAAAATATAATTGGTCTGGCCGGATGAAAATTGAAACGATTGATGACATAACTTCTGTCTATATTGAACGATGCCACACGTTTTTCGGGTTATTTACGATCTTTAAATCATGGATTCATGAGTCTAACATCGTTTTTCGTGAAGAAAACGTGAAAATCATGGATTGTGGAAAATAATGGTTGACAAATGAAACTACCCGTGATATAATACATGTATAATTCAAATAGAGATACATTATGGAACCGTGGAAAATCATTCAACACATCGAAAGCGACAATAGCAAGAACTTCAAGGTAGATGTTCTAACTACCGAGGCCAAACGGGGAAATGATGAATTTTTCCATGGTCTCCGATTAGCACTCCATCCACTCACCACATTCGGGGTGAAACAAATAACATTTTCGACAGTCTCACCGACCGACCAACAAGAGTTACCGTGGGATTCATTCGTTGAATTGACTCGACAACTTGAGGCGCGTGAGCTGACAGGCCATGCGGCTCGTGATGCCATTATCGCTGCAATGGAAAAGTCTGGTCAATCCCAATGGGATGACTGGTTCCGCCGTATTCTTATTCAAGATATGCGGGCAGGATTCAGTGAATCATCTGTAAACAAAGCTGTGAAAGCGGCAAAAACTCCTCAATACAAAATTCCCGTATTTACCTGTATGCTCGCTCATGATAGTGCGAAACATGAAAAGAAGGTTACAGGGAAAAAGCAAATCGAGGTGAAACTTGATGGTGTTCGTGTTCTGACTATAATGAAGACCAATGGTGAAATCATACAAACATCTCGTAATGGTCGCGAACTTCATAACTTTGGTCATACGAAAGATGCATTGAGAGAGAATCTTTCATTCTCGGAAGATATGGTGCTTGATGGTGAGATTATGTCTAGTAACTTCCAAGACCTTATGACCCAAGTGAATCGACAGAGTGATGTTGATGCCGGTGACGCGGTGCTCAATGTGTTCGACATACTGCCATTGAGTGAATTCCTCGCTGGGGAAAGTACAGGCACGCAAGAAGAACGATCAGCTATCATCGATGGTTTCGCAACCAAATATCATACTTTATCGGCGATTCAATTTCTCCGTAGTGAAGTAGTTGATCTTGATACTGATGAAGGTCAGGCTCGTTACAAGGATATCAATAACCTTGCGATTGAGGGTGGCTATGAAGGCATCATGCTGAAAGAACTTGACGCGAAGTATCAATGCAAACGATCTACCGATTGGTTGAAACTCAAACCATTCATCACCGTAGACCTTGAAATCATCAAACTTGAGGAAGGTACTGGGAAGTTCGAAGGTACACTAGGTGCACTGGTGTGTCATGGTGTTGAGGATGGCAAAGAGATTTTGGTGAACGTTGGGTCAGGGTTAACGGATGAGATGCGAGATGACATTTGGTGTGGATTGAATCCGGTCGGTTCTATCGTGGAAGTCAAGGCGGATGCCATCACTAAGAGTCGAGATCTCGACACATATAGCCTGAGATTCCCGCGATTCCTTCGATTCCGTGGTATGAGTGCTGGTGAGAAGATGTAGGTGTCGAGAACTCGACATATAACTAAAAGTTCTAACGATATACGAACTAATTTTGAAATAGTTGTTGACATACCCAGACACCCATGATATAATACATGTATAAATTAATTGAGAAGCCTATATTATGAAAATTGAAATTGGAACGAAAGTTAAGGGGGTTTGGGGAATGATGATTGCCTCGTCTTTTGGTGAAATCACTGAAATGAGTGCTAACGAAGTCACCATCGGGTGGTTCGAAGATGAATCATTAACCAAGACTTGGGCCCAAAAGAAAGATATTCGTCCTGCAGGTCCTGTTACATCGGGCAGCCCAATTGGAATTTTCCTACAATAGAGGTATTAATATGTTTTTATTCGATATATTTAAAAGGGCACCGAGGCATTACCCAAAACCCTATGTGGGAATGATTCTACATTGTAGAACTTGGGGTCCTGAACGAGCCATAGTTGAAGTTGTGGCGGTATCGTCAACGGAAAAGAAGATAATGTACGTCTTTAAATCTATCGATGGTAGGGATATCAACATTTCCGCGCGGTACGAAACGACATGGCATTGGTTTTATCTCGAATGTTATAAGTTACCAGAAATTGAACAGGAAATTATGTTATGAGCAAAGATTTAGGAATTGCAAGATCAAAAACGGAGCCACCGACCTCTGTGAAAGATGTCTCATTGGCTTCATTCCACGGCGGCTCTCGCGGTCAGATGATTCAAATGAATCAAGGATGGCATTCTTCCTCATATATGGAAAGGATTATCATAGACCGTGATCAGGCCGTCACTATTGTGGGTCTGTTGAAAGAGTGGGTTGGTGACTACAGTGATCAAGTAGCAAATGAACTTGAAATCGCAGCCCTTCATGAACAGACCAAGAAGGCTGAACGAGAAGTTATAATTCTACGTGAAGCCAAGGAAAACCTTGAAACCCTTCGTGAACAAAATCGAATTTACAAGGAAGCATTGGAGCAAATTTTACCGATGTGGTATGATATCCATAAAGTTGGGGATGAATTACATAGACTTGCGGTGAATGCACTCGATAATGCATCAGACGAGGGTCTATAATGATGAATACGAAAGAAATGGTCGCGGTGATTCTTGCTTTTGATGAAGGTAAAACGATACAAGGAGCCCCTTGTAATTCATCGGACTGGATGGATTTACGAGATCCATGTTGGAACTTTGACATATGGGATTTTAGAGTTAAACCTGCAGAACCAAGGGTCTTCTACGTTGTGGATTATTTCACCGGTTGTTTAGGTGAAAAGAGATACCTATACGAATTTGATGCTCGTAAAAATATATCCGACAACCCTCGTGATAAAATAGTTAAGTTTGTCGAAGAGATCGTATGAATGATGCAATGGAATTAATCGCATGAATGATGAAATGGAAAAACTTGACAAGGGCACTTATACTGCTCGTTGGGCCGCGGGAAAAATCAGAGAGCTCGAAGCCGAGCTCAAGGAATCAAAACTCCAAGTGGAATTAATGCAGACAGGCGCCAACGTTAAGATTTTACTTGAAAGTGGTGTTAAATCGATTTTACTTGAAAGTTGTCAGTCTGCATTGATCGAAAGAGACGCGAAGCTTGATGAACTTGTCGAGGAACTATCATTCGCAGTAGATATCATTGAAGAAAGTGGAGTTGACTACGAGGAAATTAGAACGGCAAAACTAATTTCTGAGGTGACAGAATGAGTGGTTTAGAATTAATAGATAAGTTGGAATTGGCAAGACGTTTAGGTATACGTGACGAACATCTAGTTCCAATACCATTTGATGAATGGTGGGCGAAACAGAATCAAACCACAGGCCGAGTCATGGCTATGTCAGCGTGGATGCAGCAGCAAATTCGTATTGATGAACTTGAGGTTAAGGTTGAGAAACGCGATGGTTTAGAATTAATAGATAAGTTGGAATTGGCAAGACGTTTAGGTATACGTGACGAACATCTAGTTCCAATACCATTTGATGAACGCGACAAAGAAGCATTACTAATAACTGTTGCACAATTAAGATCGGGACTGGATGCAGAACGATTAGCTCGAAGTGCTTCAGAGAAAGCTTTAATGCGAAAGATCAAAGATTTAACCAAAGCTAAATCTTTGGCGAATTATCGTTCGGATAAAGCCGAAATGTCATTAAAACAAATTCGTAACATACTTAAAATTGATTTACCGGAATCGGTGGAGTGAGTAGTGAGTAATCAAGGAACAAATCGATACGGTCTAGATGTTGCATATCTTCGCAAGAATTTAAAGATTCTGCAGCGTGATATTGATAACTATACACCCGATGAAATGATTAGAGCTTTAGATCGACTATCCGCGGTTTGTAAAACAACGAAGAAGACGCCTCATCCACACAGCCATGGTCGACTAATCGACGATTATCAATAAGGAGTGATGTAATGAAAAACTTGAATGAAAGATTACGTGATTGTGAACATAGTGGATATGCTTCTGTGACGGCCGAAGCGCTTGATCGTATTCTAGTGCTTGAGGAAACGGTTAGAATATTTGCCGCGGCGAATTCATGGACTGCCTTCGGTGATTGCAGAGCGTACTCTGAAAAGGCGATTATGCGACCGAATGAACTTGATCTTCTGGCACAAATCGTATTACCTAAAAAGGATAAAGAGTAATGAATCAAGCTGAATATGACATAAGACGAGAAGAGTTATTAACTGCTATAGTGGATGAACTTGTCGAGAGAATACCTGCGGATATTCGAACAATTAACGATAAAGGCAGTTTAAGATTGGCTTTGCAAACGACCTCCATTATGGGGTTCTTTTTAATGGCAAAAGCCTTACGGGTCGATATGTTGACAGACGAGGAAAAAATGAAATGAAAACAGGATATACTATATTATGAAAAAATTTACTTTGAACAAAAACTCAGGCCATTACAAGTTTCTCGCTAATTGGGATAGTCAAAGCATTCCCGACGATATCTGTAGGTATGTAAGAAAACTTATCTCAACAATTATCATATTTATAATGGCCGGTGTTGGAATAGCAATGGCATTTCATTTCTTTGTAATTGTTCCTTTGCAATTCCTATTTGTAGGTTTTGTCTTTGATGTTTGGGGAACATGGTTTGCAACTGCTGATGGACTTGAGGGTACCATGGTAGGTGTATGGATTATTTTCGGTCTCTGTTTTGCTTCGTATTGTGGTTTTCACCAAATAGAAGTTTATTATAGACGTTTAAACCGTAGGGAATTCACTAAACCTGAAAAACCTGAAAAAGACCCATCTATGATTACATTGTGGTACCGTTCATTCAAAGATAAAACATGTGTTAAGTTGGAATTCAAGGATTTGTAATGTATAAAGTAAGAATAGTCGGTGCTGGAATGGTCCACGCCGACCTATTTTATGTCACTGACGTGGAACTAGAACGATTATTAAGGGTATTCTGTGACGGCATGGACATATAACTAAAAGTTCTAACGATATACGAACTAAGTCGTTGACAAACCCTATAGTCCGTGATATAATACATGTATAAATTAATTGAGAAGCCTATATTATGACATACGATTTTACAAACTTCAAGGTCGGAGATACAATCCGGTCGTTCGATGCCCGGTCGTTCGATGGCTTCAATGATATATCCTATATTACGGGAACTATCATTGGTATCATTGGTGTCATTGGTATATCAGAACCGAATAAAGCTTATGAAGTTGAGGTTGAATCTGATTTTTTTGCAGGTGATCATAATACGCTTCGGGATGGCAAGTCTCGCGTAGGTGAAGTTATATTCGTTTTGATGGTTATGAATAACGATTATGATGGTCGCATTGAATTGATTGAAGCTGCGCCGGTATCTGAGGAATCGATTGTTGGTATTGAGTTATCTACACCAGAACCGGATATGTTCCATATTTACGAGATTGTCTACTTCATGAATGATAATGCGGTCGCGTCGAAACAAATAGGTCAGCGCGTAATAACTGAACGTTCCACAGTGTCGGGCGACATTATTAAAATTGTTAAATACACCTTCCGAGATGGGAATAACGTCCCAGACAATGTTTTTCGAACCAAACAAGAATTACTGGAGTCTTTATAATGAAAACTGTAAGAAATGATATCATCACAGATGATCACCTAGAATATCTTGATAACCTTCGTGAGTCAGGCGCTACAAATATGTATGGTTCGCCTGCATATGTTGAAGCGGAGTTTGATTGCACAATTGATGAAGCCAAGAAGATTGTTGCGTATTGGATGGACACATTCGGTGACGACAAGCGATGAAAACTTTCAATCAATTTTCGTATTGGCTTGTCGTGAATGCCGAAGGTTCTTATGTGTCAATATCCTATTGGGTGTGGGGAGGCTTTATGGTCTTCAATTTGTTCGAAGCAGGAATTGAAACTCTTTTCTGGGGCGCGCCCTTTCAACACGCTTGGGATTATTTGTTTGTAGGTATGTTTATTACACTTTGGCTTTGGCTTTGTCTGTTAAATTACGAATATCAAAAAGCGAGGAAAAGGAATGAGCATTGAAATAGAAAGGAAATTTCTGGTCGATGCCGAGAAGTTCAATCCAGATTATGCAGCTATCCATATTGCTCATATCGAGCAAGGGTACGTCATGCAGGATAATGCCACGAATACTGTACTCCGTATTCGAGCACAAACCACGACTGATAAATCAGTCCCATTGAATCAGGCATTTATTACAGTAAAGCGAGCGATGGATTCAGGTGCATTCTCAAAGCATGAATTTGAATATGAGATTCCATATGAGGACGGTCTGGAAATGCTTAAGTTTTGCCCTCAAGTCCTAATGAAAACTAGAACCTCATTACCATATCATGAGAATCCTGAATTGAAATGGGAGGTTGATCTGTTCTGGCATGAAGAGATTCCTTTCGTGATTGCCGAAATTGAACTACCCGACGAAGATTATCAAGTAGTTTTACCCGATTGGATAATCAGTGAAGTTACAAGTTATCCCATGTATTACAACACTAACCTAATAAAGAGATTACAATGAATAAAGAACAACAAATAGCTATTATGGAAGCACAATTAGCACCTTTCCCTACTTTAATGGAGAAGCTGCAATATATGAATGCTTTCTTTGACCCAGACCCTTCATTCACTGCTGAAGCAAGAAGCATTGTTCGAAGTAATATTGCAAGGGTCCTTGCAGAAACACCAGTGATGCTTTACGAATGAGCAATCTCTCAATAAAGATCAATAGTCTCGAGTACACTATTGAAGAAGCGCAGGAAATTTATTGGGAACTTCATGAGTTGTTTGGTGATCACTACGTCGAACCAATGGAAGGTGATGTAACATTCGATAGTGATCTTTCGTTTGGAACATTCAATGAAGCCGATGATGTTGAAGTTCCTGATGTTGAAGTTCCTGAATATCCTACGACTACGGTCGAACCATGGGGTACTTTAAATGTTCAGAGCTTGAATGATTATGAAAAAGCGTGTGAGACAATGTTTACATCGAGTATAAAAATCAACTTTGGCGATGATAATGGAGAGTAATATGCTAGGCAGTAATATACTTGATAGAATCCGGCAGAGAATCTGTAGGAAATTCGGTCATTTTCCAGGCAAGTCTTGGAAGCATATTACTACACATGCAAACGAGCATACCTGTTGTAAATGTTGTAATCAAACCATTAGTAAATATTTTGGCGGGCAATGGCATTGAAAAACTTTATTACCCATATATTCCTTTGCTATATAGCAGGGTTTGCTGTCGGGTATGTATCGTCGTTTATATATTTTTTGATAAAAGGGCTATGAAATGGCAGGAACAATTAAGAACCACACAACTATCACTAGGGAATGTACTCTCGAGCAGAGTGCTTGGACCCATATCAATGTTGATATGTCCGGTGATTATATCTCGAGATACCCAAGGGAACAATTAATAGTTGTTCTAGACAATGAAGTTGTGATAAAAGCAGAACCTGGTGATTTAGATATGCATTCAAATATAGTCATAGCTAATATTGATGAATGTACTTTTACCTATCAGGAAACTACGCAACTGTATTTTAAAACTTATGGGTGAACGAGACGTTTATATCGAAAATCAAAGCAAACTTGTATCGTTGCTTGAGACTATTACCAATACAGTGATCGGGTTCCTTGTAGGTTTGGGTGCATGGCCTATCATCGCTTGGGTTTTAGGCATGGAATTCACCTCGACTCAACATTGGGGCATTGTCGCACTTTTCACTGTGCTTAGTATTATCCGTGGTTATCTTGTGCGGCGATTCTTTAATGCTCGTTTACATATAATGATCGTGGGTATGGTTAATAAGTTGACTCACTTGGGGATTGTACGTTTCAAAAATTATAAATAGACTTATGAAATCATTTAAAGCCTATACCGAAGAAATAACCCAAGATCAACTCAACCAAGTTGAGAAGTTCGCCGATAAACTGTTCGCCAAGGCGAACATCGATGTGTCATTTACCCGACATTTCGCAGATCGAATGAATGACGACCGCAATGGTAAACCTATTACTGCTGCGGAACTCATTCATTTATTTAAGGCTGCATGGAAGAAAATCGGTAAGAAGATGGCAGAGTTTCCTAATAACTTCGAAGCGGTTATCAATGATGTTGCAAACGATGTAAATATACCATTCGTTATTAATGACAGGGCGAAAGATAAGGAATTGGTCACCAAAACCATCATGAGAAAGAAAGATTTCAAATCGAACGACCCCAAACTCAAGGTATAGAAATGAAAATATTAATATTAGCAATTGCTTTGATTCTTGGTGGGTGCACCGCCGATGCAGATCATGGGACTCCACATAAAATTACATGGACGCCTGCGGATGCCGCTGCTGATGGTTTTAATCTTTATTGTGGAACCGAATTGGGTATATACACAACAAACACATTAATTGGTGGCGGAGGCGTGACTGAAATTGCATTATCTATCGTTAATCTTGCAGATGATAATGGTGTTAATTATTGCACAATGACCGCTTATAACTTTGCTGGGGAATCTGGATTCTCTAATGAGATCATGTTTGGTACTCGAAACGGCGAAGCGGTAACACTACCGCCTGGGTCACCGAATTCATTGGACCTTACTTTAAATAACGTTTGATAAGCGTGACGATACCTAACCCACCACCACCACCGCCTTGTCGATCATACACGACCACACTTTGGCGTGGATGGCATGAGACAAAGGAAAGCAAGCAAAGGTCGATTGATTACAAGATCTTCATGGAAGGGTGGCGAGCAGGATTTAATTCGAAAAACCCTAAATTAAAGGTTGACAAGCCCATCGATACATGATATAATGTATACATGAAAACATTAAATATACCTGACAAATTCTTTGATGAATTCCCTGACTCGTTATTACAACGAAACTATAGTAGAGTGTTCGAATTGATCAATTTACTATGGGGTACTCTGGAAGGTCAGAATTATCTTGATGGTATTGTATTGATGGAACCAGACAACACTACACGGCAAGGATTCGATTTTGAAGTATTCTTGGAGTTGGCAGCACTGCATTCCTTGCATATCGATATAACTGTGACATTCTGTAAGGACTTTACAGGTTGGTCAAACCCTACGTTAAATAGGTGAAATAATGGGCCCTAAGAAAAAGAAAGAAAAAGGTTGACAAACACACGAAACTATGTTATAATAGTTACACATTAAACAATTAACTTGTATAAATAAACACATGAAAACATTATTACTAAAACTAGAACAACTCGAGAAGCATGAGAAATCATGCGCGGGAATGGTAAGCTTCAGCTAATAATAACTGACAATAAGAAGCTTATTTAACCCGCATTATTCTCCTAATGCGGGTTTTTTTATGGGAGAAGAAAAGTTTATTTTGGGGTGCGGCAGGTGTAACTGGAAGCATGCATGACTGTGACTCATGAGGGTTGGGTTCGAAACCCAAGCTGCACCCCAAAATAAATTTAAAGAATATGTCTCTGTGGATTACCGGTTAGATCGCTTGGCTTTCACCCAAGAGTAGAGGGTTCAATTCCCTTCAGAGACACCAAACAACGTAGCGTTGACCGAATTGGCTGAAGGTACCGGACTTTTAATCCGGCGAGAGGAAACTCCCACTCTGGGTTCGAACCCCAGGCGCTGCACCAAATATGGGCCTATAATATAAAGGGCAATTATCCCGGACTTTTAATCCGGTTATCGGAGTTCGAATCTCCGTGGGCCCACCAAGTTTATGCACCATTCGTCTATCGGTAGGACAACGGGTTTTCAATCCGTGAAGAGGGGTTCGACTCCCCTATGGTGTACCAAGTTTATGCAATTAAGGAACAAGATTATGAACATGCGTGATATAATGTACGACAAAATCCTGTATGAAATAAAATTACTGGGGCTCTTTTCTAAAGAAACCATGCAATGGCAGAATTATTACATTGACGATACTGGTATTAAACTGCTTTGCAGTAACAAAGAGCGTAAGCAACATCAGGCAACAGCAATACATTTAAGTGAAGCGCAGCGTATACATTTCGAATTATTGAATGATACAGATTTACTGGAAACATTTGTTCGGATTATCCGACAGGCCAGTAAACAATTTTAATAAAATGTTGACATAAAAGATTAAGCGTCGGTGGTTAATGTAAATTGGCACAGCTACTAGTTTTAGACACTAGACCTTTGAGGGTTCGAATCCCTCTCGACGTACCAAATTATGGGCAGGTGGTTAATGTAAATTGGTACAGCTACTGGACTTAAAATCCAGACCTTTGAGGGTTCGACTCCCTCCTTGCCTACCAAATATGGAATGCTATTATAAATGGCAATTATACCGGACTCTTACTCCGGCTGATCGCGGTTCGAATCCGCGGCATTCCACCAAATTTTGACCAAATGCGTAAGCATAGATTGAACAAGTAAGTAAAGACTCATAATCTTAAACACTTGCAAGACTACCTTAAAGAAGTGATACGATCACTGTTTCGGGTTGCGGAGTTGAAGCCCGTGGTCAAATGTCAAATTATAACAATACAGGAAATATTATGAATATCAAAGATATGATCAAAAACAAGAAAGTGACATTCCTCTTCTTCAAGGAAGATGAGTTATGGTATACAACTGAATGTGGGTTTGAATTTCCCGTTCCCACAAATGACGTTGGTACGGCAGCTATGAACGCCCAAGACAAGGCTATTCTATTCATGCGGTGGATTAGAAAGCACATTGCTTTGATCGAACAGGCACGCACAGAGACAGTTTAAAAGGTTAAGCGCCGGTGGTTAATGTAAATTGGCACAGCTACTTGCTTCAAACGCAAGACCTTTATCGGTTCGAATCCGATTCGGCGTACCATTTTCTATAGTTATAAATAACTGTATGAAAACATATAAAGAGTATCTGAAAGAATTATCCCTAAAGAAGAACTCTTGGGAATTCCTCACAACTTCCGACAAGAAATCATTCAGCCCTGAACTGATTCAATTAGTGCAAACCGCATACAAAGGCACCACTCTTGGTAGCTTTATCAACAATTCAAGTGATGTATTACCAAGTGATTGGGTTGCTTTAGATTGGGACAAAGATGATGATCTTGATGTTGTCGTGTTCTATCGTACATCAAGATCAAACGAGAGTTGGAAAGGTAATAAAATCCAAGGTATTGGTCATGACGGACAAAAGGAAAGCAAAACCAAGGTCATTAAGAAGATTAATACACTGTTGACGAAAAGTGGTTGGTGGATTGAAGCTAATGGAGCGATGCAACACATATTGAACAAATCCCGAGCACCTATTGTAACCGATGAAGCCTTCCTCAGAAAGCTCTTTAACACCACTGATCTTGATATGGTGAATGATTTGGAATACGATAGAAAGATTGGAAAGAGTGAAGTTGTACGTGAATCGGTATTTGGTAAACCAAAGCTTAAATGATCACCCCTTCGGGGAACCCTTCGGGTTGTATCATACTAGATAATTATGGTATACCAACCTGCCTCGGCACGACTTAGTTATTATATCATAACTACACAGTCTTGTCAACAATTATTAAAACTAATTAGTTGTTGACAAACGATACAGAACCTGTTATAATGGTTCATGTAAACAAATTGTGATATCCATCACAGTAATACAGTCAATATTGACTAAGTTTTAGTATAAATAATACCACAAACAGGATAAACTATGAAATATATAACAGCTTTTCTTTTAATGATAACAATGAGTTTCGGTGCTCATGCCCAATTAATACATTCGGAATATTCCACTGAAACCGTAATCCCTTCAACCATCGGCGGTTATACCATGTCCGAATTTGAATTCGATGAAAGTGCCTTTCGCTACGGTGATTTGTCGGGGGGACTTCCAGTTATATTAATGGATGAGGAATTGGCTAGCGACAATAGTTGGTTTAATACAGCGCCGGGTCAGGATTATGAAGTCTTCATAACAAATGAAAATATAATAACTTTGATCATGCCAGAAAACACCTTCGCCTTTTCATTGAATGTCGGCGCGAACTTGCGAACGATTAGAGATAATGCTTGGTTAACAGTCGCGGAAACCTCTGGAACTATATCTGAACGAGAATGGTTTAATGTTAGTAGAAATAATACCCCAGGATTCAGTTTCCATTCAACTAGTAATACCGTTGGTGATTGTTCCCACATTAGCTCAGTAACACTGGACCCATTGGAATGGGGTTTTGGTAACTTCGCAATTAATCAAGGAACATGTGAACCAGTAGCACAAGTACCCGAACCTGCAACCTTTGCTTTGTTCGGTGCAGGACTTGTAGGATTGGGATTTGGACGAAAAAAAATGAAAAATAGTTCAAGTAACAGTTCACAACTTGTATAAATAAACGTATAACCAATTAAACAGAGCATCATGACTTCAATTCAATCACAGTTTATATCGCAATATCCGACGATTAATAATCGCGGAAATTGGGCGAGAGTGAGTGGTATGGTTATCACGGGGCTATGTGGAATGTGAAGTAAAACTCCATTCAAAAACACAGAAACCCCGGCTTTGTTCGGGGTTTTTTTTGGACTGCTTACACTGAATGCTATATAGCTCGAAGGGGATAACCCTGCTAGAATCAAGCTATGAGGGTGTCGCAAATAGAACAAAACTTGTCGCAATTAGATAAGAAAAAGGTTGACAATGTACATGGACTGTGATATAATACATGTATAGGAATTAGGAAACGAAGGGATTTAGGTATGACCGGCAATACACGGCTTTGATCGATTCCGATTGATGCAAGTCCGGCGCAACCCTCAATTAGTATATTGATTGATTACAATCGGCTGATAACCGATAGAGGGAAGTTTGATTCTTCCATTGAGGACCAAATATAACTAAAAGTTCTAACGATATACGAACTAATTATGAAATAGTTGTTGACAAACCACGATAACCGTGATATAATACATGTATAAATTAATTAAGAAGCGTATATTATGAATTTTAACGAAGAAAGGGAATTGGAACAGTCTATACCCTTTGACAAGTTGGTGCCTGGGACTACGAACGATATCGTCGTTGATGGTGATGGCGATCTAAACATCGAGTTAGGTCATAGAGACCGAGAGTTTTATTGCATCGATTTTGATGACCTCGAGACTATTTATGAATTTGCTAAACGCCATAAGAATGCTTATAGTGCTTTTAGGGAATCAGGTTACGAAGTTAAGGCATACAATGTATCCTTTAACTCTTTAGAAATAAATGTCAAATAGTTGTTGACAAAGGTTTAAAAACATGTTATAATACATGTATAAGAAATCGAAACATCGCCAGACCCTAGTCTAGGTGGACTATCGATTTCAATTAACTCTTTAGAAATAGTTGTTGACAAAGGTTTTAAAACATGTTATAATACATGTATAAGAAATAGAAAAACGTTCGAGTGTTCCTCGGATGATTGATCTTCAATAAATTAGAATGTACAAAGTAATAATACTCGGTCGTGGTTAATATCAATAAGTCCAATGGTTATCCTGCGGAAACTATGATTCACACGACACAGTGTTTTTACAGGGTGCGAAAAGAAAAGTGTAAGGAATTGAAACATCGCCAGACCCTAGTCTAGGTGGACTATCGATTTCAGTGGCACAAAAAGAATAAACGGTAATTGGATCGGACTACCAATGAGCCCTTATTCTAAGTCAAGGATTAGTCCCCTTGTAGTTGGTTCGAAACCAACCGCACCTTGTAAGAACATTAGGAGAGGTTTATGAATAACCCCGTGGCAAAACATGCTCGTAAATACAACAAGTCTGTTGTGATGCGTGATAAGAAAAAGGATTACACCCGCAAGGGTAAATCGAAGTTCAACGTGAAAGAAAGGTAACTATATTATGAAAGCGAAAGATTTGATTATCAAATTACAAGAACTCATTGATGAAGGCAAAGGTGATCTTGCCGTCACAATGTTTGCCGACCATGGTCAATACAATGAACACATATATTGCGTATGTCTTCAGTTCACAAATGGTGACGGTGAATGTATTGCCGAAGACGATCTCGGTGATTATGAAGACGATGAATATGATCAGGTTATTGAACTATCATGAAACTTAATAAATTAGGTTCCACTCTGATTCTCGCTTTGTCGATATCGGCTTGTGGTGTTCCCGACGATCAACCTGCCAATGCTTATGCAGGGTTGACAAGTCCTTATGTTGGGGCAGAGATTGTCAATAACAGTAATAAGAAAACCGACGCAGAATTGGCGGCCATCATTGATTATGAATGGCGTGCTGTCAAAGAATGTGTTGATATGGAATACGATATGCAGGTTCAAATCGAATTCCGCGATGTTGTTAGTTTCGAATCATATGCCACAGGTCACACCAATGGTGACGTTTGGGGAACATATCACTTCGTTGATTTTAAAATTGTCGTCGCGACTGGTCGTCATTTCGATACCGAATGGAAACAAACTCTTCGGCACGAATTGCAACACCATATTCGACATTTAGATGGTGATACTGATAACAATCTTAACCATTACATTTGGTGGAATTGTGATTACGTTTACCCAGCACTTCGATAGAAGTGCATTTTGGTCCAAGATGACAGAGTGGTAATGTGCCTGACTGTTAATCAGAGTCTTCCAATAGGAACGTAGGTTCGACCCCTACTCTTGGAGCCAAAATGCATTTAAAGTTTATTCCTTGATAGCTCAGTTTGGTAGAGCGCCGCACTGTTAATGCGATTGTCCGTGGTTCGAGCCCACGTCAGGGAGCCAAATAACGGCGCCTATCCGATACTTGATTCGGGTTGACGATCACGGGACCGAATGCCCGCGGCAACGAAATATCGTATATTTCATAGGCACCTCCTTTTTAACACCTACCAGTAGTGGCATTGGTCGTCAGGGTGTCTTGATCAACAACTTGATAAGGAGATTTCGAATATCTCATAGGTGGCCAATTTTAGAAATCCTTTGCTGACGAGTTAAAGGAACAAACATCACAGGTGAGGTGCGGGCCTGTCTTGGAAACCAATTGGGTAGCTACACAATCGGTTCTGTTGGGGTTAAGTCCTAATGTGTGCATCTCCCAAATTAAATGTTGCACAGTAACACTCATGTTGTTACTGTGCAAAAAGAAGGTTATTATGTCCTCGTAGTCTAACTGGATAGGCACCGGTCTTCTAAACCGGACACATGTAGGTTCGAGTCCTATCGGGGATGCCAAATTTTAGGAATTATATTACAAACTTGAGAGAATCAGATATATGAATTTTATATATAAAATATATAACAGATTGAGAGTATTTTTTGGATTCAAACGTAAGTTGAGAGGAACCTGGAAAGTCGAAACTATACAGGAATTAGAGTATACTTACGGTATGGATGTCGAAGAAGAATTGGTTAAAATTCTAACCAAAGAAATGGAAAAATAAAATGTAGGTTCGAGTCCTATCGGGGATGCCAAATTGTTGTTTGTCGTATAGTGGTTATTACAGCGGTGCGAGGGTATTTGAGGTTCGATTCCTCTTTGATATGGTAATGTAAATCCGCAACCGTGGGACGTTGGTTCGAGTCCAACCAAACGATATATTGGGTGTTGGTCACCAATTTAAAAACGACGAACTCTGCCGTTGTAGCTCAGTTGATAGAGCGCTTCACTTGTAATGAAGATGTCTGGGGTTTGAATCCTCACTGCGGCACCAAATTATGCGACTCAAGCAATTGTGGTCAATGCGCTGGTTTGAAGAACCAGACAACGAGGTTCAATCCCTCGGGGTCGCACCAAATAGGTTAGATACTTCCCTCGATAAGTATGTAGTATATATCTCGGCGTAGCGCAGTCTGGTTAGCGCACTTGGTTTGGAACCATGGGGTCGTTCGTTCGAATCGAACCGTCGAGACCAATTTTATGTATTATAAAATAACAACAAAGGGTTGACAAACGACCTTTATTATGTTATAATACATGTATAAGAAATAGAAAATTAAGCCGTTGTAGGGGTCTGGGTATCTCAACTCGTTGTCTGCGAGAAATAGGTGGGTTCGATTCCCATCAACGGCGCCATTTTTTGTTAGGTATAGCAATGTGCTTTCGATTCGGCGATAAAGCCTTTATCGGAGAAGACGGTAAAAATCCGTCACCTACAGATTTAACGCAGAGTATATCAGTGGTCAGATTGCTGGGTTCATAACCCAGAGGTCGGAGGTTCGAATCCTTCCTCTGCTACCAATTTCGTTTTACGGTGTTTATCCTACCGACCTAAAATAAAAGGATAGAACTGCGGATAAGCTCGAGGTGAGTCGTCGGCCTTCCAAGCCGTACTGCTGGGTTTCGATTACCCATATCCGCTCCACTTTAAGGTTGTGACGCCCATTAGGAAGGGCACCCGGTTGTAACCCGGCGGTATGCTAGTCATTGAGGGTTCGAATCCTTCCATAACCACCAAAATATGGGGAATCAGTATGGGACTGACGCTTCGCTTGCACCGAGGCAGGAACGGATCGTTACCGTTATTCTCCACCAACTTTTTAGGATAGTAACAGCAACCAAACTTCACTCGAAATGAAACTAAATGCTATCCTGTTATATTAGAATCTATACAGCAATAAAAACTTGAATAAAAGTCGCATGACGCAAAGATTCTGTTAATATGCATAGGTAACTAAGTGGCCCAAAGTATGCGCCTGCAAAGCGTAAAAGCCGTCGGTTCGAATCCGACTCTATGCTCCAAATTTATGGGTTAGCCGCTGGGCGGTGACGACACTCCAAACGTTGTCTTGTAATGTTCGATTCCTTATTAGCCTGCCACATTTTATGATCATAGTCCTATTATATCCGCTGTGAATAGGAATGAGCAGAACACTCGTATGTGCATTAGTTCTGTATAGTTATGCACCAAAGCGGATAAACTATTTCGGAAGGTAAACTGAGCAGGTGTTTGGGACGGTTTGCTAAACCAGTCGCGCCAGAAATGTGCGTTCGTTTCAATTACGATGCCTTCCTCCAAACTTGAGTAAAGCAGATAGCCTATCTGTGTATTAAGTTAGTTGGCGCCTAACACTCAATTAATTTTAGGAAGATGATTCGAAATGGTGATCGAGCCCGCTTGGAAAGCGAGGTGTTCCAGAAATGGGATGGGGTTCAATTCCTCCATCTTCCTCCAAAATTGATAATGAGTGTAACAAGAGTAAACGAGACAACTTGTGTAGTTAAAATGCTGTAAGATACGATAAATAATCTTCTCAGATTTTGCATTTGACACACTCATTATCATTTCAATTTACGCGGCGATAGCATAAAGGCCAATGCGCTTCTGACTCAGACTCTGACTCAGAAGAGAAGGTCTCATGAGATATTCTAGAGATGATCATGTAACGGGTTCAATACCCCCTCGCGCGCACCATAATAGCTGGATTATTTGTGACAAGCCCTCCTGAAGTGTGGTGTTAACTGGAGACTGGGATAGACTCCATATCAATACCTGACGGTAATCCGGCAGCGCTATTAACGCAAGGTGTTCATTGACTAATTTGTCGATGTTTGTGGGTATGAAATCCCACCCTTGCACCAATTATAATTTAAAGAGAAATCAATGCCAAACTTCTTAAACAGGTTTAAACCAATTCGACGTTTGCGCGGAGGTCGCTGGTATAAATTATATTTTCAATCTCATTATCTACATAGTAGTTATTGCAGTTGGGAAAGAAATATATCTTTAACACAATTTCCATTTAATGGGAGAGTGGTAGGGGAAGAAAATCATAACTAAATTCAACATGTGGCTTGGTCAGAGACTCCCAAAAAGGGAGCAGCCAAGAGCTAATTGAATAAGTATAGCCTGTACTTGGAGAGGTTAAATTCCTCAAGGCAAGAAATAGCTGGATTATTTGTGACACAAAAGGATAGAGGCACACCTTTGTGACCCTTGCTTCATGTCTGTCGAGAGATATCTCGTATCAGTAATAGACTAGAGGATAGACGGTAATTCGGCGACGTTAGTATTGATGTAGCTCAGTTTGGTAGAGCACCGGCGGTTAGGCGGAGGCGGAGGTTCAAATCCTTCCATCATGCAAGGTACATGAAAGGCGGTTTGCCGATCGTCTGTAATGTGTCGGGCAACACTTCGTGGATGATACGGCAATTGACTCCAATGCGAAGTGAATCTTATTTAGAACTTTTGCGTGATATATCACGCCGTTCTGATAAGCCACCTGAGACTGGCTTAGAGAGGTGAAAGTCCTCAGTCTCCATCCAAATTAATGTGGGCGGTCAGGGACCAATTAGAGTTCATATCTCCGATTAGCTAGGCTCGATACCTAGGCTCACAACCATTTTAGGCCAGTGCAGGTGCTAGGAAATTGAGGTCAAGGCGTCACTTCAATTTCCAATATGAGGTTCGATTCCTCGACTGGTACCAAACGCTACGCTTTCATAGTTCAGCAGGCAGAACACAACCTTGGTACGGTTGAAACCCGAGTTCAATCCTCGGTGAAAGCTCCAACAACGGGCCGGAGGCATAAGTCTGGTATACGCACCCGGCTCATAACCGGAAGATAGTTGATTCGAATTCAACTCGGCCCACCAATTAAACTCGATTAGCTGAGGGGATTAGCACTGGTGTTACATACCAGAAACGTTGGTTCGATTCCAACATTGAGTACCAAATAATGGTTGACAAGTATGTCTTGTTATGATATAATACATGTATAATGAATGAGAAAATTTAGATGTTATAAATAACCTTAACATTAACTTACCATAATCTAGGTCATTACAATGAGCAACGAATTTTTAACAATATTAGAAGCGGCGAAATCATTCAGAACGTCACTTGTTGAATCTAGCATGACAACAAATCCGGCATTCAATGCTGACTTTAAATTAGTTCCACATTTACGTGCTTTGTTCAAGAAGAAGAAAGATGCTTACGGGCCTCCTTTCTATGATGCATTAAAATCTGGTGATAAGGCTTTGGAGATACTCAGCACAAACGGTTGGGAATCTCGTCCATCAAAGGAAAACAAAGCAATTGCTTATATGACTAACCCTAGCGTTAAAGGCATGGTTATATTGTATAACTCGAATGTTGGAAACGTATGGATTAAAAATGCCCACGGTCAGGCTCGTAAATATATGGATAAAGACGTACCTGATCAATATACTTAAGTTCATTATGGAAGGTCCCGCTAGGTAGGCTGGCAAACGGTGTTACATACCAGAAACGTTGGTTCGATTCCAACATTGAGTACCAAATAATGGTTGACAAGTATGTCTTGTTATGATAAATTGAGAAAAGATATGAAAGTACTTGATAACAAACCAAAAGAATCATTGAATCAATTCCTAGAGTTGTATAGTAACATACGGCCAATGGAAGAAAATCACTTGTTTAAAACACAAGATCTTATTGCTTATTATAAGAAATCTAAAGCAACCGTGATGGATAATCCATTACAACACTTGGAAAGTCAGTGGTTCGATGCTCTTATCAATAATGAAATTGATTATTCTGTGTATTCACATGAAGATTATTTCACCGAAGTTTGGGCTTGTTGGGCGGTATATTCAAGAACAAACTTGAAGTTGATTGAAAAGCATAAAAACAGATTGTTTCCAGAAGTCAAAAGTGTACTTGACCTTGGTAATGGTTTGGGAATGACAACGGTCGCATTGACTGAAATGTTCACTGATGCATCAGTCACTGGAACGAATTTGAAAATCTCAGAACAATGGAAGTTTTGTGAATTGTTACAAAAGAGTTATTCTTTCGATATGAGAGAAGATTCTAAAGAGTTAGGGCATGTTGATTTGGTATTTGCTTTAGAATATTTCGAGCATATCCATGACCCTATTGCTCATGTTGAGGAAATCATCGAGCACAATAAACCTAAATATATGGTTATATGTAACTCTTTCGGTACGATTGGAATAGGACATTTCAAGACATACGAAACCAAACGTGGTGATATTGATTGTAAGAAAATGTCAAAGTTGTTTCGTGACACTATGAAAGCTCATGGTTACGAAAAGATTAAAACAGGCTTTTTCAATGACACACCAAACGTATATAAGTTAAACGAAAACCTCAATACACTATTTTAAATATAGAAGGTAATGATATGACCGAAGAAGAAAGAAACGGATTGATAATTGAAGGTCATGCACTGATTGACAGTGTTGACAGGGAATTAAAGTATATCGTTGCCAAAGTATTATTAAAACGCGCTAATCAATTATTGGAGGATGCTTACCAAGATCATCTAATAAGCGCAAAACAATTAATGGAAGGTCCCGCTGGGTAGGCCGGCAAACGGTGTTGAATACCGTGGTGTCCTTAATCGGGCAGGGGTTCGACTCCTCGGCTTTCCGCCAATTTAATGAAAGCCTATGGTAACCAATCTAAACGAACATGGCTATGGTAATGATATTCTGTCTCGAGACGGATGTTCGTTATAGTTTACTGATTGGGGTGGGTTCGATTCCCACGGTGGACGCCAAACATGCGCTCGGCAACTGGATGCAACCCGGCCTACGAAGCTGGGACATTATAGGT
>TARA_R110000851_G_scaffold250138_6_pt1 | contig 22131 bp, 40 predicted proteins | sample TARA_R110000851 | Tara Oceans TARA_R110000851 (sample SAMEA4397627) | marine metagenome | biome: Polar Biome; feature: [DCM] deep chlorophyll maximum layer (ENVO:01000326); material: water (ENVO:00002006), including particulate matter (ENVO:01000060) such as... | depth 17 m
CACAAAGTTCTTCTATTGCTAATTCAAATAATTCGCAGTCGTGGATGAATATAAATTTATGTGCAGGAAATTATACTATTGAACTTATAAGAGATAACGATAATAGTGTAATAGAAATAACAAACTTTACCATACAATAAAAATAAATGAAAGAGTTGAGTGAAAATACAGGGCTTAAGATAAGTATTAAAACCTTAATAGCAATCTCTTTTGCAATAGCAACTTTGGTTGGGTTTTGGTTTACTCTGCAATCAGATATAGAAGATGCTAAAAAACTTCCTAAACAAATACAAGATGTAACAAGAATGGAGTTTGATATGAAAGACAAGAACATAAGATTATCTATTGAACATACCGAAAAAATAGTAGAGGAGATTAAAGAAGATATAAAAAGATTAGAAGAAAAGATAGATAAATTAAGATGAAAAATAAACTAAAATGGATAGCCTTTTTCATTTTTTTATGGTTTATAGTATTAATGATATGGCAGATAACACAAACATCAATATATACTAAAGAGGACCATGCTAACTTTCAGATTGAAAAAGAATTTTTGAAAGAAACAGAGTTGTATTGGGATGATATAGAAATGCAAAGAGAAATGGATAGTGTTGATGATTATATGAGATATTGGTATGAAGTATTAGATACTAATAGTGATGGTGATATAGATGATACTAAATAATGAAAGAAAAATATTATAGTAGATTAGGTATAGGATTATTAGTAATAGTATTAGTATTAATTTGTAGTATAAGAAGTAGTGCCCAGATAGTTGTAACTGAGTTTAATGCATGTTGGAACAAAGAAAATACAACAGAATGGTTAGATAGTTTACAAAATTGTTATCTAACAAAGGTTGAGATGGATAGAATTGGAAAGCGTAAATTACAGAAAATACATAATGTAACAATAGTTCCTACTCTTATTATTTTCCAAGATGGAATAGAAGTTAAAAGATATATTGCTGATATATCATTTACTATCCCGGCAACAAGAGAAGAAGTACAATTATTTATTAATGAAATATATTAATAATAGTGGGAAATACTCTAAATATTGGACTTGGACTTAAATCAGGAGGGGTTAGTTCTGGTGGTGCTGGACTTTTTGCAGTATCAGGTACTGAAGCATCTCTCAACCAAAATAGGTGGTTAGTTCCAAGAAGGTATAAATCAGGTGATTATTTATCAGGAGCCAGTGAAGATTTTAGTACATCAGAATTAGCTACAATTGATTTTGATACTAATATAAGATTAGAACAATTTGTAGCTGATGGAACTATACAACCTGTAAGATATGAGATAATGATTGCAACACAACAAACAGAGACAGAATTAGATGCAAAACTTCAATTTGGTCTATTTAGAGCTAACCCTGCTAATGGAGATGCTACACTAACCTATTTATTTAGTGAGATAGGTAGTTTATTTCCAAATACAACAACCAATACAATACAAAAACTTTCAGGAACAATCTCTGAAACTTTAATAGCTGGAACTATATGTTCGTTTGGATTTTATAACCCCTCTGGTACTCCTGCTACTCAGGATATAGATAATTTGAAGTATTGGATAACAGTATATTTTAATTAAGTCGACTTAGACAGTGGTCTCTATTACACCATTATAAAAATTATGTAATACCATAAGTGCTAATCCTACATGGTGTGCTTTAATTATTTCTTGATTCTTTTTTGGCCAACTCTTATTTATTCTTCCAAAACTTCCATCTTTATTTTGACTATTCTGTAAATCAATTATCCAATCTTCTTTTATACTATTAGGTTCAATTAAAGATATGAAGTATAAACACTCAGTACTTAAATCATTTACTTCGGGTATCCTTGTGTATAAGTTAATTAATGAATTAATCATAAAACTTTTGTAAGTCCTTAGTATATAATTATCCTTTGCTATAGAGTAAAGCCCCCAAACGTAATGGGTAAGTTCATACCCATCACTACCCTGCATATCCTCAGGTAAACTATCATAAGAAATAATTTTCTCATTTAATAAACCTATATTTTCTATGTAATCTTCAATTCTTATAGGCTTATTCAACAATATATCTGAGATATAGGTTCTATCTGCCAGGTATTCATAAAGTTCTATTGGATAAGAAAATGATATAGCTTCTCTTATATCTGTTACCTTTTTATTTGGAACTCCTTTTAACCCTAATGGAGAATGATAGTTTTCTTGAACCAGAAGAATTAATGCTCTAACTCCTGAATCCTCTAAATCGGTAGTAGGTTTATTAGGGTTTATGTTCTTTTTAACATAGTCTTGTAAAAAGTTTAATGATTTATTACTATTCATACTACAAAGATAGTAAAGTCCTTAAGAACTGATTATTTAAGACCATATTATTTATTATATGCCTCATACCAATCATCAAAACTCATAGGTCTATCCATAAGCTCTTGTCTTACATCAGTGCAATAATTAGCCCAATCCTTAGCAGTTTGTTTCTCTCGGGCTATTAAATTCCTTTCAGTTTCCTTCCAAGTATCACTAAATGTTGCGTATTTTTTTAATCTATTAACTAATGATGTTATTGTTTGTTTACTCATCTTCTTTTTCTTTTAGTTCAACAATATTAACTTTTCCTATATTTATAGTAGGGTCAATTTCTTTAATCTTAGCTATGTGGTCTACTCTTTCTTCATTCTCTATATCTTCCTCCATTGCAGCTTTGAATTTATCTGCACGAGTAAGTTTTATTCCTTCTATAACAATTGGGTTATTTTCATCATCTAATCTCATAGTCCCTCCTCCTTCTACAATATTATCATAACTTACTACTTTACTCATATTAAGATTTTTTGGTAATAATTTACATAATTGTTTAAATACAGTTTTCTTAAGCATCCAAAACTGAGGGTCTTTAGGTGAAAACCAAATAGACCGGTTACCTGCTTTAGATAGATTTTGTATAGCTTTTAACTCCTCTACTGACATTACTTTAAATATAGGGGTTTGGTTGGCAAACCTTACTACACAATAAACAGCAATTAATTGTCCTCTATTAGTAGTAGTTGGTTTGTGCTCTAAAGTAGGATTAAGTCCTAATGAGTAATCAAAATCATCATTTTCATATACACACTCTGCCATTATATTCTGTACATCAGGATTTTTATATAATATCTTTGTAAGTCCTTGGTATCCTATTTGGAATTGACACTCTTTACCATAAGGTATTAACCATGCTTCCCCCATTTGTGATGTTGGGGATAAACCAAACTCAGCACAGGTTAAGATAGATGAGAATACAGATGCTGGATTAGTTTGGAAAATTTGTAATAATTTATTATTCCTCTTAATTTGATTTACTGCCATCTGCATAAATTGTTGGGGATTTATTTCTTGTTCTTCTAATAAATCCTTTATAGTTTGAAGATAATGCTTAGAGAGTTGTGTTTCAAATTTTTGTACTATTTCTTTCATGTTATTTCTTTTTATTTATAAAATGGTGGGGTAGCTTAATGCACTTCTATATGTATTTCAAATACATCTTTTTTTAATCTTGTATAATATCCTGTTACCTCAAATGGAGCCTCATCATCCATTTTCCAAAGTTCGTTTGCCTTGTCGGGAAAGTAATAATCAAAGTCTATCCCAAATGTTTCCTTTAATTTAGGAATGTAAATTGGATTTGTAATAGTCAAGTTTTTGTTTAAAGGTAACTTTATATATAACCTAACTTTCTTTGGAGAATTAAAATGTCCTACATCATAATCATCAGCATTAACTTTTCCTTTATGAATTAGAAATCTAATAAGTTCATTATAGCATGTATCTCCAAAATACCTAAATTTCATACATTTAGTAGTGTCCGGCAAAATATAATCATAAGTTAGTTCATCATGGTTCATAGCATTATAAAGCCTATTTGATACACCATATTCTTTTAAATCCTCTAATAATTTATTTTCACTCATTATTTCCACTATTATTTTTTATATCTTTAAAGGTTTCTACAAATGCTGTATCCCACTCATTACGTGCCTCAAACTCGCTATCTATCATAACCTGACAAACGTTGATTCCTGTATCACCTTTGAACTTAGGTTTCCAGCCTGAAGCCTTTAACCTGTTACCTTCTTCTATCAATGCATCTAATAATTTACTCATAATTTCTACCTTTTTATTTATAAAATGGTGGGTCAGCTTTCATCCCTTCTCGCACATACTCATTATTCTTGGTCAAAGACCGTGGAGCACCACTATTTATACTTTAAAAAATAAAAGTTAGGAGTTTGTGTTCTGCAGTACCACCCTCAGCCTGAGTGGGTCTTTTGCTGACTGACTATTTACGCACCCCTGACTCTTATTTTTCAATCTATATTCTAATTTTATTTTATTATTTATTAAAAATAAAGGGAACGGCTTGGGTGGCAAATCAGACCACAATCAACTACTCATGCTTTTTACAGCTCTTAAAATTTCGCCAAACATATATTATCCTGCAAAGGATTTTGTTTATATATCACTATACATCACAAAGTCACCATAACAATATACTACAAGTAGAGGAAAGAATGTGCCTCCTTTAATACTTGTGTGCTGGCTATCAACGGAAGATTTCTCTTCGTTAATTTTAAGTTGATACCCTCTTTTCTCTTGGTAGAGATTTCTTCTTTCATTGGAAAGAAAAAGTGTCAGCACGACAAAAGAGTTGGAACATACCCCGTTGAAGAGTATTATAGTTCCTACCAAACCTTAGTAGGGTTTGCAACCCCTACATATTCCCTTAATATTTCAAAGACCTAATTTTATAAATCTACTTCTGCGTCTATATTACCTGATAACCTTGATACCAGAGACATTTTTAAAGACCATAATACATCTTTAACTGGCATAAATGCAACTCCATTTATAGTATCTATGGAATCATCATTTAACTTATCTTCCATATAACCTATCATTTCACATAAAGCATAGTAAGCTGCTTCTCCTTTACTATGAGGAGGAAACCAATCCTTATGTTGTTTCTTCCCTTTTACCTTATCACCCTTATGAACCTCTTCGATACAGTATTTTATATCTTCAGCTATTTGTTTATCTACTGCTAATTTTATCTTCTCAGAAGTTTCCATAATTAAAAATTTAGGTTAATACTATTTATTATATATTTTTTTTACAGATTGAACACTTATCATCTTTTACGATTGTCATTGTACAGCATTTTTTGCAAAACTTAAATTTCATAATTATTACTTGTAACTTAACATATTCTTATTCCTCCTGATTGTCCGAGAAATTTAACAAAATTCTCTAAATTTTCTGCATCAAAAGGGTAGGATTTCCCCCAATTTTCTCTTTCTCCTGTGCCATTACATACATGACACTCTTTCATTAGAGTTTTATCTTTTATTTTACTATTTAGGGCATCTTGAATAATCTCTACTGCAATTTCACCTTTATTAGATATAGCTCCTATCCCCTCACAACATGTACACTTTTCTTTAGCAAGTTTTGATTGGTCTTTTTTATACTTTTCTTCATAAATAATATGTTGCTTTTTTTCTATTAATTTTTCAAGTACATCTACTATTTCATCTACTTTATATGCAGGTATCTCACTCCCATCATTAAATCCTCCACTTTCTATTTCTTTTTTAGAAAGAATGCCTTCACAATTTTCTACTATATATCCCCAAAGAGGTCTCCACCACCAGTTATTATTTCTAAAGTATATACCAGGGTTTTCATCTTCGTATTGATTATTTGCTTCATTATACTTATCCCTTTGCTTATCAGTTAATTCTAACCAATCTTTATCTAAGATAGTTGGTTTTGCTGTATTTACTAATGGTTGTAACCCATATATATCAAATCCCATAATTTCTAATTTTTTGTTATTATTTTATACCTTTTTAATACCTATACTATAAGTTGCTCTTACCTTATCTGATGTAAGTTTATCAAATTCTTTAAGGTAACTAATCTCTTTTTGAATTTCTTTCATAGTTCTTTTACCTATTACTCCAAATTTTGTTGTATTTATATTTTTATTTTTCATAATCCTAAATTTATTTGGTTATTACTTGGTTTAATATACTTATTATTAAATTGTCTTTCTATTGAATATTTAGTTAATGATATAGAGTTTATTCTCTCCTCTAATGATTTAATATATTCCTCTACCTCTTTTTTATTAGCCGCTACATAATATCCAATACTGGTAGCTATTAAACAGGGCACTAAATCCTTTACCCTTATATATTGTATAATTTTTCTTAATCTTGGGCTTGAAAGTTTTACATTATATCTATCTAAAATAGCTTGCCCTATCCTTTTGTTTGACCAAGCCTTTTCTTTTCCAATAAGTTGTTTAAGTCCATTAACTATAGTTGGAACCATTTTTCTCTCTTCAGGAGTGAGTTCTGAGGTGTAATTTTCAAAGTTAGTTAACATAATAATAATTTTTGTTGTTTGATTTCATTGTAAATATACGTAAAAAACCATTACTCGTTACATATTTTAAAAGATATTTTCAATAATATCTAAAAAAATATATTTCTAACCAGATAATTAATTTAAAAAAACTTTATTTTATTTCTAATTTTTGTTGTTTTATGTGGAAATATTGCTCATCTACGGTCTTAATGTAGTTCATATTTCGCGTAAAATCAGTCATTTCATCTGCCAAAAGCCCATTTTCCCACTTTTTATGACAGTTCATACAGTGGTAAGTAATATTATTTGGGTCACAAATTAACTCTCTTGAACGAGAACGTGGAATAAGGTGACTATGTGTTAGACCATTATTCCTACCACACCCAGTACATCTATGCGGTTTATTAATCGCCATATCCTGATATATTGAATGTAACTCTATATCTATAGAGTTTTGTTTACTACTCTTTTTATTTATTACAGTTCTTTTCATTTTAATATCTCCCTCAATGCCTCAAATAGTAATTCTATTGATTTCTTACTATCCTTTTCTTGAGTTGACTTATTAAGTTTTTTCCCAAATCTAATTAAACGAAAAGGTAGCGTTATCTTCCTCCATAGGTTTTTAAAAAAAATTTTCATGTGTGTAAATATTTTAATTATAAGTAATGGTAACCCAAATAACAGGCATACTACTAAGATACAAAAATTTAATAATAGTATTGGGTGTATAGGGTACTCCTCTTCTAAGTGTTTTTGATAATCTTCAACTACCCTAAAGTATTCTAAAGCCCCTATTGTAAAATAAAATAAAAATACTAATATCATTAACTAATTTTGTTTTCAAAGATAAAAAATAAAATATTATAAGGTATCAACTACCTTACAAATATTATCAAGTTCTTTCTCAAGTGTATATATATCTATATATTTCTTATAATAATTTCTATGCTTAAATGTTTCCATAATAAAAAGTATATTATCTTTTATATTACTTAAATCTTCAAATACTATTTTTCTACCTAACATTTTCTTTACTGCTTTTAAAGAATAGTTATTTAGTATATGATTATATGAATTATGAGGGATTTTATTGCTTATGATATTCATTAAATCATCCCTACCACCTAATCCTATATTAGATTCAAGTTTAAATGGAGGTTCTTTTTCTCTTACACTATTTACCTCTATTCCATATATCTCACATACAGAGGGGGTGTTATCAGGGATTTTTCTTCCTTTTTTATCCATATCCCTTACAAGTGCCTTTTGATGTCTTAAAACTAATATATACCTACTCTTAGTATCTAAATCAAGTTCATTGACCTCAACAAAGTCAATAATACAATTAAGTTCATTTATCTTTTGCGTAAGTTTAGTTAGTTTTATTTTCATTTCTGTTCGCTTTATCTTTTATTAAAATTTCTAATAACTCGTCATCATTTAATACCTTACTTCCGTAATCTTTAGGGTTATAGAGTTGTATGACTTCATTTACTAAATTTTTTTTATCAAACCTGACTACCCATCCTCTTGAATTTCCATTCTCATCCTTTATATTAAGGGTTTTCTTTATCTCATTTATAAATCCCATTATTAATCTCCTATATTTTTAGTAATTTGTTTTATTGTAGTACTAAACCAAACATCACTTATAGTAGGTACATCTACTTTCTCTGTACAATCTTCTTTTAAAAAACATCTTGCACACCTTGATATAGAGGGAACTGCTTTAAATCCTTTTTTCATATTATACATTAAAAAATTTAATCCTGCCTGTATATCATGAGCATGTTCTTCATAAAGTTCTTCTTCTAAGTTTACCTTTATAATTTTAAAATCATAAGGATTAGTAGTGGAGAATACCCAAAAGTAAAAATCTGCATCTTCACCATGTATATTCCTATATAACCACTTATAGTGTAGTGCTTGGATAAGTAAATTAAGTTTAGGTCTAAACTCTCCTGCTAAATGTTCAGTATTCCATCCGAAGTCGTTCCATTTATCGTCAAATAAACCCGTCGTTTTTATATCAATTATTACTGGTTTACCTTCCATTCTGGCTACAATATCAGCTGTTCCTGTTATATTATTCCATTGAAAATCTACCCCTGGTTCTATATCTGTGACCTTAAAATGGTCTATTGCTCTATGGTAATTTTTTACCTGTTCTAACATTCTCTCATAAGCTACAGATAGTTTTCCACTCTTTAGAAGTTTAGGTTCGGGAATAACAGGATTGTAAGGAGGTAATGCTCCGGTACATTCATACTCAAACCAATTACCTAATGCCTGAGCATCTGTACTTTCTGTTTTTATTTTCTTTATATACTGAGCCTCTACCTTTAAGCCACATTCTTTTTTTTCTGCATAAGCAGTTAGTATCTTTAATAGTGATTGACTTATTTTAAGTTCTTTATTTTTCATATTATAATTTATTTAACCATTGTTTATAAACTTGATTTGCAATCTGAGCAATCATAACTGGTGGCACACTCATTCCTATAAGATACTTTGCATTATTCTCTGCAAAATTATAATCTATAGGATAACTGCCTATCCTACAATACTCTAAAGTATTTAGTTTTCTTAATATATTATGGTGCCATAAGAAAGAACCATGACTATTTGCTATAATAGTATTTGGAACTTTAGTAGGACTCATCTTGATTTCTCCGAAATAGTGTCCTTTCTCATGAACAGTAGAAAAATTATACCCTGCTTTACAGTTTTCCCATAGGGTAGAATAACTTTCCCTTATATCAGTTGGTGTTTCAGCATTTATATCCTCTACCTCTTGATAAGTTATATTCTTCTCCTTAAATTCAAGTTTAAGGAATGGTGCTTGGGTAAAGAAATCCTTTTGGTATAAAAATGGTTCTGCTATATCTTTCCTTAAGCATACAAAAAATATTCTTTCTCTTCTTTGTGGCACTCCCATCTTTGATGCATCTAATAACCAATGTTGACAGTGATAACCTGCATTATCAAATTCTTCATAAATACGACGAACGTATTGTTTAGCTGAACCCATCATTAAGCCTTTAACATTTTCTGCAATTACTACCTTTGGTTTTAATTCTTTAGCTAAATCAATAAAATCAAAAAATAAGTTATCTAATACTTGGTTTGCCTGTCCCTCTCTAAACTTCTTCTCCTTACCCCAATCTTTCTCTCTATTTCCTGACATAGAAAAACTTGAACAAGGTGGACTTCCATCTAAAATATCTAAATTATATAACTCTTTAGGTAAATCTTTCCTTAATTTAAAAGTTTGTATAGGTTCTAAGTAGGGGAATAGAGGTTTGTGATTAGTTTTATAAGCATTCATCATCTTAGGGTCAATTTCATTACACCCTATTACATCAAAACCTGCAAGTTTATATCCCATAGTAGAGCCTCCACCGCAACTAAAGCAACTAAAAACCTTTCCTTTATCTTTGGAAAAGTTAGCATCTTTTAAACTCCATTCATACGGATATACATGTTCTTCTTTCATAATTTATTTTTTAAATACTAATTCCCATTGATTATAAATCTCAGTAACAATATTCGCTACCATTATAGGAGGCACACTCATTCCTATTATATACTGATAATCATTTTCTATAAAATTATAGTCTGTGGGGAAACTACCAGCATTACATAACTCATTTTTAGTTAATCTTAACGGTACTTGATGATGATTAAAAGATGTACCAGTAGTAGCAACAATAGTAGGTAACACATTTTTTGGGAAACATTTTTTTATAAACCCATATAAATCACCTCCTTGAGTTCGTTTATCATAGTGGTTATATTTTTCATCTGCATTATTCCAATAAAACATTCTTTTTTCGGATATTACACTTTGTCTTTCTACCTCTACTCCTTCATCAAACTCCCCAAATGGGATACCCTTTTCGTTAAACTCTAACCTTAGTAAAGGAGCTCGAGTGAAAAAATCTTTTTGATACATATAAGGTTCACATAAATCATTACGTAGTGCTATAAAGAAAATTCTTTCTCTATGTTGAGGAACTCCCATCTTAGCTGCATCTAAAAGCCAGTGTTGTACATTATAACCAGCTTTATCAAACTCTTCATAAATTTTTCTAACATAACTCTTTGCACCTCCTAACATCAACCCCTTTACATTCTCTGCAATAACTACCTTTGGTTGTAACCTTTTGGCTAAATCTATAAAATCAAAAAATAATGTATCTAATACTTGTTCTGATTGCCCTTCTCTAAATTTCTTTTCTTTCCCCCAATCTTTTTCCCTATTACCTGCAGTAGAGAAACTACTACAGGGTGGACTTCCATCTAAAATATCTAAGTCGTATAATTCTAAAGGTAAAGAGGATTTGTCTTTGAAAGTTTGTATTCCTTCTACATAACTATATTTAGGGTTATGGTTTACCTTATAAACTTCCATCATTTTTGGGTCTATATCATTACACCCTATAACATCAAAACCTGCAAGTTTATATCCCATACTTGAGCCTCCCCCACAAGAAAAACAACTAAAAACCTTTCCTTTATCTTTGGAAAAGTTAGCATCTTTTAGTGTCCACTTGAAATTAAATTGATTACTCATTATATTAGTCCTTTAAAAATATGGGCAGCAACATCTACAGTCCACCCATCCCCTATTAAATCCCCTGCTTTAGTTTGATTTAATATACTTGTATATCCATTAGGTATATTATGTAAACTTTCTAATTCATTCTGATTAACAGTTCTTACCTTATTATCTTCATATATTAAGGTAATCATACCTGTAGTTTTATTTCTATGTTTTAATGTTTCTTGGTTAGGTGATTGATAACCACTTCCTGTATTTAAGCAGGTATGTTTTCTTTTATATACTTTCCCACTTTCTAATATATCCTTTAAGTATATTTTTTTGTCATTAGGTTGTGGTATATTGCTAATTAATCTACCAAATAGACCATAACTAAAAGGAGGTATATTTGTCCAGTATAACCTATCTCTTAATGCGGCACTTACCAAACTTCCACATATTCTTACTGGTTCACAGTTTAACTCATTACATATAAACCAATAATTATAATCACTCATAATAACATTTTCTAATAGAAAGTATTTAGGTTTACATTCCTCCAGTAAACGCATATACTCAAAGAATAAACTTGATTTCTCTCCCTGAACCCCTTTCCTCTCTTTATTTGCCCTACTAAAATCTTGACAAGGACTTCCTCCTATAAGTAAATCTATTTCAGGTAGGTCTTCACCTTTAATTTTGGTAATATCACCTAACTGTATTGTATTAGGGTAATTATGTTGGGTTACTTCTATTGCATGTTTTTTAATTTCACTTGCATAGTATTTATCTACCTTAATACCTGCTTTTTCTAAAGCAATCTGGCCACAACTCATACCATCAAATAAACTTAATATATTCATAATTTTCCCTGTAATTTATAATCCATATATGTTTCATGCCATCCATTATCCCCCTCTATAACTTTAAATATATCTCCATCTTTAGCAATATCCCCACTCTCTACTATTTGACATCCTCTTTTTATGAAATCAGTTATATAAGCCTCTACTATATCATAATCTATATCCCATGAGTCATCATCATAATAAAAAGATAAATCACCATCTTCATCTTTTTCTACATCAGTGGGTTCAATATTTGTATAGCCTCTTAAATCTTCTTTTGATAGAGAAAAAACATCTAAACAATATATATTCTTTTCACTATCTTCTAAATAAGTTGTTTCTCCATCAAAGTAGGTTATAGAAAATATACGAGGTTCTTTCATAATGATTTTCTTTTTGCTAAAAGTTGTATCTCAAGTTCTGCCATCCCTACCACATCTTTTGTATAAAGCTCATAAAGGTTAATAAATTTTTTTGCTCCATCTAATTGCTTATTATTCTTACAACTTTTAATTACTTTTTTTGCTTTGTTTTTAGCTTTTAATATACCATCTATAGTATCTATACTATACTTAATTAGGTTTTTTTCATCAGAATAGGTTATCATCTTTTTTTATTTAAGGTTAATAATTTATTAATCAGGTTACTTGTTTCATTATACAATTTATGGTCCTTATATTTCTTAAGTTCCTTCTCTATATATAAAAGGTCTTGTGTTTTTGTATTTTTAATACCTATAGTTTCTGTTAGGTATCCTAATCTGTGATACTTCTCTAAAATATTTCTTACTTCAGGTTTAATTAAATCACCTAATGTATTGCTGTGTTTTAATATTTTGCTATTACTCTTTGTCATTACTTATTATTTTTCTTATTCTTATGCCATAATCTTCTATAGGCTTTACCTCTTAATCTAATAAACTCTTTATTATCATTTTGGTATATCCAAAATAACTCAGGAATACTACTAATATTAGGATTAGCCCTAAGTATCTCTCTTTCAATTTGTGCTTCACTAAATTTAGATGTTTGAGAATTAGAATTTAATTTACCATTCTCTCCCATTAACCCTTGTGAGTTTAAAAAATCAGCAAGGCTTTTTATATCTCCTTTAAATATATCATTCTCATTAGATAAGAAACCTTGAGCTTTAGCAAATTGTTCAGGAGTCATATTATTCCTTTCTGGACCAATTTGCCATTGACTTCCCTTAGGCCTTCCTCTTTTCTTTTTTCCACTTTCTAAATCCATAATCTTACTTTTTAATAATTCTATCTCACTATCTTTCTCCTTTAATCTCTGAGAGAAACTATAAGCCATCTCAAACTCATCATTAAAATGGTTTTTATATGTTTTTAGAAGGAATTTAATAGCTTTATCTAAACATATATTAATATCTGTATTTGCCTCCTTAAAACCATAACCCCCTCCCTTCCCTCCATTTATAAAACCTATCTGGTATTGTCTTTTTTTCTTTAGATAACTGACAATAAATTGACCTACACTTAATTTTTCTTGAAGTTGAATTATAACATCAAACTTCTCTTTTGTTTTCATCTTTTTTAAATCCATATTTTTTTTTAAATGACAAATCTGTCGGTTAGTAAGACTTTTTTGGTTCTATCCTTTGTTCTAATACCTCTAAAAGGCATTTTCATTAATTCTTTTATATCTAAAATCTTTTTTATTGCAGTTAGTAGAGGTAATGAACATAAAACTAAATCTACTTTCTTTTCATTATAGAGTTGTTCCCACATATTTATTCTTGATAATAGAGCTTTAGATAACATAAAATCCATCTCTATTGCAGTTATATCCCTTACATCTTTTACTACTCTCTCTCTAAATTGTACCTTAAAAAGACCTGCTTCTTTCTTATCACATGCACTTAACCTTGTTCCATCATCAAAAGTATAAGGGTGTGGACTACTAAAGTTAGCTATCCTCTTTCCATTTTTTAGAGCCACTATTGATAACTCTAAATCCTTCATAGTTCTTCGCATCTTATTTTAGTTTGGCTTATTTTCTTTTTTTGAAGTATCCCAATCAGTAGTTAATAGCTGTAAACGAGCTGGTATTACCTCTGTTTGGTTGCAGGTATCACAACATTGACCTTCTTTTGCATCCTTTACGGGTTCAGGATTATTTCCATAACCAGTAAATAAGCAATTACAAATTGAGCATGATTTCATAGTATTATTTTTAAGGTTAGTTAAAATGGTAAATCATCATTATCCTTATACACATCATCTATTTCTTCTTGTGTAAAAGTACCTTCAAATATTTCCTTTTCGGGTATTATAAGTTCTTCATCTATCTCCTCTGAAATAATTACATTAGGTGAAACTTCAGATATTGTTGGTTCGGTTTTTTCAGATTGTTCTAATGGCTTACTCTGTTTCCAAAAATCATCTGACCTATCAAACCAACTTTTTAAACTTATAATAGATATAGGTTCATCACTTTCGTTCATCTCTTCACTAACTGCCACTGCTTTAGAAGGCATCCAGGCATAAAGATTATTAGTATTATCAGTTATACAAATAGCTTTAGGGCGGATTGCATTTATAACTACCATCTTATTTTCATTAAATTCTTGGTCTACAAATGCACAAGTTTGCTTTAGATTTAGGTTGGTATTGGGACATCTATTTAGTTTATTTTTCTCACTATCAGCATCTTTTCTTAGTGCAAGAATTTGTTTTTCACTTAAAGAACCTTTTTCTTTATAGTTATCAGATAGTGATTTAAGGAATGGGTTTTCCTCTTTATAATTCTCCAAGTATTCTTTTTCTTTATTAGTTAGTTGGAGGTTGGGTGTGGTGGGTGTGTTTTGTTTTTCCATGATTACATTATTAAGTTATTATCTATAGTCGCAGCATTATTTCTTTACTTTCAAAATCTATTTCAATTCCAGTTATAAAGAGATGAGTCTCATCTTTCTCTCTCCGTGTATACTCTGTATCTAAATCCCACTCTTTATCCTTATGTTCAGACATATTATCGTGGTTTAATATAAGGTTATAAGACTTCTCGTCCTCTTTATTAATATCTTCTTGAAAGATAGAATACTTCATCTCAATAGAAATTGTATCAATAATTGGAAATATATCTGTTATTCCATAATCACGGGAATAAACTATACCTCTCCAGTTAATCTCTATATTAATATCTTCAATTAGGTCAAACTCCTTATCAATAACCTTATCAAAAGCAAATAATGAAATATCTGCTGTATCAACCAGCTTAGTTTTAAAATTTAATTCCATAATGTTTTTATTTTACGTTTGATTTCATGGTAAAGATATAAAAAAATTATAATCCACAAAATATTTTAAGAAAAATTTAATATTTTTTTATAAAAAATTATATTTATTAGAGTAACTTATACTAAAAAAAGTTTTTAAAAATAACTAAAGATGGTTAAAAATCCTAAAAATAATTTGGGTTTTGCTTTGTTTTTACTCTTTTTCTATTGGAAAATCATGGTCATTTAGTAATTTATCTATCCCCTGCTCATTATCTATCTGATTTTGCACAAACTCAGGTGAAGGCATCCATAAGTCCTTACGTTCATATTCTGGTCCTAATGAAGCTATATCAATAACATCTTCTTCTACTATACACTCTTTCTCTAACTGCATATTCTCTATATAAGCTATTTTAAGATTTAAGAAATCTTGCCATCTTGGATTTCTTTTACCTGCAGGTTGGTTTTGTAAATCAGCCAGTTTATCCTTTTGAACTTGTATCCTGTTTACAAACCATTTACAACCAAATTTATCAAAACCACTCGACATACTATCCTTAAATGCTTGCTTTAAAATAATAGGAGTTTGAGGTGACGGAGTAGCCTGAGATGGGGGAGTAGATTGATTTGTTCCAATAGATACAGGTACTATAGTATTAGGAGAAACAGTATTCGGAGTAGGTGATACTTGATTTCCTGATTGATTAGAATATATCTCTCTACGTCTTATTTTTGGTTTTCTAACCTTTTGAATTAATAATGGTGTAGATAAATCTATAAATGTATAATCTAAAATTAGTCTTACATTTGCAAAAGGTAACATTGTATATTTTATCTTAGTAAAACCATCTAATATATATCCATTATCTTCTGGGGTAATAATATAATTCTGTTGTTGATAGGGGTCCATTGTAGGTGTAAGTACTTTTTGATATACTTTTCCTGTTGCTAAAGTTCTATCAAATAAGAATGGTTCTAATAATTGACTTTTGTTATCAGAAAAAATCTGAAAGTTTTTAATATCATAAGTTCTTTGTATGGTAGACCATAGGAATTCATTATATCCAAAATCCTTGAATGATGTAACTGATACATTTGGGTTTCTTACTAAAGATGGAGCTACTTGATATGAGCTGGGATAGATAAGCACCGACCGCCAACCTACTCCTTCCCCTATCATAGATTGAACTCCATAATTTAATTCTCCATCTCTCGCACCAAACTCAGATGTTAGTATATTATTAGCATCAATAAATGCCTGAGTAGGGATTACTCTAATATTAAAACCTGAATTAGGGTCAACTGCTCCTACATCAGCTCGGCTGGAGCGGCCATCAAATGGGCCCTCTACATACCATGTTCCAAAATCAGAAAAGTTTACATTAGTATTGAGAAAGTTTTGTAATCCAGCTGGAGTTAAATTATTAACAAGAGGACCAATATATGCACGAATAAAGGTAGTAGGTTCAGCTAATGTTCCTGTCCATAATCTTACTGCTATTGCCCCATTACTCACAAGTTCTGTTTGGTCCCAAAATAAACCTGATGCGGTGTTATATATGCCTTCGTCTGCTGGAAGTTTTGCACTGTCTCCCCAAAAGGATTTAAAATTCCATACAGCTTGGGTAGCACTACCATCTCCTTGTTGAGATGTTTCATATAACTCTATCTCTTGGGGTTGGTCGGAGTTATTTGCAAAATTAAATACTGAACCCTCCATTATTTATAATTTTTTATTATAGCAAACCAATCTTGATGAGGGTCTGTTAAGTACCCCTTTCTATCTATAGATACTATACGTTTTGTTACTCCTTGACTTACATTACCTCCTATTACTTCTGCTTCTTTTTTTAACTTATTTACATTTACTACTATATCACAATGACTCTTATATGATGAGGTTGAATCATAACCCCCTTGACCCTCTCTTCCATAACATATTAAATCACCTATAGCAACAGGCTTCTCATTTAACCTGTACCCTAAGAATGGGGCTTTTTTATCTGCTTTTCTATCAGCAATTGTTTTCTTAATATACTCATTATGAGCAGAACTATACCTAAAATCAGAACCAGCACCACTCTTTTTCATAATAAATGAAATAAACGCAGCAGACCAAGGTACACTCCTATCACAACCATCAAGATTTCTTCCAGTTCCTTTTTTCCAATATTCTCCTACTCTGTCTTTATATATAGGTGTGCATTCTGATGCTCCTTTTTCAATTGTTTTACCTCCTACATTAAGTGGTTTACCCCATAAATGCCATTCTCTTTTAGCATTTGATACTAAATTTCTTTTAAATGCTGAAAGTCTAAGACGCTTAGATAATAAAAATAAACTTACACTTACTAATACACCAATAGTCATACCCATTACAATCTTGGTATTCCTTCTCATTTTTTAACTTTTGTATATACATAATATCCTATTACACCTATAGCAACCCAGTAATACCATTTAATCCCCTTATTTTTTAATACACCATTATCAGTCTGTTCTCCTCTATATCCCTTAAATAAATCACTTGTACTTTCATCTGATTTATTATAATTAAGGTTTATAATATTTACATCTGATGAAAAATCTTTTATAGATACTGTTTTATTAAAATATCCTATATATGATATAGTTAAAAAATCTGAAGGGAAAACATCAATAGTAAATAAGCCATCCTTATCTGAACTGGTTTTTTTAATAGGTTTAATTGCATTGCCCTCACCAGTTGTAACTACTATAGATGCATTAGGAAGCATCTCTTTAGTTTTACTATCTATTACTTGTCCTTTAGCTTTCATTATCCTTTTATTTCTTTATATACCTTTGTTCCTTTACTTATTACTACTAATAATACAAAAGCTCCAAGTCCCCACCATATTATCTTAAAGGTTGAAATTCCTGTTCCCATAAAATTACTATATTCACCTTGTCCATTAGCATTCATATACTTATTGGATATTTCTTCTTCTTGTTGTGTGAAATATGCCTTTCCATCTTTCATAATCTTATTTTTTCTTTTATGTTATAATATGTTTTTTTAGTTCTCTTTCTTTCATATATGTATCTATTTTATACCAAGCAACCAATCCACCTAAAAGATAAAGAACACCTTTTCCTCCATATTTTTTATATGCAAGATATGAACCAACACCAACTATTGCCAATGCTATTCCCAATAACTTATCAAGTTTTTCTGAATCCTTCCCATAAAAATTAGAATAGTTATCACTATCCCCATTAGCACTCATATACTTATTAGATATTTCTTCTTCTTGTCTTGCAAAATGCTCGTAACTCATAATCTTATTTTTTCTTTATTAACACTCTATAACCTACATAAGCAATAACACCCCAAATTAGTAATTTTTTTCCCTTACATACAAGTTGACATTCAACATCTAATCCATCACAAGCACTACATTTCCAACTTAATAAAGAATTTTGTGTAGGTCTACTCATTTTAGTAGGACTTTCCTTAGTACCATTAGCACTCATATACTTATTAGATATTTCTTCTTCTTGTTGTGTAAAATATGCTTTTCCGTCTTTCATAATTTTATTTTCTAAAATTTTTATTATAAGCACTTTTTGCTAAACCATTCCTTACACAATGTGTATAGTTTTTTTGACAAAACGGGCTTTCATCTATTCTTGCATCTATTTCGTATTTATTTCTATCATATCCATTATTAAAGTGTTCTTTTAAGTAATCTATATAAAATGATAATCCTCCTTCTTTTTGTTGATAATAGTGTCGTAATTCGTGATTAAGTAACACTTTTGAATTTCTATTTCTTTTAGTTATAAAAATTCCAAAAGGAGTAGCTAACCCATTATAATTAAAGGGAAGCCAGTTTACATAATAAATCATTGGTTTACTCACAATCTCATTTTTTTAATTTCTGGGCCAAATTACTACTATATTTTTATTATTTTTCATCTTCATCTTTTATCATTTCATTAGAAACATACCTGTGTACTATCAAAAAACCAGCTAATATAAGAACCCCATATAATATTTCCTTCCCTAATTTTCCTGTATTACTCATCTCTTAACTATATATGTTGTTGTAACTTGTAAAGGGTTAGTATAACCATAAGTAAAAGCTATATCACAAGTATTACCTTGGTCTTTGTCCCTGTCATTATGCCAATTTTGTTCTTTGTTCATTTGTTTTATCTTATCTATCATTTACATAGTATCCATTCCAAGTGGCGTTAATCCATACATCTACATTTACCTCATCCTCTTCCCAATTTACCTTAAATACGGGCATTAACAATGAGTTGCCTGTTCTGGTGTCTGCCCCTGGACTTGCTTGAACACCAGGTTGAAATTGATTATTGCTATCAGTTGTCGCTGCCGTAGTTGCTGATACAAGGCTTGTTGGAAGACTAATAGTTGATGAGCCTGTCGCCACAGGAAATTCCCATATCTCTACCGTTATCGTAGGCAATACGGTATCTCCTGCATTATCTAAACAAGAAGCCCAAAAACTAAGCCCTCTAATGTTGGTGGTGAAACAATTAATTCCTAAAGTGCAACTCCTTACCGTAGTTGAGTTAATGATATTCCACGCTCCTGGTGTTGCTACACCTGAACTTCTGGCTTGTGCCAAAAACTTATTATTTGACATAGGTTCAGGATAATGCCAAATGTTTGCCGCTGTTATTCCTTGCATATACATTGTGAACGGATTAGTGAAACCAGCAAGACCCCATTGAGTTCCAGTTGTTGCGTTTGCCGTTTGCAACACCCTACCTAAGGAGGCTGCTGTGGCCGTCGGCATTGTATAAGGAGTTGCTGCACCAATAGTTAGTCCATCAAGGGCCATCTGAGCGACATTTGTTGTTCCACTCTTAAAGGTTAAAGTTGAGCTGTCGACATCAGTAGAATGATTAGCATCTAAAGTTAAATCCGTATTGGCTATATTAGTATTTGAATTAGTATCGGCAGACCAAGCAAGAGTTCCTGAACCATCAGAGGCTTTCAACACCTCTCCACTTGAGGGTCTATCACTTGGCATAGTATAATCAGCCCCAGAAGGACCAATAATTACTTTGTCTGTCGCACCATTTACCTTTAATATATCTACTGCTCCACTATCAATAGTTAGTGTAGTAGCCGCAACATCTAATATGTGGTCTGCATCACTTGTTAAATCAGCATTAGCAATGTTAGTATTTGTTCCACCTCCTCCTGAACCTCCGGCTTTTACCCCTAAACCTTGATTTAATGTTGCCATATTTTTTAGTTTTTAATAATTTATTTCTTTTACATCTTCTGTTAGTGTAGAGTTCGGGAAATGCTTTACAAACTTATCAAAGTTTTTATTGATATTCTTCTTTGTATCCTCAAAGTTATATTGTAATACTACATAATTTCCTTCATCATCTTCATCTTCATCTTTCCAGTGAGAAAAGTTCTCAAACTTATGGGCCTCTAAATCCTCTACTATTCTTAAATCCTTTCTATCTACATATATTAATCCTATTCTTTCTTCATCATTATTTTCAAGATATATACGGTTAATATTATTAGGCTCTATCTTAATATCAAAATTTTCTCCCATAGGGCTATCATGGTGGCTTACTCTTGCCTCATACTCTCCATCTTTAATCTTGTATATAGAATAGATAAAATCAGTATTTTCAGGTACTAATTCTCTTAACATCTCTTCCGAGTCCTCTAAAACAAAGGTTTTTGTTCCTTCTCTATTTCTCCACCCCATATTACTTCCTTTAACAAATACCCTCTCTCCTATATATTTATCAAATTCTGTATCTAAGTTTCCTTTTACATCCTCCCAATACCAATCAAAACTATTATGCCCGTGAGTGTCAAACCAATGTCTTATATATTGTTCTTTATCTTCCTCATATTCCTCTCTTTCATCTTGTTCATCTAATAAATAACTTTGTTGTTCTTCAAAATCCCCAGGGTTATCAATTAAGTATTCTAACTCTCTATTAAGAAAATTATCCATATCATATTCAGCTATGAACTCTTTTGTTTCAGTAATACCACCTTTTGCCCACTTAAAAGGAGGGTAAGGGTGTCTCCCTCCTCCATCTTTTAGTGCTTCTAACCATCTTACTTCTTTCTCTGCCCTATCTCTATGATGAAAATCAGAAATCAAATCCCATTTTTTTTCTTTTTTCTCATCTCCATAAAAAACTTGATATGTTTTATTGGCTTTGGAAAATTTTATGAAATGTTTTTTATCTAACATACCACCTTTTGCATATTTTTCTTCCACTATTCTAATTTCACTCCAACCCTCTTGTTTTTTTAATAAGTTAGCATTTTTTACAATCGCCTCTTTATTAGCCATTTGGAGTGATGTTTTTTTAAACTTTCTATCAGTAGGTTTTTCTTTATATTCTACTGCATATAATACACCACCTTTTGCATAATCTTTCTTAGATACCTTTGAGTAGCCTTTTTTAGTAAGTATATTAGTTTGATTATCGCTACAACATTTATCTCTTACTATATAAAACAAATAAATATTAACTTTAAATTTCTTTGCTATTTGTTCTAACATTTCCATTAGAAGGTCCTCCCCTTCATTTCTGTAATCTTCTTGTGTAATATAATCTACAAACCAATCCCCCTTATATTCTTCAGCCTCCCAGTATTTATACCTATAATACCCATCCTCTACCTCATCAAAATTATTAATTTCATCTGCAATAGCTTTTTCAACCTTTTTATTTCCTTTCATAATTTATTTATTTAATAAAAATCCTAAAAGAACTCCGGCAAGTCCTCCCATTATCATTTCGTTTCCTTTTTTCTCAACTTTCCCGCCTGTTGCATATCTTGTTCCATCATATCCACTCGCCCAATCACTAAATTGTTGTATTTTAGTATAATTTTTTACTCCATCATCTCCCATTTCATAGGCATCATATTTATCATTTAACTTTCTCACTTCATTTCGCCCAAAGTTTTCATACAACCCTCTACTTTTTTCTTTTGCTATAAGTTGTTTTTTGAATTTAGCAATATCTTTATCTATCATACCTCCTTTTGCAAATTGTTTTTCAACAAGTTCATATTGCACATAAGTTTCATTAG
>TARA_R110000851_G_scaffold270161_2_pt1 | contig 22046 bp, 19 predicted proteins | sample TARA_R110000851 | Tara Oceans TARA_R110000851 (sample SAMEA4397627) | marine metagenome | biome: Polar Biome; feature: [DCM] deep chlorophyll maximum layer (ENVO:01000326); material: water (ENVO:00002006), including particulate matter (ENVO:01000060) such as... | depth 17 m
TAAACACTTAACCCAAGAGAGTGTATTGAAGATGTCAGAAGCGGTGACTGCTTACAGAGTGGTGACTGGAGCTTGTGGGTTCGGAGTGAAAGATTACATCAAAAATAGGTTGCCGAAGGAGAAAGAGGAGTTTTCTATGGCTGAGGTGATTGAGTTGACAAAAGACGAGTACGGAGGGAGAAGGTTTAGTGCATTTATCGGTTAATAAAAGAACATGAAAGCAACGAAAAAGTAGTCTCAGCAGCATAGTTCATTTGCTGGTATTTAATCAAATATGTCGTTTGGGTGAAGAAAAGTGAGATTTAATGTAACAAAATGCATTTATTTACGTTTACAAAGTAAATAAATACATTTTATATGAAAAACTTACTTTTACTAATTTGCCTATCTTTTACATCGATTGCAATGTTGTCTCAAAATGACTTCAGCGTAGACGATACTTTTATATATACTGAAAACACAGATTTTGTCAATCAGTATCTAGAGAACCTATCTACTGGCGGAGTTGCTTTGATTGATGTTAGCCAAGTTGTTGTCATTGATTCAGATGGAGCTGTTAACGTAGCATCTCCGATCACGATACCCTCTAATTGGAATTATGTAGATCAATTGGGTGTTGACCAAATGGGGACATTTTATGATGTCTCTCAGGGTGCTGATTTCGCTGTATTTTATAGTGATACAGATTTAATGAAAGTTAATTTGACTTCTGGAGCAATAAGTATATTAAATGCTAGTGATGGAATTCCAGAGACTGATGATTCAGGTAATTCTACGGGAGCATCCTTAACTTTTGAAATCACCCAAGTAACTTATGCGTTTGACTCTTTTTATCTCGTTTCATATGATGTTTATGTAAATTCAATTATTTCGCATAAGACGGTGAGAATTTTTGATATGAATGGAGGTGGAAATTATGCTTCTGATATATTTGATAACTACATTTCTGGAAACATGGGGAATTATGACCGAATCGTTTTTCTTCATTCAGATATATCTAATGGTGGGTCGTTTTTATCAATTACAAACGATTTAATTGTAAACAAGTTTGATTTCTCATTTGTTGATGATGCAAATCCAATTGGAACAATTAATTCGATTGACTCTTGGCTGGTGTCTCTTGATAATGTATTTGCTTCAAATTATAATTCACTTGGAATAACAAACCTTCAGTCCGCCTATTCAGTAGGAAGTGGTCGTTGCCTTATGTTGGGAACTATTGGCTCAAATCAATTCACAGTATTAGAGGCTAACGGAACAGTTTACCCATCGTTTACCTACCCTCCTTATTTAGCAAATTCACAAGCCGTAATTACTGATATAGATGTTTATGATTCATCTACAGGAGTGACAGATTTTGACCCCTCAAACACTCATGCAATTTCCTTAACCTTTCAATCAAGTAATTATTTATCTCCAGCACCATACGGAATTAGTGTGTTTGATGCTCAAGGTTGTCCTTGGCAGTTTTTTGCTAACGAAAACTCAGGATCATGTGTTTTTAACTCTCAAGGCTTTGCGGGTGAAGGTCTAAATTTGAATGGTATAGCAAAAGGAATTCAATTTGATTCAGATGGAAGAATATTAGTGTCAGGCGGAAGTTTTGAAACGTTCAATCAAGAGGGTTCTAATACGGTTTTTAGAATTGGAGGATTTGAGGGTGGTTCTGTTTTAAATTTAGGATGTAATGATGTTTTAGCTGAGAATTATGATTTTAACGCTACATTTAATGATGGGAGTTGTAACTATTCAGCCTTCAATGTGATTTGCTATGCTTCTGTTAATTCTGATTCAACTGTAACGGTGAATTGGGCAGAAGGTTCAACAGAGTTTTCAGACTTTAGAATCTATCGAGAGTCAGGGTCAGTAGGTGTGTTTGATTTAGTGTCTACTGTAAATGATGGTGATGATCTTGTTAGAAGCTATAATGATACAGGAGTGAATGCTTTTGTTCAGGAGCATCGATATAAAGTCGTAGGGCTTCTTTCGGCTTCTGATACGACATCATCGAACACTCCGTTAGCAAATCTATCTTTAGTGGCAGAACGTGGCACAATTAAGCTTAATTCGCTTCCAGATATTGATAATCAAATCATACTGATCTGGAACGCTCCAGCTAACACTCCGCTGACTTCTTATTATATTGTAGAGACTGATACGGAAACAGTTATTGATACAGTTTCTGCAAATGTTCTTTCTTATACCGTTATAAACCCTTCGGTTGCAGGAGATTATTACATTTCTTTTGATGCTCCAAATTGTGAAGAAGGTAATCCTGTTCAGGGGTTAGTTGAGAATGTGATATATACCAATAAGTCTAGAGGGAAGAAAAAAGGAAAAAATAAAGACCTAGTAGACGGTCTTGTTCGCTCAAGTGCTGACAATGTAGTGCGTGGTTGTACTTACATAGATGCTACCAATTATAACCCTAACGTTACTGCTGATGATGGGAGCTGTATCATTGAGTGTGTTGATAATTTCTTAGGTTGCAATGACTATTTAGCGGTTAACTATAATTCAAATGTCACTATTGATGATGGAAGTTGTATTTACGATGATTGCCCAACCGATGTTAACGGCAATGGTGTGACAGAAATTCAAGATGTTTTAGAGGTTTTATCTCAATTCGGTTATCAGTGCGATGGTGTGCAATTAATTGCTTCGAACTTCAGTGAAATGAATGAAATTCAACTCAAGAGCGCTTTGAAAACTAACCTTAAACAACTGAATTTTTCTCAAGACAATATTCAGTTGTATGAATATGTTCAGTACTCAATAATTACATTGAGTGGTCAAGTAGTTGCTCATAAATATAGCGACAACATCGACATCTCTGGATTAGCTTCTGGAATGTATATTATTTCAACACAATCGGAAGCTAGATATTTTGTAATCCAAAATTAATATTATATATTTGACTCATGAATAAAGAACTAATTCAAAATCAAGCGGAGAGTTTATACGGAGATAAGCCTGTATTTAAAGGGAGGGAAAATCCTTGTCATTGGGAATCGAGATCAGTAGCTGTTGTGATGACAATTGTTTTTTGGGACAGAAGAAATGATGATTTTTATATTCCTATGGGGAAAAGAGGGATAGCTTGTCCAGATGAAATTGGAAAATTTTCTCTTCCATGTGGATATATGGATTGGGATGAGACTGCTACTGATAGTGCTTTTAGAGAAACTTGGGAAGAGATAGGTCTTTTTGTGGAGAAGCTCCTTTTTGTAAATGCTTTGGAAGGAAAAGTAGTTCACAAATTTGTAGACCAACCTTGGCATGTCGGTCATCACCCAAGCGCCAATAGGCAGAATGTTACTTTAAACTTTGGCGTTGTTGTCGAGTGTGATGATATGGATAATCTTCCAGAGCTTACTAATGAATATAATGAGAAAGTTGGTGAGGTTGATGAAATTAAATACTTTAATTTCAATAAACACCTAAAAGGTTCTTCTGATGAAGATATCGCCTTTGGTCACCAGCACGTAGTTGAGAAGTTTTTAAAAAAATTAGATATAATATAATGCAGAAAAAGGAGAGTTGACTAAAAAGGGGCTTCTAATAGTTTTTCTGTAAAGTCATCTTGCTTCATAGATTTTCCCCCCATTTTCTTATCGTCAGCTCTTTCGCAAGAATGGATAACCAGTTCTCCATCTTTCATTTTAACTGAAATAGAATGCATTGGCTGCCAATCTCCGCCAGCGTAAATAATAAGTTCTGAAGGAGTTAATGTTTGGATTTCAGTGTTTTCGAAATCTACATAATCTCCATAGTATTCTTCTTTTCCGTCAGCACTGTCTTCATCAAAAGCGTCATCACTTTTTCTGTAAAGGCATTCACATTTGTCTTTAAAATTAGAAATGTCTTTAATGTTGCTTAGGCTTACAGTTATTGACCCAACGTTATACGAAGAGCTATCTCCGACAGAGAGGGTTAATCCGCGAAGTAGTTTGTGAAAATTAGGCTTCTTACTTTCTTTCAGTAATAGGTTTTCAAATATCTTATTTCTTATATCTTCTCTTAGTATCATCGCTATGAATATTTTTGCTTAAGCACTCCATAGTCTAGAAGTGCCTGAACTGCTTGGTGTTGTTCTAGGTCTGACTCGTGAGACCAAAGCATTTCGGCTAATTCTTGTGTTAGGGGGTAAACAAAATGTTCTCCAGCTGCATATTCTTCAGAAGTTCCAACATCTCCACGAATGATGTGATCACCAACAGCATTTAATAACCCTTCAGTAGATAGGGTGGCTTCGTCCCAGTTGTAATCATGTTCTGCGTCACCATCTTCATCTTGACCTGTGATATCATAAGGTACTTCTCCATAATCAAAAGTAATGTCTCTGTACTCATCACTATTCATTCTTAAAGTCTCTTTATTTACAACAAACCATTTATTTTGAAGGTTAAATATAAACTCATTATCTGGATCGCCACCGTCAATTGAAATTTGTAATTTAGATTCTTTTCCTCCTATTGTTTTCTGGTCTTCTTGATTCCAAGGGGCAGAAGAGTCGTTTTCAGCTCCTATTGGATAGTTTTCGCTTAAGTTTTCTTTTTGAGAAGCAATTTCTGACAATCTATCAAGTTTAGCGAGTTTTGCTGTAACATATTCACGTAAATCAGATTCTTTTATCTTCTTCTTTTTCTTTTTGTCTTTGATTGGCTTTGGTTTAAGGTTTGACCCTTTTTGGTTGGCTAATGAAAGGCTAGTGGTTTCATCTAGGTTTTCATCTTCACGAACAAAGTCAACGCTATTTTTCTTTGAGTTTTGAACTTTAGCATTTACGCCATTCTTTACTGTTTTAGAAATGCCAATGCCTTCACCCAAATCTTTTTTATAGCACTCAAACCAGCTTGATAGCTTGTCGTCATCTGGGCAAGACTTCCCTTCTTTATTTTCGCTATAAATCTTTTGCGCTTGTTGTTTGTATTCTTCGAAAGTGATCATGGTATAAGTTTTTGTATAAATATGTGTAAAAAGACGAATCCAGACACCGTAGCGAATGGTAGTCTGGATTCTATTAGCCGTAATTTAACAGTCCTATGGCTCGTTTCTTTATTTCATTAAATCGTTTGAGTTAAGGTTTTTAACTTTATTCATTACCGTTGATAGTGTTTCTCTGTTTTCTTCCGAATGTCCACCAGATCTTCCTGATGAAATATCAGCTCCAAACTTCTTAAGACCTTGAATTAAATAAAGTTTTAAGTTTTTTGCTATCTCATTAGCACTCTCTCTGTCGGCAGGTCTTAGCAAGGGAGCGTTAGAAACTTCAAATCTTGTGCTAATATTATCATAGCTCTTGCTTACAGAAACAGTTACTTCTACATCAGTGTTCCAGCTTTTTTTAGACCCAGTATTTTTCATTCCTCCTTCAAAACTAAGTTCAAAAATAAAGTAGTCACCATCATTTTTGTAATTATTAGAGCTAGGGTTGTTAACTCTAATGAAAGATTCCATATCATCTCTACCATCAAATTTTAAACTTGGATAAGCACCAAATCCTCTTGACGTTAAGTCATTCTTCACTTGGTCAATTCTTGGGTGACCCTGATATTTTGAGTCTAAATCACGCAAGGTTGTGTCTTCTTGAAATCCTCTTAACTCATTTAGTTCAGATAGTTTATCCATCTTCATCTTTCCAAGTCTAGCTAAATGATTTCTTTTAGCTATATCCATCTCTGGAGAATTAGCGTCAGCAGTTTCTACGCCAGCTCTAAAAGATTCAATATCTCCTCTTTCATTAGGGTCGATAAAATCATCTCCAATATCATCAGATGCCATATTTTTTGCGCTCATAGTATCTAGGAAGTCATCAGACACTTCTTCTAAATCGTCAAGTTGTCTCTCTAAGTCTGAGTAAGCTGTTTGCATAGCATCTTCGTCACCCAAACCTCCTTGGGTGATGGCATCTCCTGCGTCTCTAAATGCTGAATTGCGACCTATTTTGGTATCTGTTTGACCCATATCTGTTTGGGCAGCGCTCATTCCGTGCTGTAAATCCATTTGGTCTTTATACCTGTCCATCATATCTGATTCACCAAAAGCTGAATTTTCATTAACGTTAGCAGTTCTTACCATAATAGCTGGCTCTATAATATCGTTAGCATCTTTTCTAGGAATCGACATGTTAGCTCCATTTCGGTCAGTGAAAGAAACACTTCCGTCATTGATCTCGTTTACTTTCATTCCCCAGTTAGAGAACTTTTCTTTAATTTTTTCTGATTCGAAAGCCTCATTTAAAGAAAGGACTCTATTCTCTTGCACGCCTCCTTCAATATAAACTTTTCCGTCATCACCTTTATATACATGTACTTTTCCCATTTCTTCTGAGGCTTGAGTTAATGCGTCTCCAAGCTCCCCTAAGTCTCTATCCCAAAACCCAGCGCCATGACCATTTCTCGTTAATAGTAGATCGTGACCAATTTGCTCAGCGTCTTCTGCATTGTCTCCTGTTAGGAAGTCTCCCCATATAACTTCATACACTTGGTTTCCGACTTTATCAAGAAAAGTCTTAATGTCTTCTTTAGACTTATCAATTGACTCTTGAGCAATATCTATATGAATACTCATGCCATCAAATTCCCCATCACCTCCTTCAGCCCATAAAGCCGCAACAAGATACCCTTCAAGAAGCTTATTTAAAGTCTTTTCTCCAAACTTAGCTTTTTCCTCACTTGAGATGTCTTCTTTTATAGAGTTTGAATTATTTAAGTACATGTTAAGCTCATATTTTCCGCTATCCATTCTATAAATTTGTACATTTATCATATTTTTAGCAGGTTCACCTTGTCTTGTGAGTTCAAATGCATATTTTTTAGTTTGACCGTAGGAAACACCTCCTATACCAAACTGAAATAACTCATCTTGGTTTACTTCATATCCTTTTTCTGACACAAACCTTTCAACTTCACTTAAAGATTCTGATAAGCTGTTGTGGTAAACTTCGTGGTCATGTTTACCTTCAGTCTGAATAGCACTCTTTCTTTCTTGGATTTCTTTTAACCTTTCGTTTGAATTGTTTGTCTCTTGAATATTTTTGTTAGGAAAATGAAAATCTTTAGGCAAAAGTGTTTCTAATTGACCTGCAATTTCTTTTTTTCTTTTTTGAATATTTTCGTAATTAGCTGATACTGAGTTATTTTTCATTATAAATGTCTTTATTTATAGTAAATAATCAAAAAAAGTTTGTTTGCCATGTAACTTTTTGTATATTTGTGCGTTCAATAACCAAGGGCAGCGAAAGTTTTTGAAAAAATATTAAATTATTTTTGGTATTTTCAAAAAACTTTACTATATTTGTCCTTCAATAAAGGAAGTGTCCTTTAAAAATGTTCTTTGAAATAAAAATTTTCAGGCTGTTTGGAGTCTGTTTCATGTCCTTCGGGGCTAGAATAACTAAACCTCTTCGGGGGTGCAGAAAATAAGTGCCGTAAGGCATGTAAAGGTCGGGTTAACAACTGATTCGCCTTTTTCTTAAGTTCGCTTAATTAAGAGGTCAACCAAAAAATGATGAGTATACTCTGTATGGCATATGCTGAAGGAGTCTCGTATTTAGTAATAGGTGCGGGTGAGGTGTAATAACCAAACTGTTTAGAAATCAGTTAAAAAGAAAGTCAGGGGTTTTAAATGCAAGTGTGAAAAGCTAGTGTTGAATCCATAAGATTTTAAATACGTAAAACTCCATTGGGGCAGTGTTTGGGATTTTAATCTCCGTATCAAAACGGAGTAGGAAGGCGTGTAGTATTTTGTGACGAAAGTTACGAACCTACTCCTAAACCACGTCTTCCAGTTGAGCTATAAAAGGTCAGGCTCATACCCTGAGTTTTTCAATTAAATGAAAAATAACAGCAAAAGTGTTTAGGCGTTGGATTTCTAAAAATTCTCTAAACCCATCCTTGAGTTGGGGATACGGAGGCTGCAAGCCTTGGTGTTTTGATGATGTAAGTATGATGATGATTGACTTATGCGGTTGGTCGTTGTAGTAAAGCGTGTCGAGTAAGAGCCATCGTAAAGAAGTTGTTTCCCTTAAGGAGACCGAGATTACCGAGTACAGGTGGCAACATCTGTGGACATGAAGCCTAACCGAAAGGGTACGGGGTTCTAAAGATCGGTACTAAAGCTTTAGTCTCAAGCTTTTAAAACATTATCTCTGCTTGCGGAGATTTTTCCCCCTCATCTGTGAAAGTTTCGACTTGGGCAGGTGAGGGGGTTTGTTTTTTTTAATACTTTTTAACTATCTTGATTTTGTCGCGTTGTTTCACTATTTTTGATTAAATATAGAAAACAATTTAAATGTACTTAATAGATTTAAAATTTGATTTCTCAAACCCAGACAGCATTACTTTTTATGGAGATGAAGTTTCGGGGTTTAGAAACGACTTGGGGACAGTAAAAGCGTTCGTTCATGGTGAAGAAGAGTTTGCTTTATGGAATAGAGAAGATAGTCAGTTAGTTGTTCCGACAGAAAAATCAACAAAGTTTATTTTTAAGCCAACCATTAATTTGGTAGACGACTTTGAGATAAAATTAGATTTTGAAATTGGAGATGACTTTGAATCAACATTTCTGTTTGGTTCAAAACACGCACAGTTTACTCTAACAAAGGGTGGTGTTTTAGTTAAATTAAATATTGATGACGAAATTACATTGCCTTTTAATCATTTATTAACAAAGGGTCAACATGTAATTTACATTTCCAGAGTAGGAGGGATTATGTTAGTAGAACAAGAGGGTGACTCATCTACTGCTATGTTTCAAATTGAATTCGAAGAGGCGGTGTTAATTGAGAGTTTCCTTGGTGGGATATCTAAAGGAGAAGTAAGGTACAACTCAATAAGCTTAACCGAAAATGTTGAAGAGCAACTTTCTACCACGATTAAGGAAGTGGTTGAGAAAGAAAATGAAATTAAAACTCCAGAAGCGGGGGTGAAATTAGATAAAGACAGTATCGAAACTAAAGATTCTGTAGAAGAAATTGCTAACAAAACCAATTTAGGTGAAGAAGCAAAAAATGAAACACACAATATTAAAGATATGAAAGAATTAACTAATTTAGAAAAACAAATGATTAGCGGTTATGAGGGAGTCCTTAAGGCGGTTAAAGGTACAAAAGTAGGCAAGTATTACAAAACAGAAGGTGAGCTTAAGCAAGAAGCTTCGGAGAACAAAGTTTTCCTAGTGAAAGTGTTTTATTACATTTTAGCAGACCAACCAGAATGGGGAGGTTCTTCTCATGCTGAAATAAAAACAAGAGCTTACGAATTGTTTGAAATGTTTGAGAAAGGTGATGCTCCTGAAGGGGGAAGGAGATACGGGTTCTCTGAGGGTGTGGTATATAAGTCTTTCAAGTACGGTAAGATAACTGATTTAGACCTAACTGACGAACTAGTAGTTGAACTTCTAATGGAGGAATACGAAGGGGTTAGGATGTTAATAATTAAGAAATAACACAATGAGTAAGGATAAAGTAGCCTCTATTTTTAGAAAGTGGTGGTTTAATGCTGCGCTTTTTGGTGTGGCAGCAGGATTTATTTTTTTGCTGACCAAAAACATATTCTTGACTGGGATGACAGTAGGAATGGGTATTATGTTTTTCATAAGATTGTTTAAGGATAACTTGGCAAAAAGAGGAGTGTCAAGAAAAGTAAATGAAAAATAGTTGGCTTAAATCGGGTTATTTAAATGGTGTTGACGAAAGCCTTCATGAAAGGATTTCTTCTACATTAGATTTGACGACTTTATGTTTGATTGAAAACAAAGAAGTCTTTAGCCCAGTTTTGTTTTCGTCAGTTGGTGTGATGAAAGAAGTTTTTGTTTCTTTTCCTAGATTACAGAATGACGTTGGTACGGTAGTGTGTGTCATGTATGAATACTTAACATTCTACTGTAGGCGCATTGACATAGGGGTTGAGGATTCTACAATAATAAGTGAATTTATTAAAGAGTTCGGAAAGAAATTTTTAAATTAAAAAAAATGAAGAAAATACTATTAATTTTAATGCTGAGTTTGGGTTTGATTGTGTCATACGATACTTTTGCAGCTCAAGACACTGCAAAGGTAGGGTCTGATTTCATTTATGAGAACTATTATGTTCTAGTCGAAACTAGTTCTTTTATGGATGGAGATTCTTTGATTTACGGAGATATCGAGAAGTTTGAAAATGAGGATGGAGAAACTAGGTTAGAGCTTACAGTGGAATTTGGAAACAAAAAGTCTTATTACTATATATTCTTGGATGGAAAGAAAATGAGAGTTGCTCAAGAGAAGTCATTTATAGGCGGGTCTCATACGCCATTAGAAAATGTTATTTTTTATCCAGCTGGAGGTAAAGGGAAGTTGAGAGTCATTAACTACAACGGCTCTGTGGTAGAAAACGAAAGTGAGAGAAAGTCCCACCTAGCAATGATTGTGGGGTTTATTGAGTATAAAATGGGGATATCTATCAAATATTAATTTGGTTATTTGTAACATTTTGATTAAATTTGCGTTGTAAAGAAACAAGCATTCAGCGGGATGTTGATAAGTTTGCTTATTTGAAATGATTAAACCGTGAATTCACGTAAAGTATTTGAGAGTGTTTACACCTTCTTGAGTATCTAATTAAAGAGGCTGGGTTGTTTGATAAACAGGATGACTTAACTCTTTTTTTTTATTTTTATGGTCAGGTGGGCGAGAGAATAGCCGCAGGATTGCAACTCCTGTTAGGGTGGTTCAAATCCATCACTGACCTCAAAAGAAACTTAGAATTTTGACATAGTGAACTATAACAATCAAAAGTAGAACTTATAAATCTACGGATGTAGCTAACCGAACTTAGTTGTGTGAAAAATAGGCGCTTGCTGTGCAGGAAGTGGTAGTCTGGAGTCTACCCATCAACTGATTGTTATTTTTTTTTTGTAGATACACTTTAACTCTTACCTAATATAGGCGTGAGTAGTGAGTGTCTGCAAAAAATTGATTTATTTCTTATGCCCTTTGGCAAAGATCTGCCAAGGATAATCTTCATAGACTAACCTCATCACGTAATGGTGGAGAAAATAAGTCTTAGGGTTTTACCTGAACGTGTTGATTTGGAATTCAACTGGAGACATAGGTGGTAAATCATTCTAAAAAGGGGTTAATTAAATGGTGTACGCCCATTTGGTTGATCCCTTTTTTTTTGTTTGTTATCTTTGCGGAAGTAGGTATTTAGATTCTCAGTTCGGAAGAATAACTTTTGAACAAGACATTGAGCAGATGCCTACTAAATAGAGGGATGAGGTGAGAGATTTGATTTTGTAAATTGGTTTCATTACATTGGAGAATGAAACCAGTTTATACATATAAAGCCACAGTAGTTAGAGTTGTCGATGGAGACACAATAGATTGCAACGTTAAATTAGGATTTAACACTTCAACAGACATTAGATTTAGAGTCTTCACTCAAGATGACGATTATTTTGACACTCCAGAAACTTGGAGACCAAAAACAGAAGGAGAGAAAGAGCATGGGACTGAAGCATCAGTGAGAGCGAGAGAGTTGCTTGATGGTCAGGAAGTTGTTTTAAGGTCAATCAAAAAAGGTAAGTACAGATATTTAGCGGAAGTATTTTTGCCAGACGGAAGAAACTACGCCAATATAATGATAGAAGAGGGTTATCAGAAAAGAGGAAAATATGAGTAGGCATGATGGGCGGGAATTAATTGAAGCAGGAAAGCTTTAGTCCGCACCACATAAACTAAAATAACTCCTATTTACATAGGATGAAAGCCTCTTCAAAAATACAACAGTTAATATCTGAGAGAATTCAAAGTAATCTTCAAGAATACGCAAGAGACTCTTATGGTTTTCGCAAATCTACAGACAAGTTTTCTGGAAAGGTGAATCATGAGAGTTTGAATGAAAAAACAGAAGTGCAGAACGCAAGTTTTATTGAGTGGCTTGGCGTTAAGCTTGGGAAGAATATAGGAAATGTTTTGGGTTCAGGAACTCAAGGTGTAATTTTTGATATGGGTTATAATGTTTTGAAAATTTCTCCAGAGCCATTTAATCAAGTTCAGTCAATTATAAACAAAAATATTGCAGGTATTGCTAAAATATACTCTCATGGGTCTATACAGGTTCCGAGGCAGTTCCAAAAACCAGAAGGAAACACAAGAGTCAGTATAGATGTGGGTGGCGCAATGGATATTAGACCTTTAAAAGAGAGTAAAGGAGAACTCTTCTATCTTATTATGGAAAAGCTATATGACGGGGACGATGTGGCTTGGGATTTGCAAATGATAGATGAAAGTATTGGTCGTTACTATTGGAAGCAAGGAGAAAAGCAAGATGTTGATACTTTTGAACTTTTAAAAAACATAACTTCAGACACTGATTCTTTTAGACCTTTATATGATCATGTAAAAGAAGATTTAAGCCCAGAGCAAGCAGATTTAATGGTTGAGTGGGGAGTATCTTTAAAAAACATTGCTCAATTCTTTAAGTGGAAAGATGCTCACATTTATCAGTTTGCTTTGAATCAAAAAGGCGAACTTGTTGCTTTTGATTTTGATAATCCAATAGATAAGGTTTCTGATTTCACAAAACACACTGTATCAGAATCAACTGATCCTCAAATTAGGGTTACGGATGAAATAAAAAAATATGTTCAGAAGTTTGAAACAGATGAAGCTCTTTTAAGGTCGGGAGGGATTCCTATAGACATATTAGACCGTGCTGCTCATGGTTTTTCGAAAGAAGACGTTAAAACGATATCTCCCAAGCTATTAAAGGTTAGATGGCACGATGATTTAGAGAGCGTTAAGTGGGAGGTTGAAAAGTCTGGGTTATCAAAAGTAGAGTGGTCAAAGAATATTGACCTATCGGAACCGATTGACGTTTCTTTTATGGAAGAGGAAGGGTTAGAGAAAGGTTTTTATATAGAAGATGGACATCACAGATATTATGCAGCTAAAACGTTAGGTCATGACCTTAATGTAAAGTTAGAAATAAAAGTAAACCCAATAAGTGAGATTTCTAATTTAGGTTATGATGAGTTCCATAGAGAGTTGTTCAGAAAGTATAAATCTAATCCAGTTCAAGAGGCGATTAGAAAAATGGTTGAGGAGCAAGTTATTTCAGAAACTCAAGATGGTCAAAAAGATTTACAAAAATTTACAAATGATATTCTTAAGGCTTTTGGGAGTGAAATAGTAGATAAAAGAGACCATAATGCTTGGTTAGACCCAGAAAGCCCTCATTTAAGAAATTTACCTTCCTTTTTTACAGGAAAAATGGATGGGAAAGGTTTTGCCGAGATAGAAGATTTTGTTCGAGAGACATCAATAAAAATAAGCCTCACAACTATAATTGGAGGTAAAAAAGAAACTAAAGGCCAACTATCTTATGGTTCTCCAGATCAAAACCAAGGAAGAGAAATATTGGAAATATATTTACGATATAGTCAAGAGGATTTAGATGAAATTAATAACCTGTTTGTTGAAAACGAACATGCAAATGAAAATGATGTATACTTCATAATATATTATATGTTTCACTCCACACTTCTTCATGAGCTTCAGCATGCTTATGATGCTTGGAGAAGTAAAGGGAAGGCTTTCTCTAACAACAGAGGGTATGAGGATAGAAAGCAAAAAGCTAGAGAATTATCTGTTTCTAAGCCTTTATATGATTTAACTCCTGAAGAACTAGAGGCTGTGGAGTCTAGTAGAAAGGAGTACCTGAATCTTGTCAGTGAAATAAATGCTAGATATGCTCAGGCAGTTCAGCAAACTAGGTTTTACAAAATTGATAAAGAAAACAACAAAGCAGCAGAGTCTTGGGATAATGTTTTTTCAAGTTTTAAAACATTCTTTTACGGATGGAGTGGTTTAAGTGATAAAATGAAAAGAAGACTCACTCAGAGAGTGTCTAAGGCTTATCAGGAAATATCTGAAAAATTGCAGGGCGTGATAAGTGAGGTTAATGAGTCTTTGTCAGATGATGTTTGGTATCACGGAACTCCAGATGCAAGAGATTTAGAGTCTCAAGGAGGTTTTGATCAGAGGTATATTAATGTTAGTTATATTGAAAACCCTGATGAAAGAGATGAATTTCAGATGAAGATGAATGCAGCTAAAGAGTCTGGTGATGAAGATGAATATTTTAGGCTTTTAGATATAGCTGGATCTATGAGGAAGGAAATTAAGATGAAAAGCCCAGTTTTTTTGACAAATAAACACCAAGTAGCTAGAACTTATGCTGACCCTCAAAGATCAATGGATTACCAAAACGCTGAGGAGAAAGTGGTTCAAGTAAAGGTAGACCCTAAGAGAAATGTGAAAATTGTTGCTATTGGAGATAGGTTTAGGTTTATTGATGTCAGAAAAGTAAAGAGAGGATTTTTAGATTCTGGGATATCTAGCGATGAATTTGACAAGGCATTAAGGTCTTTTAACTTTCATGTTCAAAATAAGAGCTTAATAAAGACTGATCTAATTGCTGCTATAGCACAGCATTTTGGTTTTGATTCTATCGATGTTGTTGGAGTTTTAGATAGTAGAGAAGGAGGTAGTGTTAAGTCAACTGTTAGGATGGTGTTTGATTCAAGTAATATTAAACTTCAAAATTTAAATGAAGACGGTTTAAATGAAGGGTTTGGTAAAGGCGAGAGAAGTTATCTTTTCTCAACTAACGAATGGGACTATAGAGTGAGCGTTTACGCTAATGACACCAATCCAGATTTCCCATATTTTGGGTTTAAAGCCAAAGAGAAAGGTAGTTCAGATTTTCATTATGACATGGGGATTGTTACAAACGATGATATTTACCAAGTCGTGAATCAAGTTAGCGGTTTTCTAAAAAAAGACAGAGAGTCCAATGATGTTAAAGGGTATTCAATTAGTACTCTTCAAAATAAAAAAGGAAATCAAAGAATTAACTTTTATATAAGACAACTTACTCGTGATGGTTGGGATATTGACTCCCATCCATCAGGATACCCAAATCATCTTATAATTAAAGAAGGTTATTCTGATGTTAGTTTGGATTATATATTGAATCACATACCTAAATTAGACACTTACCCAACTAACTCGGAAAGAAAGTCCTTTGACTCCTACACTCTTCTATACGAGCCTTATAATGGTCGTGAAGGTTCTTATGGTATTATTGGAAAGGTTAGAGCTTTTGATAACGAAGATGGAACCGAAATAGGAAATGTAAGCTTTATGCCAAGCAACGGAAAGCTAGTGGGTTCAATTGATGTTAGGTCAGATAAAAGAAGACAAAAAGTAGGCACAGAGATGTATAAATTTGTTGAAGAAATAATGGATCAACAAATAACACCAGATACTCCTCATACTGATTTAGCTTCTAAGTTCTGGGCGCAACCAGACAGGCAGTTTGGTAACATCAAAGAACTTAAAGCGCATTATGGAGATAAAATCCCATCGGGAGATATATTCTTTCATGATAATGCACATAAAAGCGGTTATAATAGTGACTTGTTGAAACATATTGATGTTTATGAAAGTGACGCTCAATTTGAAACAAACCCAGTTGTTTGGGTTGATGTGGCTAAAGTTGTGCCGACTCAAAGGTTTTTAAATAAAGGTAATTTAGAAGATGTCAAAGGGATGAGTAATGATGAAAATACAGGAGCTTACCTTGTTGGGTGTGGCGGTCTGTATTACGTTATTGATGGTCATCACAGAATCGCAAACCAAATACTGAACGGCTTCAATAAAGTTAAAGCTTTTGTTCAAGAAGTTTAAATTAAATTAATTTTCTTTAAAATTATACTGAAATGTTGGAGAAGCCGTCTATCTTTGTAATCTAATTTAATAATGTACTAATTTAATAATTTACCAATGATGCGAAACGGAGAAAAAAAAATAACTGTCAATAAGGAGAGCCTCATAGTGAAGTTAAAAGAAAACAGAGACAGCCATGTTAAAGAATATCACAAAGCTGTTGCAGCATATAAGATAGAAGCTTTAAAGCAGCTGGAAGCTCAGGTTGGTGAAGTAGAGAAAGGTTCTTTAAAAGCGGAAATTAATCTCATATCTCCAGTAAATGCTAAAAATAACTACAATGATATTATTCAAATGTTTGAATGGGATATACTTAAAGAAGTGGAGTTGGATCAAAGTGAGTTTAGAGAGTATGTTCAAGACAAAATGTCTTTTGCAGTAAGTGCTAAATTCCACAACATGTCTTACATGGGTTAATCTTAAGTCATGAAAGAATATCAATCAAATTCAATGGAAGACATCCAAAAATGCATTTTGTTTGTCCTAATTATCATAATGTTTAATACTTGTGGTTAGTGATAGTTCAAGGCAGTAGTTTGGCGCGATAAGATACGATAAGACACGATAAGATACAATAGGGATACGATAGGTTTTGTTCGTCATAATTATCATAATTTTTAACAATTTTAAAAGACAATCAATGGGAGAAATGGCGGAATATTACATGGACTTAGCAATGGAACAGGAGGCTGAGATGGAGGCTGAAGAGTATTTTAGAGCAGAAGCTATTAGAGGTATGGAGAGGAACTACATGATGGGAGTCCTGTTGTGGACAGGTAATGATGGTAAAAGTATCCTAGTTCAGGATTTAGGTTACAAACATTTAGAAAATTGTATTTCTTTTTTAAAAAGAATGGCTAGAGGGGATGTGAGAGGCAAGTGGGTGGAGTTATTAGGGTATGAAATGACGAAAAGAAACGCCACGAAAGCCTTGCTAAATAAGGGAAAGTGAGAAATTTTAAAAAAAGTTCAAAAAAAGTTTGGTATTAACGTAACAAACACTATCTTTGTATCGTTAAAAGGAAGTGCTGGAGAAATAATCAGCAAATAAAAGAAATAATTAACGAGAAACAAAAAAAAGTTTATATTTAGAAACAATGGTACAGTTCAATATACATACGATAATTAGTAAAACGGAATGTGTGATTAATAAAAATCACAAATTCGTATCGGGTGGATATTGTCTAAACTTTGCCAATGAATAAGTAGAAATTACTTACATAGCATTAAACAATAAAAACCCGATCATCGAAAGATAGATCGGGTTTTTTGTTTAATGCAAAATTAAGAGTTATTTGAAATATTGTCTTGTAAAAAAAGATGGCGTTCTTCAACGGTTTGGGGGGCAGGTTTGCAAAACCTGTTTTTATGAGTTCAAGTCTCATCGCCATCTCAAACACTCATGTAACTTGAGGTAAAAAGCTGATGTAGCTCAGAGGAAGAGCGTTCGTTTGTTAAACGAAGGGCCGGGATATCGTAATTCTCCGTTAGCGCAATAATAATAAGCAAGGTTTAGGTAGAGCAGTGAGGCTACTCCCGTGACGGCAAATAGGAATATAGCTCAGTGGTTTAGAGCGTTGCATTTACACTGCATGTGTCGGGGGTTCGATTCCCTCTATTCCTACAGAAATAAAATTAAAGAAAATGAAAGAGACAAAAGAATTTAGGCAGAAGTTTTTTGATAAAACAGACGAGACAGGAAGGCATAAGGCTGTTTCTTTTAGAACTGGAAAAGAATATCTTATAGAGCCAATTGGTTCTGTTAAAACAAATTTGGGGACATAAACCCAGCAACAAAGAAGGTTGAGGGGAATTATGGAAAGAAATATAAGGGTTCAATCGATGAGGAAGAATCTCTCATTACAAAAGAAAATGGATTTAAAGAAATCTATTATTCTAAGGTTGGAGAAAGCCCTTACAGTATTATTGGAGACTTGGACGCTAAGTATCCAAGTAAAGAGAGATAATACTGAAAGATTGTGTGTGTAGCCTGTAATTGGTATCCGCTCAGATTGTGAGTCTGAAGCGCCCAAAAGCGCCCCTGCGAGTTCAAATATCGTCATGCACCCCATTGGGCGGTTTTGCACTTTTTAAGGATACTTATTGGAAACAGTAAGTTATGCCAAGAAAAGAAAAGAAGTTACACTTCATTTACAAAACCACCAACCTTCTTACAGGAAGGTATTACATTGGAATGCACTCAACCGATGACCTAGAGGATGGTTATCTGGGTTCTGGAAAGAGGTTGAGGTATTCTATCCGTAAGTACGGAGAACAAAATCACCAACGGGAGATTTTGGAGTTTATTGACACGAGAGAAGAGTTGAAATTCAGAGAGAAAGAGATTGTTTCATTGGATGAAATTGCTAAGGAAAATTGTATGAATCTTGTTGTTGGGGGTGAAGGAGGTTTTTCTTCTGAACAACAAAGAGAAAACGCAAAGAAATCAAATGAGAGACAAAAAGAGTTGAGTAAGAATCCTAAGTGGGTTAAGAAGCGCTCTAAGAAGATGACTGAATCTCTTAATAAGCAGTATGAAAAAGGTGATAGAGAGAAGGTTTATTTCTATGATTGGAATGGTAAGAAGCGCTCTGAAGAAAGTAAAAAGAAAATGTCTCTTTCTAAGAAAGGGACGGGCGTTGGGAAAAATAATTCTCAGTTTGGTACTTGTTGGATCACAAAGGGCGGTGTTAATAAGAAAATTAAAAAAGATGATTTATCTCAATTTGAAAATGAAGGTTGGATTAGAGGGATGAAAGTAAAATAAATTGGCTGGGAAGACTAAAAGTAGACGGCAATCTACGAACAATGTCTTATGCCTAACTATCTAAGGTAAGCTTTGCCGAGCGAACTGAAGGTAGCCGTCCTAGTAGCTCAGTGGTTAGAGCGCCCGATGAGGGAGGTCGCAGGTTCGAATCCTGTCTAGGATCAAATTGATGAAGATGAAAAATAAAGAACAAAGTCCGAAGATGAAGCCTTACTGTGTAAATGTAGGGATAACGCCTTGTGACACTGAAGGAATTTCGATGGAGGATGCTCTTGATAATGGTGTGAGTTTTAAACAAGTTCATAAAATTAGAAAGTTCCTTAAAAACTTATATATGCAGTGTAAGACAAATATTGGTTTGTTGTGCCTGACTGTGAATCAGGTGTGGAGAAATCCATTTGCGAGTTCGATTCTCGTTATTCTGCCAGTGGACGGTTTTGTGCTTTTTAAGTAAGAAAGTAAAAACAGTTCAAATCCTTTATAGGATTAAATATTCTTCGTAGGCTGAGAAGGCGAAAGCACCTGTCTAGTAAATAGGAGTCACTGAGAGGTGAGCTGGTCGGTTCGATCCCGACACGGAGATCAAAGTGTGAAATAGTAAAATGCCGTTGTAGCTCAATTGATAGAGCAGCTGATTTGTATTCAGCAGGTTGGGGATTTGAATTCCTCCTTCGGCTCTAAAAGAAAAAGAAAAAATGAAGTATAAACAGAAATATAAACAGAAACCGTAACAGGAAATCAAATTTGACAATGAAGTTAAGGGGGTTTTCTGAACGCAGAAATTACATTCCCTCGTAGCTCAGTTGGTTAGAGCAGCTGATTTTTACTCAGCGAGTCACTGGTTCGATCCCAGTCGGGGGAACAAAAAGTTAATTCACCTTTGGCAGAGAGGCTGATGCACCTGATTTTTACTCAGGGATTCGTAAGATGTACGGGGGTTCGAATCCCTCAGGGTGAACAAAATTGTTAGATTATGGAAGAAACTGTGAGTATGCTCTCTATTTTATTTGAAAATGGGGGAGCGAGATATGAAATTGAAGATGGTATAGTAACTAAAATGTATGGTCTTAAAGTAATTAATTTAGTAAGCGTTCCTTTGCCTCCTAGAGAGTTTTTTGAAAGCTGGAAAGAAAGGTCTGTTGTTGATGCGATAAATTGTAGTGTTTTCAGTAAGTTTTCAGACGAATCTAGCCCAAGAGGGTTTAGGTGGGAGCTTGTTGAAAGATTAGACATAGAATCCTCGGATATAGTCTATAATTTCGTACCTTTACATACTCAGAGAGACTTGTGGGAAATAGGTGTCGAAAGGGTGGACAGAATTGAAGAGATGGGTAATGGTGAGGTTTGGGTTTGTTTAGGAGGTAAAAGAGTCCGATGGGAATCTTTAAAAGAACAAGTAGAAACCTATAAAATAACAAGATGATAGATTGAAGAGAAGATAAAGTATATTTTAAATCTCGGTATGGCAGAGTGGTCGATTGCGTAAGACTCATATTCTTATTCTCTTAGGAGGCACACTGGTTCAAATCCAGTTACCGAGACAAACATAGACATGTAGCTCAATCGGTAGAGCGCCAAACTGATACTTTGGAGGTACGGGGATCATAACCCCGCTTGTCTACAAATAAGTAATATAGGTCGGGGTTTCAAGCACCTCCTTTCCTACTAAATTTATAAATGACGAAAAGTTATGAAAAAGTTAAATACAAGAATCGCACCTTCTCCTACAGGAGATATGCATTTAGGAACTGCTAGAACGGCTTATTTTAATTTTTTAGCATCTAAATCAACTGAAGGTAAATTCATTCTAAGAGTGGATGACACGGATATAGATAGGTCGGATGGTAAGTTTTTAAATTCTATTTTTGGGTCTCTTGATTGGTTGGGTTTACAGTTTGATGATGTGTATTATCAGTCAAAAAGATTGGATGTGTATAAGATTTATATTGATAAATTAATCGACTCAGGAAGAGCGATAAAAAAAGATGGAGCTGTTTTTTTAAATTACGATTTAAAAGATACAGTTTGGACAGATGGAGTAAAAGGAGATATCTCAATCAATAAAAATGATTTAGATGTTATTACAAACTTAGTTTTGTGGAAGTCGGATGGAATGCCAACTTATCATTTTGCTTCTGTTGTCGATGATATTGATTTAGATATTAATTGCGTAATAAGAGGTGTTGATCATATTTCAAACACTTCAAAACAAATTGCAATTTACAGAGCTTTAGGCGCAGAGTTGCCTGTTTACTATCATGTTGGTTTGTTAACTGGAGCTGATGGTAAAAAATTGTCAAAGAGACATGGGGCTTCATCAGTTATTGATTACACTGATGATAACACTCCAGATGCTATGCTGAATTATATGCTTAGAATGGGCTGGAGTCCCTATTTGGATAATAAAGAAAACTCTGTAATTGGAAGAGATAAGGCAATAAGAATGTTTTGGGACGAAGGTAAAATGAAACCTTCTCCAGCAAAATTAGATGCAAACAAACTGAGGTGGTACAATAAAAAACATAAATAACAGAATAACAAATGAGAGTAGAGCAATTTCACATATCGAACAGAGAAAGCTGGAGAAAAGGACTTCACCCTGCTGACCTATGCATTGTTATAGGAACGCCAGAGGAGATATCTATATCTTCCGCAATACTCTAGTGAGGATTTTAACATCCTCATATTATGGGGATGTAGCTCAGTTGGTTAGAGCGGCAAGCTTATATCTTGTGTCTGTCGAGAGTTCGAGTCTCTCCTTCCCTACTAAATTTAGAAAAAATGAGTTTATAATTTGTTTGATCTAATTACCTTAAAGGTTTAACAGTAAAAATAAAAGTTATGAAAGAGTATAAATTCAAAAAGTTCGGAGGAGAATTTATTGACGATGTAGGCGCTTATTTAAGAGAGTACCTTACAAAAAACCCAAATATTTCAATTTACGTTGGGTGCGATAGTGTGAATAGAAGAAATCATACCATGTACGCAGTTGCGATATGTATGTATGATACAGTTAGAAAAGACGGAGTGCATTATATATTTGCAAGGAAAAAATCCAAAAAAGAGAGAGTTATCTTTACAAGAATGTGGAAAGAGGTAGAAAAGTCAGTAGAAGTTTCTGAATACCTTGAAAAAGAGCTGGACGGATATATTAAGAGACATACTCCTGAAGATCTTGTAAATATGAGAGATGAAAATTTAGAATTTTACTCAGCTAATCAAGATAAATTAGTAATAATAGATGTTGATATTAATTCAGATAGAGGTGGTGGGCATAATAAGTCTAATGTAGCTTTTGAAGCTGCGAGGTCATACACCACAGGTCTTGGGTATAGAACTCGATTCAAGGGAAATAAAGTTGGAGCTTCGCCATTTGCAGCAAACTCAGCAGCTGATCTTATAGCAAAACGAGCTTAGCCAGTGATGCAGTATTAAAAAAGAGTGGTCGAAAGGCTGCTCTTTTTTTTGCCCCATTTTTCATCTTAAATAGTAAAGTTAAAT
>TARA_R110000851_G_scaffold166275_4_pt1 | contig 22042 bp, 23 predicted proteins | sample TARA_R110000851 | Tara Oceans TARA_R110000851 (sample SAMEA4397627) | marine metagenome | biome: Polar Biome; feature: [DCM] deep chlorophyll maximum layer (ENVO:01000326); material: water (ENVO:00002006), including particulate matter (ENVO:01000060) such as... | depth 17 m
CATGATGGACGACGAAGAGTCCGCAGACGAAGATGACGAACGCAAGGCAGGCAAGGCAGACGACAAGAAAGAGAATATGGAACTTGCACCTAGAGGTAAGGGAAGAAAAGCAGCAAGTAAACTGTATGCCGGTTACGGTAAATCAGAAGGTGCTGGCGAAGAGAACCGTGCTAAGGGAGTCAAGAAAGAATCTGCTGATCTAGAAGAGGCCGCACCACTTATCGGAATGGCCGCTAGGGCCGGAATGGGTATGGCAGTAGACGCCATCGGTAAGAAATTTGCAAAAAATAAGCAAGGTGGAGAAGACTCCAAAGAGGAATCTGCACTATATGCCTCTAAACTTAAGAGAAAACGCCTAGCAATGAAGAAATAATAACGTCTGACCCTTCTCAGGCGCCCTCAGACAGAGGCCTCATATGAGGTCTCTGTTTTTTTAGGTATACATATTATGCACTTTTAACTTGCAATGACTGGATTAGAGGATATAATATGTACATGCAGAAGATCTTTAACCATATTGAACTGCCAGAACATATCGAATCTCTGGCTGAAATGAAAGCAAACACACGCGGAGATGGAACTCGAACATATTCCACTCCAGTGGGTAATTTTCCTAGCGTCACAACAGTGGTTGGATGGGAAAAGCAAAAATTCTTTGCAGAATGGCGAAGAAACAACCCACAAGAAAGCAAACGAGTGTTGCGTCGGGGAAACAACCTACACAATATCATCGAGGACTATCTGAACAACGAAGACGTTGATCTTATGAGTCTCGATCCCAATGTGGCAGACTTGTTTGTACAGATTAAACCAGAACTGGATAAGATCGATAACGTCCGTGCATTGGAAGTGGCGTTGTTTAGTAGAACACTTGAACTGGCAGGCAGAGTCGATTGTATCGCAGAGTACAATGGTACACTGTCTGTTATTGACTTCAAGGGTAGCACCAGAACTAAACGATCCAAAGATATTGAAAACTATCACCTACAGGCAACAGCATACTGTATTATGTGGCAAGAACGAACTGGTATTCCTATCAAGGAGTACAACATACTGGTTGCTTCAGAAGATCGAGCAACACCACAGGTATTTACAGGCAACCCAGTGAATCATGTAGCAGCATTAAGAAAAGCAATTCTAAATTACCAAAGACAGCAAGTCACTGTGTAGAAAGAATATATAATAACATGAAGTCATTTAGCACATATCTAACTGAAGCAAAGAACACTCACATGACCCACCTTGAAGATCTTGTCTTCGAGGGTAGTGGAAGAGTAGAGGAAGCAATCTCATTTGCCGAAGAGGTTGCAAAAATGCTCTCAGGACAGGCAGCAACAAAGATAAGTGCAACGGTAAAATGGGACGGTGCGCCGGCAATTTTCTGTGGTATCCATCCAGAGACAAAGAAGTTCTTTGTCGGTACTAAAAGTATATTCAATAAGACTCCAAAGATAAACTATACAGTCGCCGACATCAGGAAAAATCATCCAGGCGGTGTATCACGATCTCTTGAGACTGCACTTAAGTACCTCAAAAAACTCCCCATCAAAGGTGTAATTCAAGGTGACATGATGTTTGGTCCCGGTGATGTTACTATAAAGAAAATAAAAGGTGAATCCTATTACACCTTCACACCGAACACGATCACATATGCAGTACCTGTTGACTCTGACTTTGGCAAGAAGATACACGCATCAAAGATGGGTATTGTTTTCCACACAAAGTATACCGGAAGAACAACATCGAACATGAAAGCATCTTTCAACGTAGATGTAAATGCACTAAAGAAAGTATCTGGTGTGTGGGTTGATGATGCCAAGTTTAGGGACGTAACGGGAACTGCAACTCTCACATCAAACGAAACTGAAGCACTAAACGGTCATCTTAAGACCGCAAGATCCTTATTGTCCTCATCTAAATCGTTTTTGGATGAACTAAAGGACAATTCTAAAGTAGTAGATGAATTAAACATCTACGCAAATCAGCAAGTACGTAAGGGTGTGACATCTCTTTCCTCTTCTGGATTTACTGAATGGATTGATAGTAAACTACAAGCAGGAATAGATGCACTTAAGACTGATGCCGCAAAAGCGAGAAAAGAATCTGCACGCGATGAGATGGTAATTTATCTTAAAACCAAAAATAAAAATTTGGATACTGTCTTCGCATTGCACGCATCTCTTACGTCTGCTAAAATTATTCTTATACGGAAACTAGAGTCAGTTAAATCAATCGGTACATTTATACAAACTTCTAGTGGGTTCAATGTAACAGCACCAGAGGGGTTTGTTGCAATCGATAAACTCACTAAAAACGCAGTAAAGTTGGTAGATAGACTAGAATTTAGTAGAGCAAACTTTACAGTAGATAAGAATTGGATATAATAATGAATAAAGACTTAGTAAATCGAAAAAATACCAAAACTTGGGTTAAATGTAATGATAATTCTAAATCTCACATCTGGCGAGAAAAGTTTATTTCAGAACACGGTGGTAGATTTGAAAAAACTGGTAGGTATTGGGAATGGCAAACCATATATACTAGTGATGAAACAATTAATGAACCGATAGAAACTCAATATGAGTTTACAGACTCTTCAGGAATCAAGTATTTGGTGACAAACTTCAGCAAATTCTGTCGAGAAAATGAACTCAACAAAGCAGCAATGTATGGAGTAATGAATGGAACTAGGAATCATCATAAAGGCTTTGTCTGTAAAAAACTTACTTAAAAATAAGGAGAAACCATAATGGATATTATAAATTCAACACTAGGGACTATATTTTTTAGCATCGTAATTTTTATTGCGGGTGCATTAGTGGGTAATCCGTTATGGACATGGGTCAAAGGTAAACTACCTTGGAACCGATGATGTGAATAAAACCCACTGACTTTCAACCGAAAGGAGGTGGTCCTAGAAACCATTTTAACAATACCGTTGTTGAAAGTCAGTGGATTAAATTGCAGGAGAGTGTACCTATGTATGCTCTCCTGTTTTTATACATATAATAATCGGAGGCTTAACGCTATGAAGAAAATTGTTTTTACATTTGGCAGATTCAACCCCCCCACTACGGGACACTTATTACTGGCGACTAAAGTAAAAGAAGAAGCAAGACGGCGTGGTGCTGAACATGCTATATTTGGTAGCAGTAGCAGCGATAAGAAAAAGAATCCTCTATCCCCACGAGATAAACAAAAGTACATGCAGAAAGTCCTCAAGGGATTCAATGTCTCTGTTGATGCTAAGGCAAATACGCCATTCGTACTACTCAAGAAACTAAGCGATGCAGGATACACCGATGTTACTATGGTAGTCGGTGGTGATCGAGTTGCAGAATTCCAAAAACAAATTCCCAAGTATATTGGCAAAGAATATATGTTCACCAACTTTGAGGTAGTTTCCGCAGGAGATAGAGATCCTGATGCGGAAGGTGTCGAAGGTATGTCTGCATCAAAGATGCGTGGCGCCGCGGCAGAAGGAAACTATCAAGCATTTCTGTTGGGTCTCCCTACCACTATGAGTGAAAGAGACACAAAAGGACTCTTTGCAGCAGTGCAAAAAGGAATGGGAATTAAACCATTTATTGCAGAATCGTGGTTCAATCATGAAGAGTTTGTGGAGTTTAGAGAAGAGACAATTAACGAACTAAGTGTACAGGGTAGAAGAAAACTACAACGCTCCGCAAAGAAAACTGCGAAGAGGCGAATGCGTTCAAAAAAGATGAAAGAAAAAAGACGCAAGGGTTCCGCTCAGATCAAGGCGAAAGCAGGAAAAGAAGCAGTCAAGATTATTCGTAAGAAAATTATGGGTGATAGAAAATGGTCTGAGGTATCATTCCAAGAACGAGAAAAGATTGGCAAAAAAGTACAGAAGAAAAAGAGTGCTATTGCAAGGATATCAAAAAAACTACTCCCTCAAATGAAAAAAGCAGAAACCGAACGACTTCAACAGGTGAGACAAAGAATGACAACAAATGATCCAGCAAAAGCAGTAGAAAATACTGATACTATGTTTTCTAATATGATAAATGAAGTCTCTACCGTAGATCAAACTGCAAGACGACGATCAGTTGAAAGAGAACAAGAAAGAGGAACAGGTACATCTGACCCAAAGGAGAGAGACGCTGCTAGAAAGCGTGGGGAACGTGCATCGAATAATCCTTGGGATTCTGTCATAGCGGTAAGAGATAATCAAGAAAAGATTAAAATTATTCTTGGTCAAGACTATAGTCCTGATCAACACCCAGAAATTATTGCTGGTTCGGCACCCGGAGAGAAACCTAAAGGTAAACTTAATGCAGGTAAAGCAGGTAGACTCGCGGCCGATCCAGAATTTAAGTGGACATCGACTGCGAAGAAATTGCTTGGATGGGAACAACAAAAGAAATCAATGTCGCAACAGGCGCAGCAACAGGTAGCAGATAAACGTCAAGGTGGAGATGCGGCACAAACCCCAGATCAACAGGGACAAATGCAACAACCCGATGAAATGCCTGCACCGCAGTTAACCCCCGCAAAGCGTGTACCCAAGAATGGTAAAACTATTCAGGGTAAGGGTTCTCTCTTTCCTGACTGGGATCACAAAGCAGTAGACATGGAAGCAGGATTTGTTGACGTGTGGAATGATGATCATGAACATGACAGTAAAGTCGGTTTGATATCAGACACAGATCAGCAAAAAATTAAACAAAGTGAAACACTAAAAGATTCTTCCAGAAGACTTGTAGACACTATCAAGGAGCAACTTGGTGGGGATGCTGCGGACTATGAAGCAATTCACTTTGGTAGATCCAGCGAACCACTGACGAGTGCATGGTCAGATAAAGGCGGAACTGATAGCACACCAAAAACCGACTTGATGCTTAAGAATAAAAAGACTGGGGAAAATATTCGCGTCTCGGTAAAATGTGGTGATGCACAACTCATGTCTGCAAAGTTAGGCGAAGCACGAGCAACTCTAGAAAACATCATGGAGAAGCACGGCGACGAACTGAAAAAGGAACCAAAGACCAGAAAAGCAGTACAGGGTCTACTAAAAGAAATGCAGGAGTCGTGGGTAACAACAGCACAAACACCTAAAGGATCAGCAGGAGAAAACAAAGTAAGCAAATTCCTTGCTGGTGGAGAAAAAGAAGGAGATATCAAAGGACTGAAAGAAATCGATGATCTCCACAAGGAACATACCCAAAGGTTCTCAGAACTGATGGAAAGTAGCACAGTATTTAAACGTGCAATCATTCATGAATCAATGACAGGAGAAATGAAGTTTGGTAAGGACTCTGATGCGTGTGCAACACACGTTCTGTCGATGAACAGAGACGGAACCAAATCTAAACTTATACAAATTGATCCTGACTATATTGATAAAGTTGCACTCCCTGCAAACCTAAACATTCTTACCAGATTCAAATCTTCCCAGAGACAGAAGACTGGTTCTTATTCTTATTGGTCAGCACTGGGTATGATTGTTAAAGCCAAGGGATTTACGGATACAAAAGAAGCGTTTGAGTGGGTTGCTACTAGGATGATGAACGAAGGCGAAGAAAACTTTAAAGAATACATGGATAAGGCAACGAAGTATATTGGTTCAGATCCATCCAGACTTCAAGAGTTCCTTGGTGTTGAGGTAGATTCAATTGACACAAGTTCTATCAACCTTGCTGATCTCAACGTCGAAGAGTCTGGTGAATACACCGACATCGTAATCGATGGTATGACTAAAAGAATTCCAATTGAAAAGGATGTTGATTACAATGAGGGCGAAGACGACACAGAAACCGTAGAGGAATCTGTCCAGTTACTAAGAGAACCAGAGATCCTTGATCGTCTGGTGCAGCAACTCATGGCGAAGGGTAAGTCGAAAGACGCTGCATATGCAATAGCAAACGCCTCCCTCCAGAAGAATGGTGTATTGAAAAAAGGTACTCAGCAACTAACAGGAAAAGGCGAGAAGAGAAACAGCATGTCTGCTGGTGAACGGGCAAAGGATCGTGCAGCAAAGAAAGATGGCAAGTCCCCTAGTCAATATAACTACAACAAGAAAACCAATATAGCAACTCTAAAGAATTCGTATGAGTTTAAAGACTCTGATAGACATGGATTTGGTAGTTTTACTACAGAGAATGTCGAAGATGGTGAGATGCTGGGAATGTATTATCTTAACATCACAGAAGATGTCCCACAATACCAGAGAACAGATTTCTGTCGATTAACCAACCATAGTCGTCATCCGAACCTAAGATTAGAAGAGGTTGACGGTAACTTCTATACGGTTGCAACAGAAGATATTGAAGAAGGTGAAGAACTCTTCATCGATTATAATCATGTCCTCGAAACTATACTACCAAGATTAGGTGACACTGGTAACGTAATCAAAGAAGTGTTGAGATGGACTGCTGGTTATGAACGCATAGAGATTGGTGAAGACAACTACGTTGATCTTCGGGATGAACTAGAATTCCTAAACTCGCTGTCTGAAGACGAAGATCCGGTTCGTCGTGCTAAACGACAGAAACAGTATAATAGCACATCAGAGCAAAGGGCCAAACGAAGTTCTAGAACAAGTTTGAGAAATAGAAAAATTAGAAAAGGTCAGTTGGAAGTTGGAGATGGTAAAGATGTTCACCACAAAGATGGAAACCCTTTAAATAACTCGTCCGACAATATCCAAATAACTTCTGCATCAAGAAACAGAGGAATTGGAAACAACAAGACAAACGAAGAAGGTGGAGCGGGCGAACGTGGTACTGACGCCCTAAGAAAGAAACTCACTAAACACACACCTTTTATGACTATAAATAGTCTAGACGAGAAATTTAATAGGATCAACTAAATGGATACTATATTTTGGTTTGAATTAGGGGGCGTTTTCACAGGTGTTTGTGCTGGAGCAATATCAGCAATCTTTTTCTTAGTAAGGAAAAGAAAAATTAAACTACGGACCCCAGTAGATTTAAAAATGCCAGCATCTTGTAATTGGGATGTACACACACAACTCCATGAAACACTCACTGAATTGCGTGTCAAAACAGATTGTGCAAGGGCGCAAATAGTACAGTTTCATAATGGTGGTGAATTCCTAAATGGCGTTTCGATGAAGAAACAATCGCTCACTCATGAGTCGCTGAGGAAAGGCGTGTCTAGTGAACGTGGACTAAAACAAGATCTGCTATTATCCATGTGTATTGATGGACTCACATTACTCATTGAAGATGATCCAAAAATACACATGGTGTCTGAATTGGAAGATTCTTGGTGTAAGCAGTTCATGGAAAACAGCAATACTATAGCATTTTCGTTTCTACCAATAAGACAAAATAATCAAGCAATCGGGTATGTTATGGCACAATGGTGCAGTCTATCTAAAGCAGACGAAATTAACGAGGAACCGACTAGAGAATGGGTTGTAACCTCCCGAAAAATTATAGAAGTTCAATTAGGACACCAACTAAACAAACACCGATGAAACAATGGCATATATAAATAGTATGCACATAACAACAATTGGAGACTAAAATGAAGTCATTTAAAGATATCGTAAAGAAAATTGAGCCACTCGCAGAAAGTGGATATACTACGTGGGGTTCTGGTCAAAGAAGTGCCCATAGTAATTATGGTGTACATCGAATCGAAAACCAAGACGAATTAGGTCGTATTAACGCCTTCCTCAATGCATTTACTCAGAGAGAGTTCTTGGATCCCAAGGGAGCAATGGCACAAATAAGACATAAGTTCAACACCATGACTCTCGACTTCGACTGGACTAACACCTCGGGATTTGATGGTGGATCAGTTGAAATTCCGTTGAACAGATTCGGTGGTACGTTTGGTAAAGCAGTAGATACACCACACGACGAATTCCAAACTACAGATGGTATTTCGGAATTTAATAATGGTGTAGGATTAGCACTTAGAGTTTCAGTAGATCAGCCAGAAGGCGGACTCTACACTATGGATGCTAAAGTTGTTCCTGTAACAGAAGGAACCGTCAACGAAGAAACTGAGGAAGTTATTGAAGAGGGATTAGATACTGATGGACGAGAACTACACCTATATGCAAATAATCACTCAGATCTACACCGGCAGAGAATTAAGCCAATCCAGAAGAACCTCAGAAACAAGATGGCATCCGGAAAGTATGATCACGACAAAGCACACAAAGCGTGGCACTATGCAGCAAAAGATGCATCTGATCGATACCACAAGGAACACGGTAGTCGATTTGGTAAAGACACCGTTCATGCTGTAGCAGGTAAGATGAGAGACGATTTCCATCGTGACGCTAAAGATGGTGATCATGATGAATTGCTACACAAGAAGTACAAAGGACATAAAGTGACTTGACATTAGTTGGTATTCGTTTATGGATTTTAAACAATTAAATAAAAATAATTTTCTAATGTATGCAATGAAGATTTATTCAAACCCACAGTGTGAAAGCATGGAAGAGTTTCACGAGGATTTGAATAGAATAAAATACATCAAACGTCTGCTAGGAAGATATGAAACAAAGGGACACCTCCGCGAAAGGTTAGTACTAAATCATTTAATAATATTATATAATGTATTTGGTGCGGAAGGATGTTCACGAATTTTGTTTTTTAAAATAGGAAAAGAATTCCACCCTCACTTAAAATCATTCTTAATATATTTAAATCATCTACCATACACAATACCCGAAGTAGATCTATCACGAATACCACCCGATCACAGAATAACTAAAATACTTGAGAGCATCCAATGATAAACGAAGTAAACGATTTAAATAAAGTAGTAAGTGCTTTCACTGTTTATAAGTTCATCAAACTCATATCTTCCCCATTCACTAGCATGGATGCATATAAGTATAAAATTATAGATTCAAGTGGTAGGTTTATACGAAGTCTTGACTCACTTGATTCTAACGAGAAAAAGTCTGTTGATGTTTTCAATAGACTTATTATCAATCTAAAAAAGATTATTAATAAAGTCCCCGATCCAAAATTAAAAGCACAGTTAAAGACATTCCCCACAGCGATGATTCTTCTTCGAGATGAGGCAGAAAAACATGGCGGTGATGGTGAGTATGTTATAAATGAAATAACACAATACCTAAATGATGAAGGTGTTGATATTGATAACATAGAACTAAACTGGTTATTTAATACCGAAGTAGGAGAAAATAATGGCGAATAATGATCAACAAATTCCAGAAGAATATCTAGACTCTAACTTTGATTTTGGATTTACTGCTGCTGATGAGGATGAATTAAACTCATTGATTAAAATCGATGATGGAACCACTCCCGACGAAATCAAAGAAATGCAGGATAAGTTGGATCTCATTCTCCAAATGAACTCCACATGTGAGGGTGCTGGTGCAGTCAAGCAACAATATGACGAACTGCTACAGGCTAAGATGAAAGAAATTGAAAGAGTAACACTTCCTCTCCTTGTGAACCTAAAGAAAAATAAGGAAAAGGATTACCTATATTGGCCTGGTGGTCAGAGACAGACTCAGTGCGATCTTCAGGTGCAGAAACTACTAACCATCACAAGGAGTGTCTAATGGGTTGTGGATGTGGAAAAAACAAACCAAAAAGGCAACAGTCTTCAAGGATCCCTGCAACACCAAACAAGAGATCCTGTAAAAAAATTGAAGGGGTTGCTGTATCTCCTACCATGCCTTCTAAGAGTCGCAAAGTGGCGCTTACTAAGATAAAAAACATACGAGAAGAAAAACGTAAGAAAAGCGTACAGAACTTCTGGCAAGATTATAAGAGGAATAAGAAATGAAAACATATACTCAACTAATTGAAGAACTGTGTGAATGCTGGGATACTCATGTACAGCAAGGATATAAAATGAAAGGTGGGAAGAGGGTTCCCAACTGTGTACCAAGAAACGAAGGATTAGAAGAGGATGTACCAGCAAACTTCTCTGCGGGCGGAGGTATCTCTGGTATGGGATACAACCTAGGCAAACCAAATCAACCTCAAGTTGCAGGCAGAGATGCTGATGATCTGGCTATTAAGCCTAAGAAGAAGAAAAAGAAGGTACAGGAAAAATTTGCTGGTTGCTCTGTATTCACTGTCACAAGCGAAGAGTATTCAAAGTGTATGAATGGCAGAACAAAGTATGAACGATGGTCTAGAAAGATGAACATGGAAGACATGAACAACCAAGACATCAGATCATATGCACACCGTAATCCAACTGCTCCAATAATAATCAAAGATGAAAAAAGTGGCGTAATGAGTTATCTTGTGCCACCTACCAAACGATAACATGAAAAAGTTACTATTTGTTCTTGTACTTATTTCGACGGCAACTGGGTGTAAAACTACAGGTTTATCGCCGAACAATGGGGGTGTATCCTCTACTGTAATCGAAACAATAAGAGAACAGAGGGAACAGACGAAAGAGATCACGGACGCGGGAGAAGCGATCACAGAGGGTCTGGTGAGCATTGACGAACACGCAGAAAACATTCTAAACGAAGTAGCACTTGCTCCAAATCAGTCGGATCCCATTCTCACTCGGATTGAACATTCGGCAGAGGCAATCAAAGAAGACGTAGATTTGGCAGAAAAAGAACAGATCCGAATCGAAGAGGCACTAGAAGATCTCAACGCAGCAAACTCTAGGGTTTCTGCTGCCATTGGACACATAGAAAATCTAGAGGAATTAGTGTTGGAGTACGAACAATCAGATCGAGAAGTTCGTAAGGAAGCACTACAGAACTTACATAGTTTTATAACTTTGTTCTTTGTTATAGGATTTTCAATGCTTGTAGGTGGTACGTTCCTGGCATTCTGGGTCGGTGGTAAACTAGGCGGAGTTGTTCTCGCCATTGGTATACTAACAGTAGGGTTTGCATCAGCGTCTCAATTCTACCTCGAAGAGATCGCAACAGTTGGTCTTGTCGTATTGGTTGTTGGAATTGTTGCTGCACTTGGTGTAGTGGGGTGGATGCTCATAGATGGTAGACACGACAAGGAAGCAATGAAAGAAATTATTCAACTGGTAGAAGAGATGAAAGTTCGCTTGTCTCCCGAAGAAAGAAAAGAAGTCTTCGGTGTTGGTGGTTATGCATCAAAAGTTACAAGTTCACTGACTAAGAATATAATATCACAAATTAAAATTAAAAATGGATTCAAGAAAATATAACTATGAGGTTTTCTTGATCGTGTTGTATAGTAACTTACAAACATAAAACGAATCCACAACATCAGAGACCGGACTCACAATTGTAGTCCTTGTTGGTGTTATAGTTTCCATTATATCTCGTTTAGTCTCTCTCTTGAATGTATTATGCATATCTTCTTTTGTAGCATTACCCTTACCAGTTGCAAATTTCTTCACGGCTGATGGTGTGAATATTTCAACAGGTATTCCTGCTTCATATAATTTATACTTTAGAATGCCTGTGTTCTCTGCAATGTGGAACACTTTACCCTTTGCACCGTATGCATAACCTTCGAGTCCTACCTGTTCAACACCAGAGAGTTTATCCAACGACCAATCTGCAATTGTTTTATATCTTTCGCATTCATGATTGTAGTCAACAAACCGTTCACCACTTATATTTTCTAAGTAGTAGTTAGCGTATTTCTTGACATCTGTTAGATAAAAGATTCTACATCTCTCGAAAGAGAAAGAGTCTTTTTCTGTTCCAGCATATATGCATATACTAGGTCCACGCATAGAATAATCAATACCTGCAATAATCATATTTACTTCTCCATGAATATTTATTCGTCTGGTAAAAGTATTAAAACAATCAGCAATAGTATTACTGAAAGGTCATTTATATCAACATCTAACATACATTGGTTTCTCCATTATATGTAGATACAAAAACACCCCTGCACGAGAACAGGGGTGTTTTTTCATAATATAGAGTGTATAATCTTAGATCAGAAAGAAACCTGAATCTGAGTGCGAATGATGTACTCACCAGAGTCACCTGCACGCCAACCAGTTTCTCCAAGATCCCAAGCACCACTAATGCCGTTCAGTGCATAACCAAAGTCGGTTGTCCACTTGACATTATCGTTGATGAAGTAATTTCCACCAACAGTAATAGTACTTAGATTTTCAGTGATCCCTTCGAGATCACCATACTCATATGCAACGAAACCTTGGAAGTTATCGAAGCAAAAGTATCCTGCTTGAACGGTTGCACCCCAGTTGTCACCAGCGTCACCGCTAGTTGCAACATAGGCAGCAGTCAAGTCAAGACCACCAGTTGATACTTTAGTATCAACAGTGTATGTAAGGTAGTCAGATGAAACCAGATCGTTGTACGAAATGGCACCACCAATGTTCCACCAGTCGGTAGCATCGAATCCAACTCGTCCAGTAAATGCCTGGCCGTTCTGAACACCTGCACCGTTAGCGGTGTTGAAACCATCGGTATATGCACCAGCAAAATCTAGTACACCGAAGTCACGACTCCACTGAACACCCTGTGATCGTCCCTGTCCAAACTGGTTGGAAACAATGGAACGATCAGTCATGAGAGTGTCCTGTTGAGCAACAAGAACCTCACGCATGAAGGGTGATTTGAACTGTCCTACTCGGAAAGTTCCGTCGAATAGATCTCCTTGTGCATATGCATCCTTGAGATCGAAAGTATTAGTGCTGTCACTCCATTGACCGCTTACCTTATACTCCCAGTCGAATAAATCGCCAGAAAGGATAAGTCTTGCACGGGGAACACTGAAACCATGTTCGGTCTCAAGTCCACCGCCCCCGCTATAGGAAAAGCGAGTTTGAACAAACCCATGTACATTCACGGTTACCGGGGCATCTCCACCTCGGAACGTGGTACGGGAATTTGCATCTGCGAGTACATCTCGCACTACTGCCTGAGTCATCTCTGCTCTGTCTTGTGCCATTTCAAGACGATCTGCTTCTGCACGAAGTTGTGCAGGAGTCATATCATCAGCGAAAACAGGCACGGCGATAGTTGCTGCTGCGAGTGCAACGGCAACGCCACCGTAAATTGTGCATTTCTTTTTGTTCATAAGAAATCTCCTTTATGGGGTTATCAAGAACCCACTGCGGAAGTAGCGGCGTCCCAGAGGGACTTTACAGCACTTGCTGCCCAAACGACGCCATCCCAGGCGAAGGGGACAAGTGCGAGGGTGATGAGCATGGATCGGCAAATACCGAACTTACCCAACGTCCTCGTCACAACGTCTTCTTTACAACATTTAGAAACATCACATTCACTTTTACTTGTAGCCATAATTTTTTCTCCTTATATTAGGGCAATGTCTCGAATTGAGACTCAAAAAGTGTGGGGTGCATTGCTGCACCCCTATTAAAAAGTTAAGTAGAGTATATAGCAAAAGTTCTCGCTAGTCAACCCTAATCAACCAGTTAAATCAACTATTTCGCAAGAATTTCCACTACAGGCATATGTCTGAGAACCCGAAGTATTGTCTTCGGTTTCATACGTAACCAGTGCAGACCAGTCTATATCCTTTGGCATTTTCTTCAATGCGATCTGATAATCTTCCTTGCTACAATCCTGATATGGTGCTTGCTTGTAACTATGATCAGAATATGGCAGGAAAGAAACACCACAAACTTCATCAAAATTCTCATATACCCAAGCACCAACCTTAAACCATTCATCTTCTTTCACAGTAACAGTGATTGAGGGTTTATGTTCACACCAATACTTCTGGTAAGACAACCAAAGTTCTAGTTGCTCGATTGCTGTTAGATCTTTTCTACAAACAGCATTCTTTGGTGATTTCATTGGGAAAGAGAACACCATCGTATGTTCTGGTTTCATGACATCAGGTTCACACGGGAATCCTTTGTCCTTCATGAACTCACACAGAGGATCCTTAATGTCCGCACGAACAGTACGAATATAATAATCATTATGTCTTGCATGAATACCAGATGCAGCATCAACCAACTGAGAAACTGTACCACTAGGTTTTACACATGTAATACTTGCAGAAGCATTGATGTGTAACTTCTTGGCAATTTGCTTATTAGTAATAACCGAAACCTTTTTCATTTGTTCAAGTCGTTCTTCTAGTCCCTTTGTCTTTCCATTCAACAACGTACTGTCCATGATACCAGTCAAAGATACACCAAGAAGTCGTTCTTCTTCGCAATTCTTTTCCCACTCACTCGACAAGTATTTGAAGTTTGTAAGAGTTGACTGCCATGTCCCTAGAATAGTGGCGAGACGTACCTTCCGCTCCAAGGACTCAGTGGTGTCATCACCCCGGACAACGATTTCAGTTAGGTTACAGAATTCCCTATCTCGTAGAATGATCTCACTGCATGGATTTGTTCCGAAATTATGATTCGACTCTCTAAGTACGAACCCATCACCAAGAGAACTTCGGAACTCGTTTGCTCTTTCTATTTGATTCTGTGCTGCTTCTCTGTTAAAGATACCACGCTCACCGGACTTACTTTTATAAAGAGAAATCCATTCCTCCATGAACGTACCTACTTCTGGCTTGCTCTTGTACGATACAGAGTTGTTCGATAATGCTCTTTGTGGATCGGAAATCCACCACTGTCCGTGCTTCGCATCACGCATCCGTTCATCGGTAAGCGAAGAGAGTGAGATAAGGGCGCTTCGACGTACTCCCCCCACAACGACCACTTCAGCAATCTTGCAGATGATATCGTGACACTCAATGGATGTGAGTTTTCTACCAACAGCCTTTTTATAGGTATCCACTGTGAATCGGAATAGATCGTCCAGTGGTGCTGGCCCCGAAGCACGACCACCGAAAGTCTTGAGTCTCGCGCCCGCAGGTCGAACCTTTGATAAGTCCCATTTCGGAACCTGACCTCCAATAAGAAGCGAGGTGAGTTCTTTATAAGACTTCGCCCAACCCATCTTACTGTCTTGTACAACGATAGTAGTATCACTGTCCTCGAATCCTTCTGCGATGGTGGGTAGTTTATCAAGGAAGTCACGTTCGACACTAAAACCAACCCCAGTACCACACATGAGAATATATAGGATTTCATCAAACGAACGTACTCTACCTGCACTCAGATATGAGCAGTTATATCCTGCAACATTGTCTCTCTTGAGTGCTTCACCGGCACTCATCAATGCTCGCATTGACGGCATGATTTCTAGTTTTACTACTGCTTCTTCTAATTCTTTTCGTTCTGAAGCAGATACCTTATATGAATGATACTCATCTAGATGCCATGTAAAGAAATCAAAATAGCGTTTAACTGTTTCTTCCCACTTCTCTCTTCTGTTTTCTTCCGGTAGCCACCGAGAATAACGACTCAGGTGAATAAAATCTTGATACAAACTAGGCAATGAATCCATAATATACTCCGTATTATTTTCTAGATATTCTATTTATGCGTTGTTAGTTAAGTGTTCCCACGATACTGGGAATAATTTGGAAATAATATTACCAATGGTTTCAGCGTACTCTCGGATCTCCCACTGAGCATGTTCGTCAATTCTTTGACTATAGAATCTAGCGTATGCTGCGAGTGAACCAGTCCAATACCATTCAGTATACATTGACTGTGGTAAGACAAAACGTGCTTGTTCTGGTGCGACACCATTTCTCAGTAATTCATTATAATTATACAAACACAAACGTAGTGCATTATCATAACACTTTTCTGTTTCCGTGTCAACAGTAATAAAATCGTCGCTACCTTGTTTAGCACCATCAGTTGGTTTACCACGCCAGATTGGGTTGTAAAATTCTGGTTCATATGAAACATACCTTCTACTGATCTCATTCTCTACAAATCCCTGCTTGTGCTTAAAGAATTGAGTACGAATGGAAATTGGTGCCTTTATCCGCAATGTAATCTGCGGATGTGCAAAAGGTGTCCAGTGATTATGATTTGCCAAATAACTTAATAGTTTTTTGTCTCTATCACACAATGCTCTCACATCTTCTTTGTGGTACTGGGATCCACTTTTAGCAAGTCGAGTAACTGCTGATTCGTCGGTACACCATTCGCTTTCGCTGTTGAAAGAAACCCTGGCAGCATTACACACGGTAAGATCACTTCCCATGTGATCAATTATTTGAACGTGACCTTTATCTAAAACTCTCATAATCAATCCTTTGCATTCTGAACAATTAGTACAATAATAACAGACGCCGCGAGTCCTATCATTAATTTCAAGAAGTCTTTCCCTACAATTGGAAACACTTTCTTGATTCCATCCTTCTGACGATAGGAGGCGATCGCAAGTTCTCTACCAGTAAGCAACCCAACAAATACCCAAGTCGTTGACATAGGAATGTCATTCACTTCCTTGAAGATGTATAGTATAACAAAGTAAAACAAATCAATCAAGGTAGCAGAACGTACATATTTAGTATTTTTTTTCTGTACTACAATTTCCTGAATTCGTCCGCCTCTATGTTGTAGCATCCAAGCGAGTCCACCAACGAAAACCGCAGATATAATGAACATGACTCCTACAGGAATCTGTCGTGGCAAATATACGGCAATATTTGCCATGTCATGTGATAACCATGTCCACCAGAGGAATCCTGTAGTTACCCACTGGGCGATTATCCATCTTCGTTTGTGTGTGTCTTTGACACTCTTACCTTCATCGATAAGACGAGTAAGCATCAACCAAATAAAGTACGCCGCTACACCAGCAACAGCATACCCAAGCATAGACTTCATAAGAACTTTCTGTAGAACCACGGTCGATGCAAAGGCAGAAAGCACTAGGAATGATGTAGAAACGGGAACACCAAACCGGGTAAGGACGAGCAGCACTGCTGGAGCGAGTGCTTGATACCACTCAACCCCCTCAAACGGAATCTTATTGAGTCTTCCGTAAGAAATGTCTCCGTCGTATGCCCACCAACCATACCAGATGGCAATAAGAAGAACAGATGAGGCAAATCCCCACATGATCTTCCAGTTTACTTTCTTGTTGCTCGCAATCCAAGTTCCAAGAGTTTGGATTGAATCGTTGGCAATTACACTATATGCGGCGAGGAGAAACCCCGTCCACATCCATAACGAAATATCTGACATCTTATACCTTTCGCCACTCGTTCAATTTAAGTGTCGCTTCGAGTCCCGAATATGTATTCTGATCGATTAGTTTTTCAATCTTTCTCGTAGACATAGTATAAACCATATCGTTTATGTCTTTTTCTTGTGTAGAATTAGGCCATACACATATGGTTTTTCCGAGTTCAATCAATCTTTCATTGTATCGTACTATTTGAAGATTCCTTGGTTCGTTGTCAAGAACATAAACCCCTTCACTTTTCTTAAGATGCTCTGGTACTTGATCAAGAGCGCCGGCACCAACCATCGCTATAGCATTCCTAAGAAACAAACTGTCTAGAGGACCTTCTACAATATAGATCTTCTTCTTTGGATCGACTCTCCATTGACCATACCACAATCTATCGGCAGACTTATCACTTTTCACTGTAATGTATTTTACAGTTCGTCTAGCATTTGCTTCATCTCTGAAGTTTATTGCTCGACCTTGAGCAGCAACTATGTTACCCTCTTTGTCGAAGAAGGGAATAACCAGTCTATCTTCTTTTCCAAAAAAATGAAGGCCTTCTGGATCAAGACGTTTTGTGAATGTACCAAAATCATCAGTGAAATATAACTTATCCCAATGTTGTTTTGGTATTTGTCTCATGTTAACAAATTTAACGACTGGATGCTCGGTAGGTAAATCTTTCACACAGGGAACACCCTCTAGTAATTTCGATTTACTTTTAAATTTTGGTTTAGAATTAAATCTGAACAACTCTTCTCTCTCTGGTTTTTTGTAATTTGATTTTCCATTTTCACCTCCTCTAAATCGTTCCAGAGCGTACTCTTTACACAGGGAAGGTGATACCTTATCTAAAAAATTATATAGGTTACTTCCGTAGTTACAATTGTGACACTTGTAAAAAAAATCATTATTTTTCTGATAAAAGAACCCTCTAGCCTTAGATTGATTCTTACTAGAATCTCCACACACCGGACATCTACAATTGGCTAGATTATCTTTCTTCCACTTGAATCTTTGCAATTGTGCTGATACTATGTTAATGAATTTTTTATCTATGAACGAACTCATCTTATATATTCCATGTTGTAAACTTCTCTTTGGATGAAGCAAACTTAGAGTCGAAGTTATTACCATCAAACCCAGATCCTAATGTAGTTTCTGTTTGATTAGATTCTGTCAACTGAACCTGTTCAACATCAGACAATTTCATTTTTGATCTATCAATTTGCAATAAAAACTTACGATTTGCTACAGTATCGTTATACCTATTTTTGAGTTGTTTTACTAATACTTGATTATTCTCGTCTAGTTCTTCCGTGGATATGAGTGCGAACATGAAGTCAGCAGTCGCAGGGAGTCCAAAAGATTCAGATGTATCTTCAAGTCCAACGTCTGTACTGGAATATCCCTGTCTATTGGTTTGTGTTGCAGAAAACACGGGTACATTATATTCCACAGCCATTCCTCTTAGTTCTTCTGCAATCGACTTAACATACTGATATGTGTTTGTGTTAGATCCTGGCTTAATTCTAGCGGAAGCACAGATATTGAGATAGTCGATAAAAATAATATTAGGAACAAACTTCTTCTTGATTGCAAGTTCGTCCAATAGAATTCTGAAGTGATTTGCGTTTGCTGTTGCAGTAGGATATTCTTTTATGATTAGACTTCCTGACATACCACCCGTTGCAGATTCTAACTTCTTATCATACATCTGCTTTGGTAACTCTTTAAGAGTATCCATAGTAACATCCATTAGATTAGCATCTATGCGTTCTGCAATCCTCTCTTCGGCCATCTCACATGTAATATAAAGAACATTTAGATTCTGTGTCAAACAATTTGCAGCATGATGACACATAAACAAAGACTTACCAACTCCTGTTCCTGCCATCACAATGTTGAGAGTCTTCTGAGGTGTCCCTCCAGCAGTGATCGTGTTGAAAAACTCAAGATCAAATGGAACTTTCTTTTCTACTTTATGATAGAACCTAAATCGCTCATCAGCGTCTGCAATATAGTCGTGTCCGATGTGCGTGTCGAACGAGACAGACAACGCTTCTGATAGAATCTCAGGGATCGCGGTGTCTGCTTTCGTCGTAGACTTACCATCGATGATATGAATAGATTCCATGATAGCATTATAGACTGCTTTGTTCTTACAGAACCCCTCTGTTTCCTCCGTGAGCCATTCTGAATTTGTATCCTCATTATTTTCCAACGAGTCTATAAGTTCAGTACAGTCCTTGAACTGTTGTTCGTTCATTGAACTATTCTTATCGATGTCGATCATAAGAGCCTCCTTGGTAGGGAGGTTATTATAGTTCAATATAAAACTCTTAAGAACTTTAAACACCAACTTCTCGGTGTGATCATGAAAATACTCAGGTTCTATGAAAGGTATGACTCGACGTGAATACTCATCATTGTACAGAAGGTTCTGTAGAATTATATGTTCTAGAGTTTTCACGCAGTTCCCTCACCTCGCAAGAAGTCATCTCCTACCTCTTCGATTTCCTTGCTAAGAACATCCAAAAGAATATCACCAAGAACATTTACAAACTCTGTGTTGTGTTCAGTTAGGTTTTCTTTTGTGAATGTATCAGGACAATCAATAATATTAAATCTAAAATCACACTTCATACCACCATTCACTACTTCTTCAAATTTAATGTGACCATACTCGACAGTAACGCCTTTGTATTTACCGTCCATTAGTTTTACAGGCACATGTCCTGTCATTCCAATCATTTCTTCGGCGTCATTATATTCATACTTCGTCGTCATCTGAGTTGCTCCCATACTTGAATTCTTTAGAGGCTGCTTCCTCTAGTTTGTCCATCACTTCTTGTGTGAAATACTTTTCTGCATTAGCGTTGATTTGTTTTTCAAACGCAGTCTTTCCGTCAGGTAGTTCAATTCTTGTTGACACCTTCTTGAATATGTTATACTTAATTGCAAGATCTGTCAACCCATAATATGGATTTAATCCTGTATCATAATTGAGTTGCACCTGAACTTCTTTGTTTTCTTTAGTAAACCTACCTTTGAATAGTTTACATCGAATAATATTACCAATAATGTCAGTGCCATCTTTGTCTTTCTTCTTTGAAAGATATACAATAGTAGAAGCGGCATACTTCAACCCAGAACCACCACCCATCTCCTTCATCGGAACGTATGCACCGACAACTTGATATGTGTGGTTTGTTAGAACAAGAGGAATACCTGCCTTGCCCAACTTAAGAGTAAGGACACGGAATGTAGCCTTAATGACTTGGGCGCGAGTCATGTCACGGGTTGACTTACCTTCTGCGGTGTCGTTCATTTCTTTCTCGGTAGAGAGCATTCCCAACGAATCAAGAACAACAAAGATAGGTTTGCTATCTTTAGTTTCGATATATTTGTCAACGATACTAATTGCTTGGTGACGGAAAGTCTCGACTGTAGCAACCGGGAATACAGCAACTCTCTCAGGATCCATACCGCGTTCAGAAATCATACCTGATGTGATTGCTTGTTCGGTGTCGAAATATAGAACAACACCATCTGGATTATCATCAAGAAACTTCTTACACATTCCTAGTGCGAAAAATGTTTTTCCTGTTGCAGATTCCCCTGCGAGTGCCATAATTTTATTGTTGGGAATTCCACCATAAAGAGAACCTGATAGAAGAGCGTTAAATGCATAGGAACCAGTATCAATAAAACCAGTGACATCACTCCCCTCGATTCCTTCCGATGCAATTCCTGCATATTCATTTCCCGAACCTTTAATTAGTGTTTTTAGAAAATCACTCATAATCAACCCTTCTCAATCTTTGATAAAATTTCTCGTAAAGTCTCACACTTACTAAGAGTGTCGTTAAGAATATCGGCGGTGCAGATTGGATCCTTTGTCATTTCCCGCGACCTTGTAATATACTTCTCTAGTAGATTTGATAACTCTTCCCGTAACATATTTTGTTCTGTTAATGCTAATGATAGTGTCTTCATGAAAAGAACTCCTCTAATGTAGTACACTTCTCGTGATTCCATCCGATACTATCCAATATAGTTTTCAGTGGATCTAGAAATGTCTTTTGAAATTGTGTTTCGTAGTCAATAAATTCCTGTAAATCAAACTCTTTAGGAAGTGAACTAGGAAACGATATAACCTGATCATTTCCCATTGCTCCTCCCATCGGATTTGGTTTTTTGAGATAAACAAACTTGATCTTATCACCCTCATAAATAAGTCTGTACTTTTTACCAAGTCTTTTTTGCTCTATATGATAATTATATATCAACGCACCTTTGACTGCAATGGGAGTTGACTTGCTATAAATATGAGTTGAATCCTTATATTTTTCTAGACCTGATACACCTCGTGGGAAGGAAATGTCTTCTGGTTGTAGTGTGAAGAATTTGTTCTTGAACTCATCGATGTGTTCAATAACAGTATCCTCATCTGTGTTCATTATCAGATCGATCATACCCTTCAGTTTACCACGGACAACTTGTGGTGTAGAACTTCTTGTAGTTTCGATTCCCATAATCTTGAGTTTTGGTTCTGCATAACGAACACCTTCCGAATCGTGTACATTAAGCATGTACCTTTTCTTTGCAGTCCAAATACCCTTGTCTGCTATAACTTCTCTACCCATCACCATCTTGTTGCTATACGCATTCATCATAGTAGCAAGTTCGGTATATTCTTTTTCGATGAATGGTGCTATTACCTCTTCGGAGGCTTTATCCAAAAATCCAACCACCTCGGACTTGGTTTTATTAGCACATACTTTATCAACAAGATTACCAAGACGAAGATAAACACTATCTGTGTCAGATGCAACAACATAATCATATTCCTCTGTACCGATCGTTTTGTTTAAAAACTTATTAAGAGACCTCTGGATCCACCGAATACTCAACTGACCTGACAACGTGATTGCTTCTGCCATCTCAACATCAAAATATCTGAAGTACTGATTACCAATCGCACCGTAAGCAGAGTTCAATTGAATCTTACGAACCAACTGGAAGTTGTTG
>TARA_R110000851_G_scaffold104285_5_pt1 | contig 22036 bp, 18 predicted proteins | sample TARA_R110000851 | Tara Oceans TARA_R110000851 (sample SAMEA4397627) | marine metagenome | biome: Polar Biome; feature: [DCM] deep chlorophyll maximum layer (ENVO:01000326); material: water (ENVO:00002006), including particulate matter (ENVO:01000060) such as... | depth 17 m
TACAATAAATAGTTTTAATTTTCTTATTATACAAGAAAAAAAAATCCCCCCCTCTGAAAACAGAGGAGAGGACTTTCATTAATGCAAGTTTTGCTAAATTAATTAACTAGTTGCACCGGCCTCACCAAGGAGTCCACGTACAATAACAAGACCGTACATATCCGGACGAACCATCTTCTTACCATAACGAGTCATGACACCTTTACGTGGCACGAAGTCTTCTGGTCCGAAGATTGTTGGTGTGGTTTGCAGTGGCACATAAGGTGCATACACATAACCAGATTCTAAGAATGAACCACCTTTACGACCTACGAGAAGAACATTTCGTGGGAAATAAGGGTCAACCATAACATCAAATTTACGGCTCAAAGAACCTACCTTAACAGCGCCGATTTCGCCTTTGTCAGCATCAGCAGTAACATTAGCACGGAATCCAGCAGTGAATTCAAGAATGTTAGCGATTTCAGGAGAACAAACCACAAAGTTAGCACCACCACGAAGGGTCTTTCTGTGAATCTGAGCAGAAACATCATTGATAGTTTCAATGAGGGTCTCATACCATTCAGATACTGTACCAGTAAAGTCAGGAGCAGCAGAATTTTGGCCAATCTCAACACCAGTGTTTCTAATTACAAACAATCCTGGAGATCGAGCCCAATAGTATACAGCAGCAGTTGCGCCTTCAACAAGATCGTTAAGAATCTCACGATCAATTTCAAGTGCAATTTGTTCTGACAAGATAGAAGTTAACTCTACCTCAGCATCCAAGTTGTGATAAGCATTCAAGTCTTGTCCCAATTCAGGAGTCCACTTGGCTTTCAGTTTCTTGGTAACTGCAGTAATAGCAACACTATCTACTTTGATGTCGATTTCCGGAATAACATCTTTCGATATCGATCCATCAAACCCAGCATTGTCATTACCAGCACCTTCAAGTCCCCATTCTGCCTGACCGACAACAGACCCTAGTGCGCCACCGGACGTTAGATCATCCATCAATGGGAAGTAGATCTGAAGATCTTCTCCAGTAGAATTAGCTGCAGTGGCAGAGCTATCGCCATGCATTGTAAACAGCATGTATTTAGCTCCATCAGTACTCATAACAAAACGAGTCAAGCGACGAACTGGTCGAGTATTATTAGCTAATGTTTGACCGCCAGTTTCTGTATCTAAATTAATATTTACAGCAATTGCATTTTCTTTATTGATTGAGGCCCAAACAGCGTCAGTTAATGTGACAGTGATTTGGTAAATTTTACTGGTGGATGTCGCAGCCAAAAGATCCGGATCAAATTCAATCTGCTTCTTTTGAGCTTCTGTCAAAGAAGAAATCGCGGTTGCCGCAGCAAGATCAGCAGTAACATTATAATATGGAGTCTCAGCAGTAATCGCCGCTGCAGCCGTTACTGCACCACTGGCAATGACGACAGAACCAGTTGGTGATGAATAACCGTTATTAAGATTGTAGAAACCTTTATCGGCATTGTCACCATTTTCTGGGTCAGCATCGCGGACGCCATGGCTCAAGTCCACACCACCTGTGATTTGTGAACCAACTTTTCCTCCACCATAGAGAGAATCGCCGGCGAAGTAATCCAAACGTGCGTTGGAATAAGTGAAATCCATGAAGAAAATGAGACCACTAGGTAGACTCATTGGTTGAACGCTTACAAGATCGTTAGCGATCAATCCGCCGAATACACGACGAACAATTGGGAACGCAACAGCAGCGAAACCTTCAACGTCACCACCTGCCATAGATGATGCTTCACGAAGAAGTTCTTTTGCTTGATTTTCAAGCAAACGAGCCATGTTGTTTTTGTGATTATCTGATTGAAGACCTTCGAGTAGACCGGTTGATGACCACTTGTTAAGAAGAGCAGCGCCTTCTTGAGCCATATCGCGGTTCACGATGCCCTCAGTCAATTTTTCAATAATAGACATTTTTTTAAACCTCCTTAAAATTTATTGTTTTTTAATGCCTGCCAACTTCTGCATCTTTGCATAGAAAGGGTCAGAAGATTGACTTTCGTTTATATTTTGTCTTCGCGGAAGCATAGAAGATAAATTTGATCTACGATTAACTGATTCGCTAAGTGATTTTGGACCTTTTTTAGATTCAGATCCCACTGTTGCTTTAAGAGTTTCTTGTAGTCTTCTTGCTTCTTTTGGAGACTCCGCTTTAGCGATGGCTTCGACAATTTTAGATTTTTGTCGCTCATTCAAGGAGGCATCATTTATAGTGCGGTTTTGGTAGAGAAGCTTTGCGTTTGAAAGCAAAGTCTCTTCAAGTTTATTGTTTAATTTATAAACAATATTTTCTAGTTTTTTGTTCTGTTGTTTTAGAACGTTAATCGTTTCATAAAGTTCAGACGATTTGTCTTCTTCGTTTTCAGAGTCGTCTTCTTCTTCATCATGGTGAGCATCATGTGCCGCTTGCTTGTCGGCTTCATATTGCAGTTCACCTATGGCTGTATCAATTGTGCCACCTTTAGTGGCTTTCATATCAACTGTAATTTCTTCTTCTAGGGCATTTGCAATTGCATCAACAATCTCTTGTAATTGCAAATCTTCCTCATCATCTCCTAGATCGCCAAGACCAAGGTCTAATTCCTCTTCATCGTCTCCAAGGCCTACTAACCCTTCTTCTTCTTCCGGAGCCGCTGTGAGGTCTCCTAGAGGCTCTACCATGGAGGTTTCTGCTGCTTCTTGTTGTGACAGAGATAATTCAATAGCATCAAGATCAATCTCAATATTACCATCTTCGTCAACATTATCAAGCATTGCGGTAAAAGAAACATTTTCTGTCTCTCCGTAACGTGAGTCCCAAGCTGGAGGTGCGACAATATCAGAAGGCGGTGGTGTCATAGTATCTCCAGCGGCATCCATCTCTTCTTCTTGAAGAATATCTTCTTCGCTAGCTTCGGATAATTCAGCCTCGTTTACCACAAATGGTTTACCTTCACCTTCTCGTACGGTAATACTACCGTCGCCATCATTTTCATGGACCACTTCAACAGTCCGACCTTTGTACATTTTAGTTTCTTTTATTGTATCATCAAGCATTTCGGAAACCGCTTTTTTAATTTGCGGTGCATATTTTTCAATAATTGATTGTTCAGCATTTTTTAGTGCTGCTTCTCGCAATGTGGCGGCATCTATAATAGCCTGTTCTAACATGTTAGACATTAACATATCTCCTAGCAGTTGTCATTTCTTATTAAATAGTGTCAAGTCTAAGAAAAAGACAAACTGGGTTGGTTTACTCATTCGTAATATGATATTATGTATTCGTGACTGTACAAACAACACTAGTGTGACATACTGCTAGCCACTTTTCATTTGCACCCGGAACAACACATGTGAGTTGAACGATGCCACCTGCGGCAGCATTAGCGGGAATCGTTAATGTATCGCCATCGCTATCGAAAGTTACATCTGCGCCGGGTGTGTGAAGGTGAGCAAGAAAGTCATCGTTATTATCACTTGCTGCTCCGGCAGTTTTGATTACAACTGCCCCAGAGCCGTTGACGGCTTCCGGTAAGAAGAAATCATATTTTAAACCTACTGCTCCAGTTGGAAGAGTGATAGTTGCAGTATTACCAGAGAGAATTTCGCAGTGAATCATAAAGCCAGATTCTGCTGTTGATAAAGTGACTGCTAGATCGGAACCATCAACAATAACAGCACCCGATGCTTGTCTATGACCAAAGCCAGGTGAGTGTCCTTGTAAATTAGTTGATATGGTTGCACCGGCTAGTCCATCAAAGATCATTGCACATTGAGTTCCGTCAAATTGTTCAAGAACAATATTTTTCGCGTCAGTTCCAGCACCGATCTTAGCATTATTTGAGCTATTCTTGATGACTAAGTGATTGTTTCCATTGTCCAATAATTTGAATTTACTCTGATTCGTATCAATGATACAGTCACCTTCAACATCAAGAGTTAATGTTGAGTCTCTTGTTCCATCTCCAGTAGTAGCGATCGTTAAGTCACCAGTGTCTGCTACAGCGATCGTGGCAAAGTCATCAGTATCTGCATTAGCAACCAATTTAATGTGTGTTCCTGCTGTGTTGATCTCCAGTCCGATATTGGTATCTGAGCTATCAACATCAATGTGTATTCCAGTAGCGGTATGTGTCCCACTTGTAGCACCAACAACGTCAATATCTAGACCGACAACTGATGATGTTCCAAGACTCGCAGAGTTTACGTCGACATTAATTCCGATATCATTGTGAGCATTTGTCCCAGAACCAGCGACAGTTCTATCAAAGTCCACATGTAAACCAACCGCATCTTGAGCACCGGTGCCTGAAGTGTTTCTATCAATCACGATGGCTGCTACATTAGCCGCCGCAGCAGAAGTGAATGTAGCAGTAGGAGTGTCTACCGTTACAGCAGTTGATGCATCTATATCAACTGTCGGTGCTGTTACATTGATAATAGAATCAGCATCGATGCCCAATTGACCATCGGCCTGTTGTTGGACAAAGCAAGCATCGTCTCCAAACATTAATTTGGTTACTCCAATCCCAGAGTTATCACTTAATAATAGTCCCGTGTCATGAACGTGCGTTAAGGTAACTTCACCATCTGCTCCAAATTTCATTGCTGCACCATCAGTCTTCATACCAAGATCATGATTTATCTGAGTCTCGCCGAGTGTACCAACCAGAGATATGAGAGTAGTTGTTGTACCACCCTTCATAACTTGAAAATCCATTTTGCCGTCTTCACCACCATCGGTTATATCACCAATTTTACATTGTATGTTTCCGTATATTATCTCTTCAGGGGAACCAGCGTTGTTATCTGAATGGAAGGCTATGGTCCCAATTGAATCATCATTCGCTGCACCGGCACCGAGTTTCTTCAGTTGAATTTTTACACCGTTTGCATCTGCATTCGTATTCATTATGGTCATGACTGGCTTTGTAGATGTGGCGCTTTCAATACTAATATCTGACCCAGTTAGTACTAGGTCATCGTTACCGTTCTCATCGTATTCAATGGTCCAGTCGTCATTTGTCCCAAAGGTCAATGTTTTATCATCAATGATCTTAACATTATCACTATGGGTCGTTGTTCCTGTTACAGTAAGATTATCATTAACTGTAGTCTCGGAAGTACTGTGGCCGATTGAAATTGGACCACCAGAGGTGACCGTATTAATTGTTACACCGTTTGAAGTGTTCGTATTGTCAATCGCACAGGTGGTTGTCGAGTTCACATCAAAGGCAGATCCGTCCATTGTAAAGGTGCCGTCGATGTCGGTATCATCTAAATTAGCCGTTCCATCCACGGCTAGATCACCTGTGACACTCAAATTATCATTAACTGTGGTCTCCGACGTTGTGTGGCCGATTGAGACTGGGCCTCCGGAGGTGACCGTGTTAATTGTTACGCCGTTTGAAGTATTTGTATTATCTAATGCACAAGTGGTTGTTGCATTTATATCAAATGCAGATCCGTCCATTGTGAATGTGCCGTCAATATCTGTATTGTCTAGGTTTGCTACGCCGTCAACTGAGAGATCAGTTGTGATTACCGCACTACCTGCAACAGTTGTGGTAGAAGCAGCACCAGCGCCGATTGTTACATCAACTTCGCCGTCGGTTGCATGTTCTCCCTCAAGTATTAATCCTGCTGTTAATTGCGAACTACTATCGTTGCTTTCTGCGACAAAGAAAGATAATTTACCAGCCTCATCTCCGTCAAGAGATTCAGAAACCTCAGCCAAGATTTTAGCAAACGAAGTCTGTTCTTGCGCACTATTGTCACTGATAAACTCAATAGCACCAACATCATCACCATCGGCTCCGGCTGCTCCTTTGTCTTTTACAAATTGCAAACGAGCCGCGTTGGCGTCATTAGTGGTGTTCTTGATAATTAGTAAAGGGTCTTGAGAATTTGCGGAAGTAAATGTAGCTGTATCTAATGTTGCCGCCAAATCTGTACCATCAAATGTTAAATTTGCTTCAGATGAAACTGTTCCGTCACCGTCATCTGTAAGCAGTTGGTTCGCACTCCCATTCACGCCCACTGAGTGTAAATCAGAAACAACAAGAGTTGCTCCGGAACGATCCAGACCGGTCGTACCGACGGTACCGGCAATTACATCTAATAAATCTGACAGAGTTTCTTTTCTACTTGCGTTAGAATCATTGGCATCAATAAATACTATTGAGTCACCGTCGGCAATAGTTGCTCCTGTCAATTCATTTAAATCAACAGCAAGAGAAACTGTACCACTAGTGCCGCCACCAGATAAGCCATCTCCAGCAGTTACACCAGAAATATCACCCACGGCTGCATAGTCTGCTGAAACATCCATAAATTGAACTAGATACCAATTTGTTCCATCATAATTCCAAACAGTTACATCTCCGGCAGCAGTTACAATGTCTGCTGCGCCACCCTTTAGGGTTGTAGAAGTGACGTCAAATGTGACTGCATGAGCAGAAATAACAGTAATCATTTGTCCCGCAATACCGTCATCAAACGTTGTGATTGTTGTGGTTCCACCTGTTTTCCAAAGATTACCTGTCGCGACTGACGGCGTGGCGTCATTAGCAAGAGTGCCAAATGAACCCGCTACATTAGCAGCGAAAGCATCTACAACAGACACCTGAGCATTTTCATTAATCGCAATCGCGGTTGTTGTTCCTAGAGCGGACCCAACACCGATTACTAAATCATCGGCTGTGTCGTCCAATCCAAGATGAAAATCAAAAGCATTACCATCAAAGACTAACTTTGTGTCTTCGGCCACGGCGCTACCAATCGTAATAGATGGAGTAAATCGTACAACTTCCCCTTCTCCAGCAGAAGCGGACACTCGGAGAGAACCAGTTAACTGAATCCCTTCAGACCCTGAAACATACACGGATCCGGAAACTGATATCGCTTTACCAGTTACTACCGGATTTAGGTTGTTTACGTACAAATTACTCATGATTTTTTATTTCCTTTAATTAATTAGATTTATTATTAAATATCTTCTATATCTTTAATTTTTAAATTAGCTGTATTTTCTATGGTAAGACTTATACCGACGGGAATAGTAACTGGTCCATAATAGAACTGATTAAATCCTGCCGCTATTGTTGTGTCGGACTGTAGACTTTGATAATTTCCACCTCCAACGATTTCAGCACCATTGACCAGTAGATTCCCAGTTAAATTAAGATCACCATAAATGTTAACAGAACCGGTGTTCTCAAAACTACCAGAGTTACGAAGAGCACTGGATTTGAAGGTAATACCTGTTGCGCCCTGTGTTCCTTTTGAACCAGTGACAGAAAAAGATCCTGTCACTTGTAAAGCTTGTGATGCTGATAGATGGGTGGTAAAAATCATTAGTCTTCAATCTCCTGAAGCATCATTTTGTACTTCTTGCCAGTTTTATTATTAACTACACTTAAATAGTCTTCTTCCTCCACAATAGTCCAATCGCCTCTTTCATTTCTTAAGTGAAGGTCACCGGTATATATATTGGCCCATCTGTAATCCTCACTTCCAAGGTTTCTTGTATTATCGGCATCCGGAAGAACGTCTCCTCCGGCTGGTCCGAGAATGATGTCTCCATCAATGTCAAAAGTCAAATTAGCCGCGGTCGCATCATCATCAGTTGTGCTGATTGTTGTTGCACCATGTTGCGCGACAGTAACAGTAAACATGTCGCCTGTATCTTGGTCATCATGGATCGTAAAGGAAGTAGTGTCAACATTAAAGTTAAATATGTTTGTTGTGCCATCATGAAACAAAACGTTGTTTCCTGCTGGTTTTAAGGTGATATCTCCATCGACCGCCAATATTAAATTTGCACTGGTACCGTCATTATCAACAGTGGTAAGTGTGGTTGCTCCATTGGCGGCAACTTGGATTTTAAAATAATCAGCATCGTCGGTGTCGTCGTAAATTGTCAAAGCAGTATTATCACAATCAAACAAGAAGTGGTTTGATCCACCGTCTTTTATGTGAACTTGTCCACCGTCGGCGTCTAAAGTTATATCACCATCTATATCTATTGTAAGGTCACCACTGGTGCCATCGTTGTCGTTTGTTGCAAGGGTTGTAGCTCCATTGGCAGCAACAGTGATCCTAAAGTAATCTGCAACCGCGGTATCATCGTAAATTGTAAAAGCTGTGCTGTCACAATCAAACAGGAAATGATCATCACCACCGTCTTTAATGTTTAATTGACCTCCGTCGACATCAATGATTCCATCACCTACAATATCAATAGTAGCACTGGTCGCACCATTGGCAGTGAAGCGGAAGCTTTCTGTTCCTCCGGGATCAAATATATAATCGTTACCAGCAGCGTCAAATTTAATATCTCCGGGAGCATCAAGTTTGATGTCTGTTGTTCCATTAATGACAAAATCTAATGCTGTGGTTCCACCTGTCTTCATGGTAATATTGTTACCAGCAGCATCAAGAATAATGTCAGCAGCAGCATCTAGAAGGACATCAACACCAGCAACAAGATTTATGTCTGCGTCGCCTGCGAGTTTGAAGTCAGTTCCATCATGATGGATAAACACATTTGCATCTGAAAATTCAATCTTTCTACTTGAGTCCATCAAGAGAGAATTAGCCGAAGTATCTATCCTGAAAATCTCGGTGTTGTTTGAATCTTTAAAAACTGCATCACCGGCGGTGTCATTCAGATCAATATACAATCCAGTCTGGTCGCCATCTTGAAATATTATTTCACCACCATCAGCATTGAGATGAATATCACCAGCAGCGTCTAGTGTAAGATTTCCAGATTCTCCTGTTGCAAATATTGTATTACTACTATCAGCAACTGCTATTGTTGCAAAGCTATCTGCATCATATGAAAGCAATAATTGTGTACTGGTGGCCATAACCTCAAGTTTCGTAGCCGGGTCTGTCACGCCGATCCCGACGTTACCACCGCTCGTAATCCGCATTTTTTCACGATCATTAGCTCGTACCTGATCGTCGGTTGCAGTATGAAAAACCATAGCAGCATCAGTGTTGACATCGCTAGCTTGCTCTCTAATAACCCCTATTAGGCCTCCAAAACCTTGGCCAGAAGTTTCTCCAACATAAAAGTCAATTGAAGGTCCTCCACCGCCGATATTCATATCAACGCCTTCATCTTCCACCGTTAACCTTATCATTTCTTGCGGTATAGTAGCTGTACTCGCAGAATTGTGTATATGCAGAGATGCGGCTGGCTGATGATATTGAGTATCCCCAATAGTCATTCTTCCAACAAACATATGATTATCGTCCGCTGTGTCACCAAATTCGGTTGAACCTGTTGCGGAGAGATTTGTTATAGTTTTGTTGTGATGATTAACATTTAGTGTATCAACGTTTAGGGCGCCGCTGATAAACATCGTTCCTGTCAGGAACAAAGAGTTGTTACAGATATCGTAATATAGCTCCTGGCTGCCTGTGATTGAGGAAGGCCCGGTGGCCCATTGTAAAGACCCAGAACAAGAGGTCGCAATACCCCCAGATCCAGATATAACGTTACCTACGTACGCCCAGCCATAATTCGCCATACTAGAAACTCCTAAAAATTTTTAATTCATCTCTAAATAGTGTCGGCGAGGATAAACGGGTGTAAATAAAACATTCATGGATTTTAACTAGTTGGAGGAGTAATATCCCAATAAAACAAGACGCATCTTACTTGACCGGCGTTTGGATTGTTGCCGCCAACTGTAATTCTTAGAGTTTTTGCTGCATTAAGACCCATGACTGATGCCATGGCACCGGCGAATGCACCCTGGCCGTCCAATGGCATGGTCAACAGGTCGTCTGCTTGTTCAAGCATACCAGCATCGAGAACCCCATCTGGGTTCCCACCAGCAATCAAGGCGTCTTCGCTGTTGGTACCAATTTTGGTAATGTGCTTTCCACTTTCCAAAGTCTCAACAACACGTATAGAAAAAGCAATTGGTACCGCTAATGCAGGAAAAAATCCGGAGATATCATGGATCGCCTCGCCCGAAGTAATTTCATCTCCGAGGTCTACAAAAACCTCTTTAATTTTTAAACCGAAACCAGTTCCGTTTGCTCCATAAGCTGCCGTAATAAGGTCACCTGTGGAGTCTTGGTCAAGCTCTATGCAACTAGTAGCCGTTGCAGAGGCATGATCATTGGTTATTTTAAGAAGAGATCTGGCTGTAGTATCGCTACTATTTGAGGATATTGTGAAAGCATCACCAGATGTTAATCCGTCTGCTTTAATTTCTGCTACATCACCTGTTGTTTGATCTGAAATAATTCTAAATGCTCGTCCCGCTGTCCCGGCAGTCATGTCAAAATCAATATCTAATCCAATAATAGGATTGGTGTTGTCTCCTTCTGTTGAATCTTTCGTGATAGAAAGCATCTTATAATCATCTGTTGATGTACTATCAGTATATATGTCCAGAAGTTTTGCACCGTTCAACACATCAGAGTCGCCATTGAGAGCAAGCATTTTACCAGTTGTTAAGCCGGTGGCAGAAAGATTCATTAATTTTGCTGTAGTTACAGCGTTTGCAGTAACATCAATAACATTTGCATCAATGTTGGCTGCTTGAATTTCTAATGCTTTTTGGTCTGTGTCGTCATTATCTATAATCAAAGCCGTGGCACCGCCAGATGAACCGTTGGCAATTTCTGCTGGTGCATTTATTGTAACCAAAGCACCATCAGATGAAATACTGTCCAGAGAAACATCACCAACATTTGTTATGTTTCGATCTCCGAGGTCTAAGGTGCCCGCTATTGTGGTCACTGAAGCTGCTCCAGCGGCGACTGTTACATCGATCCGCCCATCAGCACCTGTATCGCCATCCAACAGGAGCCCAGTTGTTACCGTACCACTGCCTCCAGTCTGCTCGCATACTTGCAGATGCATTTTTCCTGCAGCGTCGGCTGCGGTGGCGTCTCCGATTGTGACAACAATTCCTGCATATTTTTGTTCGGCAGGAGTTCCTGCATCATCAAAACCGAAGAAGTGTATATTCCCAATAATATCACCATCTTGACCGGCTGCGCCTCGTGCTTTGTCGAAACGAAGAATCGGACCATTAGCAGAGTCATTAGAATTCTTTAGTAGTAAAATGGGCCTTGTGTTGTTTCCGGTGTCTTCAAATTTAACTGTTGCTCTACCAGCAGTGGGGATAGCATCGTTTCGCACTGTAAGAGGGATTGCACCGGTCGATGACGCGTGTTCATTAATAATCGAAACAAGGCCACGGTTATCTGTTGTTGAACTGTTTGATGCAAACCTTGCGAGTTTACCGCTTGTTATCGCGTCACCGTCAACTGTTAAAATATCGGCAGTGGTATTTGCGGCATCAATGTCTAGAGCGCCTTTGTCCACATCTAAGTTGTTCAGTTGCATCAAGGGAACACCTGTGTCAGCGTCACCGGTAACTTCTAATAAGGCCGCCGGCGCATCGGTTGATACCCCAACGCTCACTCTATTGCTACTGCCCTCGACAAATATCATGTGGGTGTCGTCTACAGATTCAACGCGGAAGTCTACATCAACACCTCCTTCGTTGAAAACAGCCTCATCACTGGCGGCTGCGTTGACCACAACTTTTCCGTCCACAGACAGGTTTAAGTCCGCTTGGGCTCCTGCTGCGTCTAATGTTGTAATGGTTAAGGCTCCATTGGTGTCCATAGTAAAATCAACGTAATCATTGGTAGCAGCACTATTCCTTAATCTTAGAGGAACATTATTTGCCGCTCCTCCGGCAACCAGATCGGCTGCAATTGCATGTGTATTAGCAGTGTTGTTTGCAAAAGTGGCTGTGAACTTCGCACCCTTCATAACAACACCGGTTGCAGAACTGTTGTTGGTTCCGGAATCATGCATTATTGCTGAAAACCCAACATGGGCAGCGGTAACGCTAGCATCAGTGTTACTGTCTTTGTCAAAATCTACATGTACATAACCATCGTTTCGGGCGCGAGCACCAGTCTCTGCGTTATTAACGTCTATATGCATAACGTGACCAGTTGTTATAGTATCGTCACACGATACATCAATCACATTCGCGGTTGTTACGGCATTCGCATCAATATCAATTACATTTCCATCTATGTTTGCTGCTTCAATGTGTAAAGCGATCTGATCTGTATCATTATTATCAATCAAAAGAGCCGCTGCTCCAGCATCCGATGCATTTTCTATTTCGGCTCCGTCGGTTTCCACTTTAAAAAGTCCACCGGTGGTGATTGTTGTTGTCCCTGTAACATCGATATCAAGAATACCTGCATCAATATCCACAATAGAACCTGCATCTGCATCTGCATCAATGTGAACTGCTTGACCAGCGGTGTGTGCAGATACTAAAGATATGTGTCCATCTGCTGAGGTTGTTGTGATTGTGATTTCATCTGCTGCATCAATATCGATCATATCAGCGGAATCAATGTTAATTCCTCCGGCACTCGCGTTCAAATGAATGGCTGATGCGCCTGTCCCAGCAGAGGCGAGTCTCAATTCTTGAGTTCCTCCTCCGGCAACAGCAAGATCTAAATCTTGACCTGATGCTGTAACTGTAAGGTTAGAATCAAGAACACCATCTATAGAAAACCCAGCAGCACTAGAATCTATGGTAATTGCTCCTTGAATATCCACATCAAGGATTCCTGCGTCGATATCCAAAATTGATCCTGCATTTGCATTCGCACTAATCAAGATAGCATCGCCTGCTGTGTGAGCAGAAGTAATTGCGATATGTCCGGCTGCGCCCGATGTATCAAATGTCATGTGTGTTACTGAATTGACATCAATGTTTGCAGCGGAGGTAATATCGACTTCACCGGAAGTCGTGGTTTTTAGTTGAGCTTGTGCTTCCGTTGCATTAATTGTAATAGTATCTGATGACCCTCCGGCTATAGATATGTTGGCATCACCAGCGGAGATATCATCAGCCGCAACGGCACCAGCAGAGGCCGCTGCAGCAAGATTACCATCATTAGTAAGACGGACGTCTTGTCCTGAATCATCCGTAAAAAACAAATCGCAAGGAGCGTTTGATTTTACCCATAGTTGTCCATATGCCGCGGTGTCACCAGCAGCAGAGGCTCGTTCTTTTACTGTTATAGTCCCTTCAACAGTTAATTCTGTTTTAGGACTAGTAGTACCAACCCCGAGTCTATTGTTTGTTGCATCAACCGATAGTGTCCCGCTATCTACTTCTAAATCCGCAGTGGTTACGGTTGGTGGATTTGCTCGTGAAGCCTTAAAACCTGACATATTTTTTCCTCAATTATGAATTAATACCAGATCCGGTTAGAGTGTACATACTCCCCGTCGGTATTTGTGTTAATTCCGCTATAACTTGATAGCTCAAATTATTTTGTCCGGACAGATTTGATACAAAAAACTTTGCACATTTTACATCCATAGTAAGTGATCCATTTCCGGCTGGAATTGTGATCTTGTTATTATGTTTTACCACATCTTCATTTGCATCGATGTCGGCAATACCACCGCCCTTTGCTTGATCTGTTATAACATTACCGGTAGAAAAATGAATATCTATATCCTCACCGTTGGTCGTTGACGTGTTAATAATTGTTATGGACTTTGTCACATACGGAAATGAAATTCTATGAACTTTTCCATCATCCAAATTTGTTGATCCCGTTAAAAATGGGGTTCCGGAAACTTGGTACGATCCTACGTTCCTTAATCCTACATATCCTCTTGAGTTGCTATTATAAATTGGCATAATAATTCTCCTACAAAATAACTAGTTTGTAAACTAGTTTTGTTGCTTTGCCCTTTTTCGTTGTTCTTTTTTATGACGTGCTATTGCACGTTTTTTTGCTAATCTGCGTTCCACAGATGGTTTTTGATAATGCTTCCTATCTTTAACTTCATCAATTATGCCAAGCTTTTTGCATTTCTTAATAAATCTTTTGATAAACCGGTTAGGGTCTTCATTTTTTTTAGGTTTTTCTATGTGATTACAAGCCATTTTTATTTCCCTGCTAGTTTTTTCCAAAGGTTAGATGCCATACCAAAGTTAGATATATCAACACCTGGGTCGTTCGGAGCAATACCGTCTAAAGGCTTCGATCCCTGCGGGGATGTTTGGCTTTTAGGAGCGGACATTGGAGTTGTGCCTTCAAATAGATCTACGCCATTGTAAGCATTTTTGCCAATAGCATCAAGCATTTTTTTCCTATTTTCCTGCAATTGATTTTGCTTTCTTTTTCTTCGCATTTTTATCTCCGGCTCCGACTCAAATACTGTTTTTTTTGTTTCTTGTACCATCTGTTTTCCGGAAGTTCCTTTTACAACTTCTGAAATAATAGATGAAAGAGTACCTTCTTCAAAGATAACTTCTTTAATACACTCTTTAATTAATGGTCTAAGTATTTTTTTTAACTGATTTTTATTCATTTGGGCTCCGATCAATTGACTGTCCGAAAGTAGTTTGACCAGAACCAATGTTCATCATTAAATTTTCTTTTTCTTTTAAAAGCTCAGCGATTTGGAGATCTATTTCTCTAATTCTCTCCTTGGCCTGCATAGAAGAAAGAAACTCTTCTGGATCGTCCTGTGCCATACTTAGATTATAGTCGTCTAGCTCTTCTTTGATTATTTGAACTAATCTGTTTTTACTAATTTTCATTCTCAATCTCCTAAGATCTTTTTGAAAAGATCGTTAATGCTGTTTTCTTTGACCTCGCGAAGACGAGTTGATATATTTGTTTGCCCTTTTGGATAAACATAAGCATTTGGTGTCGAGGGTTCTGAGACCATATCAAAACAAATAAGTTGAAAATCACTTTCAACAGTTACCGTTCCGTTTTGTCCTTCAGTAACAGATCCTAGACCACGAGAAGATATTCCCAATTTGACACCAGCGTTGACCAGATCCTTAAGAATTCTTCCGGAAGGAGTATCAAGTACTTTAATTTTACCTATTACATCCTTTCCTTCCCACCAAATATCTGTAACTATGTGAGAAACATTCTTAAGATTCACAACAGAGTCATCCGGATGGTCAAGCTCACCGCATGCACGGTTATCTTTAACAACCTTTGTATAGTTGTTCATTTCTCTCTTGAGAACATCATAAGGATAAACGCGGCCATTACCATTCTGCTTGTCTGCTGTTTGCAAACGACCAGAAAGATAAAGAGCGCCATTCTCCATTTCTCTTTTTTCTTGTTCAGATAAAAGATCTTGGCAAATACCTCCTTCACATAAGGCATAAAATTCTCGCAATAATGTTTTACTCATTCTTCTTCCTTAAAATTAGAAACTGCCGGCGCGACCGGCGCGTTTCACTTTCCGCTGCAGCAACGGCGGACTGGTTGTAAAGTCCAACGTTTAATCATCAACATAATCACCTCCTGATCTTGATGATACTCTCAAACCATTATCACTAATGATCATAGAGAGCAAATAAGTTGTCCCGGCTCCCAAACAAGAAAGACAGAACATATTCCCTAAAGAATATTCAAAAGTAAATAGTTCTGTATAGTCATTTATACAAAATAAAAACATAGAACACCAGAAGCCCATGCATAGTGGACAGTGAAAAAGAGTGTTTAATTTTTTAGAATAATCTTTTTTTGGCCTTATATCCTCAAAGATTTTTCCATAAACAATTATGTAGGTCATGCCATAAGCTACTAAAATAAAAGATAACAGATTCATTCATTACCCGGTGTATACATCATCAAACCCGCGTGCTGCATCATCTGATAAGCCTCTCTCAACTTGTTTTTTATTGGAGACTGTCGTCATGATATTAATGTGATTATTTTTCAAATTACGATAGAGATCAGCAAAAACCGAATAATCTTTCATAAACCAACTTTTGTTTGTTGCTGGTAGTCCACCGGCAGGATAATCGCAATCATCAAAAGGATCCGATGTTTCCTTTTCATAATCAAACTCATCGTTTCCAAAAGGAGTTTTCTTGGTTGTCAACTGGCTTCTAGAGATTAGCTTATCCCAGGATCTCTCTTTAGCAGATGCCGATGTAGAAGTCCAATGGTCAGAAGTAACTCCCCATCCCATTCTATTTGCTAGAAAGAAAGCAATCCCATACATGACCTTGCTCCAGCCTTCGCCTCTATAATTTGGATGTGTATAGATTGATGATACTTGATAAGTAGTCGGAATACAAGGAGTATCTTTTTCGCTCAACTTATCTATACCGCAGGCCCCGAAGACAAATGGGCCACGCGAAGACATATAATATAAAATTATTTGTTGGTTGTCTGATTCTTTATCATGATATAGTGCTACTTTTCCAACATCTGGCAAAGACACAGGGGTTTTATCATCTTCGTGCAGAAACTTTTTAAAGTTTTCCATCAAAATTTTCATTAGTATGTGTACCGACCATAAAGATATGGCGCGAACATATTATGTTGTAAAATGGAACCTTTTTCCTCTTCATGGGGGACCTCTCCAAGTTCTGTGGAGTACTCATTGTCGGGCTCTAGTAGAGCATCGTCCTGAAGACCATCGTATGCTGTGGTGCCTCTTATATAAGGTTGTTCACCCTCCATCCATTCAGAGATTTTTAACAAAACCACTTTTACTGGATCGTGAGTTTCAGAATTCATTATTTGTCCTTCTAGAGACCCATATACATTACCGCCTTGGATTGAATCATAATTAACAACTCCTTGGCCTCTCAAGTATTCTAGAAGTCTAGACTCTGCTCCATAGACAGCATCTGTCATAATTTCTTTTGCAAAAGCGACAATTTTTTTGACCGTTGGTTGAATTACTATATCAATATCTTTATGATCTAAAATCAATAAGTCTCCGTTTAAAGCATTACGTAGGTTTAGATTAAATTCAATGTTGTCTTTTTCGACAATTTCAATCTTTATACCTTGCTCTTGAGGTGGAGTAACGATATTTTCTTCTGGATTTATATTAATTTGAATGGCCATTCTTTGATACCTCCGCAATTAAATCTTGTATATAAAAAATCTCCTCAACCATTTGCTGATTTATTGGAATTTGTGCGTAGTTGTCCAGCTTTGTCTTAACTTTTTTAAAATTTTCACTATTTGAGCTAGTTGGCGCCTCTATGATGTGCTCCTGCACGGCACCTTTGAGCCTTCCAATCTCTTGATTTAAAAAACTTTTCAATCCGACACCATTATCAGAAAATGACACAATATAATTTGTAAGAAGGTCTTTCTGTTCTTTTTGCAGTGTTCTCTCGTAAGCATTATTAAACTTTTTAACAAAGGTTTTGTACTCAAGATTATCCAAATGTTTCATTTCTGTGAGAATCTTATCTTTTCTTCCTAGAAATTTTACAAGATTACTCTCTAACATAATTCTTTTCTTAGCCGGTAACCTTTCGTTTTGAAAGAAGAGACCAAAAGAAGCAATATCTTTATAATTTGGTACAAAATTAGAAAAAACATTATGACCTAATGCTTTATTTATTTTTTTAATAATTCTTGTTTGTTCGTTAAAAGCTTTTTTTCTATCAATATTATAAAAATCTTTTTTTGTTTCCTGCAATAGTCGATGAGAATAAGATGTTTCCATTTCCTTACTTTCCAAGAGAGAATTATAAATTTCCAATTCTTTCTTAAGAATACTCCCTTTGTAAAAGAATTCTCTTAGGATATTCTTTGTAATTGTTTGTCTTTTCTTGTCTTCTCGAACGATTGCTTTTGTTAATTCTTTTATTAGGCATTCGTAAAGAAAAGCGGTATTTCTTTTCTTATTGTGTTTCATTTTTCGTCAACCTTTTTTAGTGATTCAATTAGTGATTTGATTTCAGAATCTGTAGTAAATAGTTTCTGTTCTTCTAAAGTGTCGGAGTTTTTTGCTTCGGTAACACCACGAGACAGCGATCTCATATCATCGTTACGAACCATAGAATCTAGACCACCAAAGCCAACCTTCCCGGGAAATGTTTTTCTCTTGGTTCCTATTTCCCCACTGGCTTGATTTTTCATTTGTTTTTTGAGTGCACCTTTTCCATTGGAATTGGTTTTTCCATAGGGACCCCTAGGTTTTGCATTGTCATTTCTTTTACCCGGTGGTTCTGCTAGTAGGACATCATCCTCTTCTTCTGGTTCTTCTGTAGTCTCGCCTCCAAGGTCCAAATCTCCCTCATCTTCCAAATCAGCTCCAAAATCCAAATCTCCGCCGCCGAGGTCACCTCCGGCTTCTCCTGGGGATTGAACTGCTGCTTCAATAGAGGCTGCAAACTTAGCATCAGAATACATTTCTCTTTGCATACGAATAAATTCATCATGTGATAACCCTAGGAGATTTTCTGCTACCCATCTTTTAGAGAAATAACCTTCTGTTGCAGATGCTGCAATATCAAATTTAGTACTCCAGTGTTCCAACTCTTGCATCTCAGCAATTTTACTTGGGTTGTTAAGAGATAATTTAAAACCGGTCAGGTCATCACCACGATATCCCATCGTATAAAGGTGAATTATGCCAATTTTTTCAAGCTCGGAAATTACAACTCTTTGTAATCTCTGTATTGTTCTTGCGAAACGAATATCTTTTTGAGCTAACGTAGTTTTATCTTCAGTTGCTCCTTCTCCCATTGTGAGATAAGATTGTGGAACTTTCAATGCCGAAAACAATTTGTCTCTTAAATATTTTACATCTTCAATTTGAGCAGTAAATGCTCCACCGGGAAGGTTTACAATATCTGTTGAGGACTGTCCTCCACGAATAGGGATAAAATAATCTTCTTCAATTGAAAGAGGGTTGTACCTTAAATCAACACGGCCGCTAGTAGGATCAGTTATTTGGTGTCTTTTCATTTGAGTCATAATTTTTTGCATGTATTGTTCTACATCCTGGGGAGCAACTCCTCCGACGTCAATCTTAAATACACGACGCTCAGGTGCGCGAACAATTCTGTATGCCATCATTGCATCTTCTAAAAGAGTAAGTTGTCTCCAAATTCTTCTTGCTGGTTCTAGAGCAGAAGTTCCATATGGAGCATGCTTATCATTTCCTAAAACTCTAAAATGCGCGATCTGCCAATTTTCTAAAGTTAGTCCACCGTTATTCCACTGGAACTGAACATAATTGGGATTCGTTGGATCTTCTCCTTCTAATCTTTCTATTTCTTGCGGAGGCAGCCCAATACAGTTTCGAATCCCAAGACCTTCATCTATATCCAAATAAAGAAACAAATCCCCATATTTGCACATTGTTCTGGCCCATCCAAAAAGATTGTGTTCTATGTTCATTATACTATAATATAACGAGTGCAACACATATTTAATTTCATCATTGGGGCACTTGATATGAAGCATAGGGGTAAGACTTGAATGTGTGGTCATCTCATCCGCATATATATCTAGGGAAGAAGCAATCTCTGGTGTGTATTCCATTTGATCAAAATCAACATAACGCTCCGAACGATTTCGGCTTGAAATCATATTCAGAGTTGTCATATTCATGGGATTATATTCGGACTTTTTAAATTGCTTTCCGGAAGCAGATTTAAATCGCTTAGCATACATATCTAAATGTCTTCGCCGAAGTTGTCTACCTGATTGTGTCCTTCTTTGGACAATAGGCCCTGAGAATAATCTAGTTAAAGATCTAAAGAGATCTGATTGATTGTTATTTGGGTTTCTATCGTTACGTGCCATTTTCTATCCTTTATAAATCCAAAAAAATTCTTTTGATTTTTTAATTTCTTCTTCGTGTTTTTGATTAAAAGTTTGTGAATATCCTTGCTGACCTTTTATCTGTGTATTCATGATGGTGTTACTTTTCATTACACCCCCAAGCATTGCTTTTTTATATTCCATATCTCTTTCGTTTTCAGTTAAAGCAGTATCTCTTACCCAACAGGCTATAGCTAAAGACATAACTAAATCATCATTGTAAGAACGCATAGCTTGTGGTTTCCCGTTATACCATATAAAGGTTTTCATTTCATGAAACAAACGACTAGAATGTAAAGTAATTAGTTTGTTTCTGATGTACTCTTCCAATTTAGCCACAATTAAAGGCCTTGTTTTAGTACTGGTTGTAAATCCCGGAACAGATCTATCATTGTTTTCCGCGATGTGTGCTTCAACATATTCATGAGTTGACTTAATTGAATAATAAAGTTTTGGGTAATTTAATGTAATTAATTTTTCTAAAACAGAAATTCCAATACCATTGTTTTCAACAACCAAAAGACAATCACCATATTCACGACCAGCGTCAAAAAGAATATTAGAATAAAGATCTAAGTTTGGCTTGCCTTGGTATTCTGCTGCAACGGACATATTGTCCAAACGAATAACATGAAAAACAGAATAATCGGTACCGTCACCCCTGGCAACGTCAGCAACCAGAACATAGGATGCACCGGAAATATATTTTTCCCAAATCCAAAAATTTCTGTCATAGCCAGTTCTATAGAACGGATCTTTTAAATTTTCAAACATCCACCGCATATCATCCGGATGAATGACTGTGTCTCCGGAGGTGTTGAAGTTACACTCTAATTCTTGTGCAATTTGTCTCCGAGACATGTTTTTTGTTTCTTTAGTAAACCAAGTATCATCCCTTTCTGGGTGAACATCCCAAGGTAAAATAATCGGGTGAAAATCATTGTCGCCTGCATCAGAAGCAACGTAGGTCTTGTGGAACCAATTTCCAACACCGTTAGGGGTGCTGAGAGCTATGCAGCGACCTCCTGTTGATAGAGTAGGGTAAAGACCCGTCCATAGATCGTCAAGGCCGTCAACGTGTGCTGCCTCGTCTATAACGAGCAATGATAACGCTTCCGAACGACCGGCGTCTCCAGAGGTGGTTCCTGCTTTAATCTGAGAACCATTTGATAATTCAAACGAAGTCTTATTGTCCGTGATGATTTTAGAGATCCTAATCCAATCCGGCAAGTGCTTCATGATTGCTTTTACTTTTTTAACGAGGTTTGCTGCTGTGCCAAATTTGGTAGCAATTACAAGAATATTCTTATCTCGATGAAAAAGCATAAACCAGACAATGTATCCCGCTGAGATTGTGGAGATACCAAGTTGTCTGGCTTTAAGTATAATATTAAATCGATAATCGTTGAAGTCCTTAAGTAGGTCTTTCTGGTAATCGAAGGTTTTAAAGGGAATGAGCCCTCGGAGCGGGTGTGAGATTCGACAATAGTTATCGATGAAAAATTGTGGATCCTTGCCACACTTCACAATCTCTTTAACAATTTCTTGTTTTGAGAGTTTAAAAGCCATTAGCCCTTCTTACGAGTGACGTTTTTTGGTTTTTTTGTTGAATGTTGTGCCAAAAACTTTTTTGTGATATCACGCGTCAAATCTTCTGAAGGTTGTCTATACTCTATAGAATCAACTCCCGATATTTTAAAATGTTGATATGCTTGTACAAAAGTGCGTATACGAGAGGTAGTCTGAACCATAACATCTACATCCCCTTTCTTTGTAAGGGTGACGGTTTTTCCTGTAATCGCTTTGTATTCCTTTTGAAGAAACTTTTTAACTTGATTAATCATACGTTCTTGTTCTTGTTCAAACTTAGGATCCTTAACATCTTTGATAGGAACATCGGCTTGATATGTAATACAAAGAGAATTTCCGTAAAATCTAACCATAAATCCATCGTTAACTCTATTGTCTATGATTGGGTCACCTTCTTCTCTTTTTAAACCAACTTTCCTTGATTTTCCATCATGAGAATAACGTTCATCGTGGGATCCGTCATAACCATGTGCGGCTGCTTGAGCTAGGCCTTGAATAATTTCTAATGTATTTGAACTCATTTCTTATTTCCTTTTTTTCCCCAAGATTTAGGAGCCTGGTTGGCAACTTTGGATATATTTTTTATTCCCCATGCATAATCTTTAGCATGTTCATTTAATTTCTTTTTCATCATTTGGTCTCCATCCTGTCTTCCATCGGCCTTCTCTTCCCTCTACCCATTGAATATAGCATTTAAAGCAACATTCAAATTTGGTCATGTATACGTCATCATTGGATTTAAATGAATAAGTATTACAAACAGGGCAAGATCGCTTGGATTCTTCTTTAA
>TARA_R110000851_G_scaffold236471_3_pt1 | contig 22018 bp, 13 predicted proteins | sample TARA_R110000851 | Tara Oceans TARA_R110000851 (sample SAMEA4397627) | marine metagenome | biome: Polar Biome; feature: [DCM] deep chlorophyll maximum layer (ENVO:01000326); material: water (ENVO:00002006), including particulate matter (ENVO:01000060) such as... | depth 17 m
CCTCCACCACCAGATCCTGCGCCCGACGGCTTAGTGTCTTCGTTCACTTGTGCTTGAGCTGCTCCACCTGCTGCTCCACCTGCTGCTCCACCAGACACTTTTTCGAGCTTTGAAGTCCCATTGATTATTGCGTTTTTCGCGCCCACAGGAAGCTCATCATAGTCAAATATTTTTCCTGATGTTGGGTTCCTGTACTGCCCCATAGAACCTTCTTCTCTTAGATAGGATCTACCTTCTCTCATTGAGATTTGAGCCGCTCCAGAAAGCTGATTCGATGTTCTAGATTTTCCCTGACCTCCGAAACGACGTGGTTTTCCCGGAATTCCAGCTCTATAACGTTTTTCTGTTGGTTTTTTAGGCGATTGGGTTCCTCCGCCACCTCCAAGCATTCCACCGATAGCATCCATTATACCACCACCAGCACCACCCATTCCACCGATAGTATCCATTATACCACCACCCATTCCACCGATAGTATCCATTATCCCACCGAATGGATTAATAGCACTCCAAATTGAACCAAGTATTCCACCTCCACCGCCTCCGCCTTTAGATGGAGTTGGAGCAGGCCTAGGAGTTGGCATAAGACCATCACGCAGCCGCCACGGGATCGGATTCGGTTGAAGGTTTCGGTCCGGTGCTTTCCTGCCTCCCCGACTAACATTACCATCAGCGTTAGGCTTATTCGGTCTTCTCAAGTCGTCTGGATACCAATCCGAACTTGCTCCAATTCCAGTCTCCTCATAATACTGATTCCTATCCTTGAAATATTCATTTGCGGAACCAGTAAACAGCCCTGCCTCACTGTCTTCTCTATATTTCTTCTCTATTGCGGCGCTGTCTGCATCCTGCTGGGCCTTTGCTTCGTCGTACCGTTTACTGCCCCCTTCGGAAGCATTAACCCGATCTATAAATCCGCCCTCCCCGGGCTGAGGGTTATTTAGCTTGTAAAGGTAAGCGGCATTTTCTTCTGTCATTTGCCACCCGCCTTCTGGCTCCCACTCTGAAAGTCTTCTTGTGTCAGATGGAGCAGGCGTAGGAGTTGGAGTAGGCATATTCGGACCACCGCTCCAATCTAAAGGAGCCATAGGTTTGTTTGGCCCATAAGTTCCGTCTTCTTGTAGGTGCATAGGTTTGAAACCGTCGGTTATACCGAAACTCCCCGTGACGTTTCTATCAGGCCCCTCAGTAGTTTCCGGATAACCAGATCCACCACCGAATGGATTAATAGCACTCCAAATTGAACCAAGTATTCCACCACCACCCTCGTTCTTCGGCAATTGTTTGCCAGATCCCGGCAATTGTTTGATGGATTCCGGCAATTGTTTGATGAATTCCGGCAATTGTTTGATGAGTTCCGGCAATTGTTTGATGAATTCCGGCAATTGTTTGCCAGCTCCACCAGATCCTGCGCCAAATGGAGGAGTAGGACCATAAGATCCATTACCTTGTGGGTATTGAGGTTGTCCATTTGGCCCCATAACACTGCCGCCACCAACCCCTAATTCTCCACCTCCGCAAGGCTCAACCTTTAAGCAGGTCGTTTTAAGGAAGGCTATAAGATCTTTAATAGAGTCCCCTCCTCCTCCTCCTTTTTTATCCTTGCGGACTATACCCATGATATCTTCAAGTCTTTTCTTTTCATTTTCATCTTTGATTGTTTCTAAATTGCCCTTACTACCACCACCAGCAACTGCTGCTGCTTGAGCTGCTGCTTTAGCTGCTGCATTTTGGGCTGGAGTCTTCTCTTTATCAAATTCATATACCTTGTCAAACTCAGCTAGATTTTTATCTAGAGCTTCTTTTTGAGATTTAATTCTTGCGGCATATGAAGTAGGATCTCTGTCCACTAATTTATCAAAGTTAGGGCCTTCCATTTGTTTTGCAAACTTATCCCTGTTCCTTTTCATTGTTTCATAACGTCCCTTGTCTATTTTTTCTCTCCCTGAAACAAGAGGTCCAACTCCTCTAGATGTACTACGTTCTGCTCCGTATCCAGTAACTTCGCCATCCGCTCCCCTTATTGCGGTAGATACAAAAGGCTTATCACCTCTCGTGTCTGGAGCTATCGTTGGAGGTGTAACTGGAATCTTTGGTTCCGTACTACCACCGAACGGATTAATAGCACTCCAAATTGAACCAAGTATTCCACCGCCTCCACCTTGAGGTGGAGCAGGAGTAGGTGTTGGGGTAGGAGGAGTAGGTGTTGGAGTAGGAGGTGTTGGAGTAGGAGGTGTTGGAGTAGGAGGTGTTGGGGTAGGAGGTGTTGGAGTAGGAGGAGTAGGTGTTGGAGTAGGCTCAATAATCGGAGGAACAGGTGGAGTAACCGGAGGAGGTATTTCAACTGGCGGAACTATTACTATCGGCATTTCCAGAGGAGGTGCCATCTTACGTGGCGGTGTTGATGGAGTAGGTTCTACTTCTTCTTTGGGCTTCTCGCTCTCTGCTCTAGTGATATCAGCAGGTTCCGGTTTCTGGCTTAGAATAACTGCAGAAACTGCAGCAACTCCCGCCAATGCTGCCGCAGCAATTCCCGCTTGCGCCCTGTTGTCTATACCTATTTTTTTCAATCCTTGTTCCACAACGACTCCTACTTTTTCGCCGATACTTAAATCTTTTTTTATCGGCGGCGAGGTAGGTAGTTCCACCTTCTTAATGCTCGTCGGATCCTGTACGAGGTCACCGAGCGCGTTTCGAGCTCCGGGTCCGCGTTTTATTGCCTTTGATACATCCTCTCCTCTTGATATCTTACCCATTGTGCCCAGTACGCCCCTTGGATCTACCCCTCCAGCCCTAGCTATAGTCTCCCCAGCTTCCATATTGTAGCTGATTCGTTTCAATAGTTGCGGAGGGGCCTTAGTCAAATCTATATCATCAAGGCGCTTTCCTCTTGCGAGGGGGTATATCATGTCATCCGTTCCCAGCTCTCTTCCGAGTAACGCCTCGTATCCAAGCTCACCCTTCGCCTTGTTGCCGCTAAGTCCTCCTGCCGACATTTCGCCTTCAAGTAATTTTCTAGCATATTCTCCCGTAACAGACGTCGGATCCTCACTCGCAAAAAACGGATTGTCCGCTCCAACCGGTTTACCTGTACCCCCCATTCCAGTAGGCAATTCCTTAGGAGCGCTCTTTGCTATTTTTCTGTCTATGGCGTGGACGACCTCGTGGTAAACCGTTGACTCGGTCCCCTGACGCACGCCCCGCGAATCAGTCCCCTTTACCATTTGGATTTGATCGTTGGTACCCGTCCCCGCCTCGAAGCGCGCGTTACGGTTTCGTGCGGTGCTGAACTGAGCATTCGGAGCGCTGGTACCTTTGAATTCACTGATATCGACGAAGGCGCCAGTAAGTCCTCCCTCAAAATCCTTTCTGCTCATTCCTGCATATGCGAGGGACTCGTCTATTACTGCATCTAAGTGTTCTTGGTCTCTTATTATGGGCGACGTACCTGCTGCTCCCCCACGGTGCTCGCCGTAGCCTATGTCGGCAAATCCCGGCTTGCCCTCCCCAGCACCTACTCCCGGTGTAGGCCGCTGACGATTAAGGAACCCGCGCGGTGTAGGCTGCTGTGGAACACCAGCATTATCTAGATTTTTCGCCTGCACAGCATCATCTCCTAGACCCGCAAGACCTTTTGCTGTTTTCGCAGCATCATCTCCTAGACTCGCAACAACTTTTGCTGTTTTCCCAGCTTCCTTTACAAAGTCATTGCCAAGTAATAACCTCGATGATGTCTCTAAAATATTGTTAGAGGCTTTCGTCATCCCCCCGGCAATTGCTTTTGATCCAGATTTAAAAATTCCCGGAATCTCTTTGAGGGCGCTAATACCTCCTGACCCAACAAAACTAATTATATCTGCCCCAAAGTCGTCCATTACTGTATTCAGACCAGCCTGATTAAGGGCAGTGTAGTCGTTATCACCCCCATAAGCATTTGTTGCTCCTGATGCATTCGTTAAGGTTGAGGGATCCAATGTGGCGAGAAATTCAAATCCGGGCGATAGTCCATCAATAGTCGTTTGCATCCTTTCTCCCGCAGTCTCGTCTCTTAGGTCCGCTTTGTTAAATAAAGCGGCTTTCTCCTCCGGAGTACCACTCCCGTATTCTCCTCGTACTCTGTCTACCGTCGCCATAGTTTTTTGGTACGCCGTCTGCATTGGCCCTTCGATAATATGGAACGATTCCGCCATTTCATTAAAAAATCCACCAAGCCCAACCTGACTGGGTCTAACATCACTGCCTCTACGCGTGGGAGTCTCTGGATTAAGTGGGGCTATGTTGCCGTAGGCATCCAACTCTGGGTCTGGTCCCCGCCTTCCAAGATCTCCAAATGTTTGAGGTTTGGCCTCTCGTTCGGCAAGTAACTCCTTTTTCTTTATGTCTCCTTCCCGTGATGTTATAGCTTTATTTTGAACTTCTCTTCTTATCTTCCTGAAATCTGCTCCTTGTGGGTCTGCTTCATCTTGTAATCTAATCGTTTCGTTAGAAGTGGAGACAATGAACCCTTTTAGTGCCTCCATCTCTTGACTACTCATCCCCGGGCCCTCTGCCTTTCCCGCATAGGTGGGTGATACCATGCCAGAACTGTTAACCCCGTAAGCTGGCAGGACAGAATGATCGCCTAACGGTGATTTCGCGGGTTCCTTAATCGTCTTACCGCCATAGGCGCTATATGTGCCCCTGCCCCCCGAGGATGTGTCCACCCATCGACCGTCGGTTCCATAGTAGCCACCATCTTCCCCATAGGCTATCTGCGGTGTCCTCATAGATAAACTACCAGAATTAAGATCGTCAAGATTTCCTTTCCCTAATCTTTTTACAGCATTCTTACTGAGAACGTACTCACCACCTTCAAGCTCTGCCATTATTCCGCCCATGGTATGAGAAGGTCCTCGAAGAAAACCTCCTTTTGCTCCCGTCAGAGTTTCTCCGTCACCCGTCAGAGTTTCTCCATCTCCCATCATAGACTCTATATTAGCTAAAGAAGTTGCTGATCTATCAATACCAGAGGCCATTTTAACATCGAGCCTTCCCGCCTCATCAAGAGCTTTAAGAAGTGCTTTGGCCTCATCTCTTTTTCCCAATCCTATAAGTTCATCATAAAGAGAGGAAACGCTATTCTGTTTTGTTTCTCTATCCACAGCTAATTTTTGAAGAGCCTCGATCATACTGGCTCTCTCAGCAGGACTTCCAGCATTGAAAGACATGGCTTCATCACCAAGACCCGCTGATTGTCTTCTTACTTTTGAAGCTGCATCGTCTCCACCAAATTCTCGTTCAAATTGCGAGTTGAGACCAGCATTAGTAAATTTATTAAGTCTCTCGGTCATAGCGGTGCCATAGGAAGCTATTCCCTCATCAAATTTACTCTGATCTATTTTCATGAAATCTGTTGTAGACTGACCGCCTCTTCCTACATTAGCTGCATCTAGTATTCCAGACTCTTCACCATAATTATTCCAATCCGCAAAAGCAAACGGCGCTCCCATTGAATCTCCAAATATATCATTAAAGAGTTCCTCAGGGGTTTTGTTCCGGATACTGGGTCCTTCGCCTAGCGCTTCGAAAATACCAGTGGGATCGCTATCCACCGTAAGGTCTATTTTTCCTTGATCAGCAAGGGTTTGTGCAAGCTGCCTTAAAACAGTGGCAGAGCTGTCAGTTCCGGCACGGTATTCCTGAATCTCCTTGGTAACAGCCTTTTTCACTTCGTCCACGCTCTTAAATCTCTCTCGTGGCTTCTCTATAATATTCTCATGAGCAACAATTCTTTCTTGTTCGGCTACAGTAGTTCCTTCCTCTGCCGCAGTTTGAGATTTTGCTAAAAGTGCATTTATCCTCTCTCCTGCATTTGTAAGGGCAATTACAAACAGATCCAACTCTCCACCTGATGATATCAGATTTGAAAGACCATTACCAAATTCTGCAACCGCCCCAGCTGCAATCTCAGCAGGATCTGTCATGCTCTTTAAAGCCTCTGATAGTCCCGATTCATTCAGGGTTACTACATTCAGCTCAATAGCATCTTTTATCGGTGTTATTATGTCTTTGGTGTCTTTAAGTAGAGCCTGAGACTTCTCCTCTGCAAGAGCATTCATCTTATCCATCAAGTCTCCGACAGAAGCTTCTAGACCAAGATCCGTATTTGCAAAAGCGGATGCTAGCAATCCGGGGAAATCAGTCCCAACAATATCAGTAAACTTCTTTCCAGCAGTAGACATTGAAGTAGCAATTTGTTCGAGGGCTAAGTCCATCGGCCCTTTAATAGAAACAGTAGAGTTGGCCACAGCTGAAGTGAATATAGCTGGGAAATCTTTACTGAACTTAGCAAAGAACCCTCTTTTTGCTGTTGCAATGTCAGCTTCGCTCATCCCTTGACTACGTAGAATAGGTTTGATTCTAGAATCAAAATTCTCTACTATAGATGCAAACTCTCTCATGTTCAGAGTTCCACCAGACAAAGCTTTACTCCAAGCAGTGAACGGCTGCATAAGGTCTGCAAGCATCTTGCCTCTACGTCGTGGGTCTGTTTCTCCCTCTGCTCTAGCAAGGCCGCTTATGAAATATCTGGCCTGTCCTTCAGCATCCAGTTGGGCTTTTTGGACATCCGTTAGAGTTTGATTAACTGACTCTAACCTTTCTGTCTCATTAATCAACTCATCAAGTTTTTTAGTCTCTCTAGTTATAGCCTTCTCATTTATTCTAAGCTGATTAACTAACTCCATAGTAGCTGCATTGAAAAGAGATCCTTGACCAGTCATGAAAGTAGAGATGTCTTCTGAGGATGCATCTGCACCAATAGCCGGTCCTCCAGAAGCTGTTATGGCTTGCCTTAGGGTAGTGCTTCTTTGTCTTGCATCTTGTAGGGTTGCTTGTTGTTGAGCTGCACTTAAAGTAATATTCCCTTGACCACCGTCTATAGCTGCAAGTCTCTTACTTAGTCTCTCGTTAGCATCAGAAACATAATCAGTTGTTTCTCTAAATTTATCAAGAGACTTATTGGTGGCCTCAAGTATAGAGTTGGCTTTTACGTGTTTATCTATTCTGAATTTTTCTAAGGCTATCTCTTGATTTATGACCTCTAGTAAATTTTTCTGAGCATCAGTAATCGCTTGATAGGTCTTTTCTAAACCAGCCCTTAGCTCCTCAGCTGCCTCTCCAAACTGCTTGATTAAATCCTGATACCCCTGACCTTGAACAAGCTGCTCTATAGAAGACCCTTCTCTTCCTTTAACAGTACCTCTAAGGCCAGCTTCTAGCGCTGTTGCAACCGACTCTGGTAAGTCCGCCATATTAATTTCAAAGTCTTCTTGGAGAGTCTCCTCCATAATATCCCTAAGCTGCTCAAAGGTCTGAATCTTTTGGTTGCCACCAGCTCTTTCTGACACTGCTGTTGCTAGCTCGGGTATTATACTTCTGATCTTTATGGCACTTAAAAGGCCTTCTGTGTTTGCGCCGGTAGCGCTTCTTATTTTACCAATTCCTCCTTGTAGGGCGGCATCAGAAGAGGTCTCCACGTTAGCAAAGGGATTTATAGCGGATCTTCCGGGAAGCATTATCCTTCCTTCTCCACCTGTCATGTATCCAATAAAGTCACTAAGCTCATCTTTAAAGACCCCAAATCTAGCAGCAGACTGACTTGACATTGTCGCTAACAATTCGAAAGAGGCAACAAACAAGTCGATTGACTTAGTTACCGCTTTAAGAATCCTATTCATCTCCTCAAGCTTAGCCCTTTGATTGATTGTATCAACAATATTCTGTTGGGTTGCTTGTCTGTACGATTCCATAGCCGATATTGCTAGAGCCACTTCTCCAGTGGTAAGCCCTGTAGATTCGGCTAATTGTCCTTGGCTGTTTCTTAGTGCGTCAATATCTGTATAGTCTATTCCTTGAGCTGAGGCTGCAGCAAAGACACTCTTAACGGCATCTGAGCTAGACTTCAGACTTTCAACTATTCCGGCCCGTAACTTATTATCTAAGAAAGAAGAAAAAGCTTGCCCTTCTCGTCCGGTTTCAGATAGAGTCCTTTTCAGAAGATCGAAGGTAGCAGTAGAACTCGCAACGGTGGGATCTAAGCCAGTAGTTATAGAAGCTAACTTCTGAAGTGCGGGGTCTGTGCTAGAAAGAGAAGTTATGAAGTGGTCTGTTATTTTCTCAAAAGCTGCATTTATATTTTCTATGAACTTATCTGTTACCACTTCAAGAAGATTAGTCCCGGCTTTAAGAGAGGCTGCTTGTTTGTCGTCTGCTCCGCCTTGGAAAAGGCCAGATTCTGCTATGTAACCAGCGACACCTCCAACTATGGCTCCTATGAGTATCCCCGCAGGGACCCCGACAACCCCTAAAGGACCTGTCCCCGCGCCAATGGCCCCTCCAACCTTGGCTCCTACCGCAGCACCAGCCCCAGCTCCTATCCCTGTATTCTGTGAAGCCTGCGCTTGTTGACTTGCTAATACAGATGATCCAAGTCTCTCTGTAATATCTAATCCAGACCCAACATCTTTATTTACTCTTTCTAGACCTTTAGCTGTAACAACTTGTGATTTTATGAAGAATTCAAGACTCTTTGTAGCCTTATCTACTTTCTTGCCAAACCTTTCAATTGCATCAAACTCTGCTTGCTTCGCTAAGTTTACTGAGATTGCGCTCAATCCTCTTGCAATGACGGCTGCCGCTGCTGCAAACCCAAACATCTTAGCGGTGGCCCCTTTTACTCCCAAGAGAAGCAACGTGAGCTCGGTCGTAAGCCCTGCTATAATAACCCCTAGGGATATTCCTATCGCACCTTTAAGCTTAATGTCCTTACCTTCGTTTGCAAATCCCTCTACTCCCTTTATACGTCCTTTTGTTTTCTTGTCGCTAAAAATGAAGCTAGTAATTTTTTTTGTTATTGCCTCACTCATAAGAGTAACAGCTATGGCAACTCCCGCCCCTACCCCAGCGAGGAGCTTGGGTCCTGCCGCAGATAAAGCCCCACTAGCCGCTGCCATTGCTGCTGGAATTTCTTTAAAGGCAGCCATAGCGCTAGGAATGACAAATGAAAGCTGTCCTATACTTATTAGCATTCCCTGCATGCTTGAGAAATCCATCATTTGAAGAGAGAAGGCTACGCCTACGGCTGCATCGGCTAACTGTCCAAAATTAGCATTCGTTTGCTGCATAATTTTTTGATTGACCTTAGAGACCTTAGAGACCATAGGGGATCCTGCGGCGGCACTAGAGGCAGACCCAGTCCACCCGTTTGACATCTTAACTCGACCTCTTCCAACTTTACCTCCAGTAGCTAATGGTTTTCGAGGTTCATATCCTCCACCCATAGCTTCTTGAGATAGACTCTTGGGAACGACTACAGTTCCCGGAGGTAAGTCCATAGGGAAAGTATCTCTATTGCCACTACCCGGAACTACACTCGTATTCCTTGGATTTAAAGATCTTACTGCACCTACGTTGCCCGCACCAACTTGTCTGGCTGTTACTGGATTAGCGCCATAAGAGACAAGTTCTCCCGGCATTAATATAGCCTTTAGGTTTCCGTCATCCGTCCAATAATCCGGATCCTCTACTTGAGATCTTTGTAGGCCCCTTGCAGCAGCAGTCAACTTCATTTTTGGTGGACGTGACCCCCCTCTTGCTGCGGCTAATACATTCCGCCTCTTCTGGGATGCTGTGGTTTTTTGTTTGTAACCCTTGGGGCTTATAAGTCGTTCGTTTAAGTCCTGAAGAGTATTCTTACCCTTTTTCATCAGACTAATGATACTGTCGTAATTTATACTTCTCTTGGCATCTGTTGCTATGCTGCCTAGCTTGCCGCCGTGCGCTCCAAAGGCTTTTGTTAGGTCTCCAATCCCTGACGGAAAATCAAAAGTAGCGTTACCTTTGTCTTTGCCGTTTGCATATTTACCGCCCACTTCAGTAAGTGCAAGTTCAAATAAGTTTCCTGAAATGTTTTCAAAATTTATTCCAGCCTTTTTAGGATCTATTTTAGAAGACTTTGGTGGGGCCTTGAGCAGTTTGTATAGCCCCTTGGCTCCCTCGTCTACAGTAGCTGAAAGTCCAGCAGATACATCATTCTCAAATTTCTCTGCTACTTTTGTATTTAATGTATCGGTATATATTTGAATAGTTGCTGTGTCTGAATAGCCTCCACCTTCTTTACGACTCCCTGCTATCTCGGATAGAGAACGACGTTTGCTGCGCTGTCGCATTCGACCACCGCTCCGGCGGCCTCCTGCATAGGGTGCATTCGGGCTAGCCTTGTTTGCTTCCCCTTTAACTTTTACTCCAATACCAAGACCCGGATCATCTTCAGTTCCTGTAAACTTAATAGTTGAATAGAAAGACTTTAAAGAATTAGCTCCTCCTGTGGTCTTTTGACCTGTTAATGAACTTCCACTTGAGTCAAGTAGAGATATCGCACCAAAAGTTGTCGCCTTTCTAGCATTGGGACTTACTCCCTTTCGAACATCAACAACTGTACTTCCCATCCCAGTACGTGAAGCGCCACTGTAGCTCTGGAGTTGAGTCCCAGTCTGGAAGTAAGACGGAAATGCTTGCCTTTGACCCGGGGCTATGAGAGGAACCTGAGGGGCCTTGGCAAACCTTACTCTACTTCCCCCGCTCGAAGCTTTACGTCTAGGAGAGCCTACGCTGCCTCCTCCACCAAAAGGTCTACGTCCTCGACGAATACCTCTAGAAGAGCCTCCTCCATAATAGGGAACAGAAGCTGGTCTTGCTCTAGATATGGAAGCTAGCTTTCTTATCTCATCTCTTAAACCATATATTGCTGTATTTAATTTTGTAAAATCCCCAGATATAGAAGACAAGGGTTTAAAGGAAGAGGAAAGTACTGACAAGGCACTAGTATTCTTAGACAATGCAGCAGTATTGGTCATGGTGGTCTGTTTTCCTCCACCTGTTCCACCAGTGCCGGATATTGCAGACCCTACTCTAGATCCTGCTCCTTGTGCTCCCATTCCCTTAGTGGAACTGAAAAATCCTTGACCGAAAGAGAAAGCTCCCTTTGCTAGTTTCATTGCTGCAAGTTGGGTTAAAAGAGGAAGGATAGGAGTAAGAGCTTCTCCCAGTGAGACAAAGGCGTTAGCTGTATCTATTGCGAATCCTGCAAGCTGCTTGAAGGTAGAAGACTCTGATATCTTTCTAATAAAGTCATCGAACCTAGATCCGAGAATTTCGAACTGTTTAATAAGGGGAGTTAAACCCTTAGCAACATCGGCACCAAGACCTTCTGAAGCGCCCTTTGTCGCCTCTTTCAATGCTTTCTCTGCTTTTTTAAACTCCCTAATGGCAGGAAGTAACTTACCTATTTGACGCATACCGCCGAGTTCTTCAGTAATGGCAGATAAGGTAATAGCATCACCCTTTTGAACAATCTTATCTAACCCCGTAGATAGCTTCTTAAAGGATTCAAATAGACCAATGAATTTACCTTCGGTGTCTGTTAGGCTAATACCTAGTCCCTTAAGCATATCTATAGTACCTCGTCTTTGAATACGAGTAAAGATAGTTCTTAAGCCTGTAGCAATTGTTTCGGCAGATTCGCGAGTAGTGGAACGGACAGCTGTGAAGATAGCACTAAACTCATTAAGAGCCTGAATAGGTTCTTTAAACTGACCAGCAGCTAAAGCAAAGACACCACCAGCCCGTCTAATGGCAGCAATTAAATCTTGGGATTCAACAGCAAACTTCTTCGAGACCCTATTTAAAGATCCTAAAACTTGTTCTGCTTGATTCGCACTAATGCCGAATTGGTTCAGTGCAGCCACGAGACCTTCGGCTGTCTGCTCCATTTCACCAAAGGTAGGAGCCAAGCTCGACCTAGCAATAGCCTTCATAGAAGCTTCTACTTCTCTCAAGCTCTGGCCTGTTTGGGCGAATAATTTAGCAATGCCAGAAAGTTCGTTAGCACTAAGGCCTAAACTTTTTGATGTATCTGTGATAGACTTCTTGAGCCTATTGAGCTGAGATCCTGTCTTACCAGTAATCTGCTGAAGCTTAACCATTTCTCGTTCAAACTCAAGAGCGCTACCTGCCGCCTCTGAAATAGCTGATGCCAACCTAAAGACCGTAGCTGTAGTGATACCAGCAGCTGCGAAACGTTTGAAGGTCAAGGCAGTCTCTCTACCTAAAGTATGCATTGCTCCAGCCGCAGCAGTGGCTTGACTGGAAACCCCCTGCAAGTTCTTGCCCATATTGTTTGCAGCTCTTCCACCCTTGTTGATAGATGTAGAAGCCTGAGTAGTAGCAGTATTAACATTCTTTAAACTAGAGGCTGTGGTACTCGCTGTTGTTTGTAAAGTTTGTAACGCTTTATTTAATTTAGTTATCTGCTGAGTAGCAGAGGACACTTGCCCCGTTTGAAGGGTAACCGGTACGGAAATCCCTTTAAGCTGCTGTTTTATATTATTAGTAACAGCCTTGATATTCTTCGGGCCCTGAAGAATAATGTGAGCATTTATATTAAAAGCCATAAGTAAACCTTAAAAAAAATGGCCATACCTATAGACAGACATCTAATAAGTATGACCACTTGTCCAGTTATTTATTCTTCAGAGTCTTCTTCAGTCTCTTCAGAACCTTCTTCTCCGGTCTCAGGCTCATCGTCCTCAGCTTTTGCTGGTTTCTTTTTTGGACTCTTCGCCTTTGTTTTTTTCTTAAGAGGAACCTTCTTTTTGGGACTCTCTTTTTCTTCTGAGTCTTCTTCTTCTGGTTCTTCTATTGGATCACCTTCATCGTCTAAAAAGGGCTGAGAATTAACATCGTAGTCTCCGGAATCGTTAACTTTTCTTCCTTCTGTGTCAACGCTTTCAAAGTTTTCGTCGTCAATCCATCTGATGAGGTTTCCATTCTCATCAATATGCTTGCCATCTTTATCTACCAGTTTTCCATCTTCGTCTATAAGACTATTGTCTTCATTAACGAAGCTAAACCTTTGTAAAAACTGATTTTCTGGTAGTTGATTATCAACGTCATCACTTCCTGACAATAGGTAGTAAAAGTGGGTGGCTCCCCCTCTTGCTACTGCATCATCTTGATTCAGCAGATAGTCATCTAAACCGTTCTCAAAATAAGGTTCTCCATTATCATCATACACCAAACAAACCGCAAACAGATAGTTAAATCTTGCAGCATCAGCCTTGCCTTCACAGGTATTTGAATCTAAATCAGTACGACTAGATAAAAGAGAAACCATCTCAGCTCTAGCACTGGCCATTTCTAAGGCGACCTTTTTAGCCCTACTCAGCTTGATACCACCAGCTTTTAGCTTGTACTCTCCATCTAGAACCGTTTTACGCAGGGCTTGGTAGGTTTCTTCTCTGGAATCACTCCATAGCTTACGCTTTCTCAGCTCTGATTCAAGTTGTTCTCGTAGCATATCCCCTCTTTGAAGAGCTTCGTTGAAGGCCTTTGATCTAACTTCATTTGCCTTTCGAATTTCTTCTACTTTAGGTCTACGAACAGCGTACATTTTACCATTAACTTCAAATTCTTGCTTCTGTTTAATCTTTTTTTCTTTAGCCATTCTATTTATTCCTTATTTTCTTTAATAACAAAATTAGTTACGTAACGATTCCAGCTCAATGTATACTGAGCTACTTCACTTTGTGCTCCTCTTAAATTAGAATTTCCGAGATCTAATATCTTGGTGCGAGCTTCATTCCAAATCTCACGCCACTCTTCTTCTTCTTCTGTTAGTTCCTTATAGGGAAGTCCATGCCCCCATAATTCTCCAAATAGTTCTTCTAAGATTGCTAGTGAGCCTATTGTTGTTGTGTCAAATTTCTTTTTTATAGCGTTTAAGAATCTCTTCTTAGAAGAGTCTTTGTATTTCTCACCACTTCTATCCCCTCTATTTCTGTTGTTGAATCCGAATTCTTCCATCCTGAATTCTCCTTTATAGTTTTCTACGCTTATCTCTGGCTTGTTCATGAGCCTGTCGGTTTAAGTCCATTTTCACATCAAGCAATTGAGTTTCATCGACTATTCCGTCTTGGCGTATTTGTTTAAATCTTTGTCGTATCTTCATGTTTTCACCTTCATTATTTACATCATATATATCTCCAGCCTCCTCTTTGTTAGACATAATAAATAGTTCATCGCCCTTTTTATCCGCTAATTCATCAATTCTTTTCTTCTTCTGTTCCTTCTCTCTCTTCCTGTTCTCATAGATCATCCATCCGTCAAAACAATCATCATCAGAAACAACCGAATCATCTGGACAATCTGGGTGCTGATAAGCATTGTCATACATCTTACATATGGAAACCATAGCTCTCTGATATTGATTCAGATGAGACGAAGGTATGATAACTGCTTCTTCTCCCCGAGGTCCAAAGAAATTTGCTGAAGGACTACCAAAAACATTTTGCTTACTAACCGCCCAGTAACTTCTCCATGGCTCATTTCTAGCGAGCTCCCTCATGACCGACTGACTTATACTATCTCTTTCTCTAGCAACATATGCCTTTTCCATTATATATGAGTCAGCATTAAAATAAGTGTTCTCCGTGTAAATCCTGTTCCCTTCTAGATCAAAAGTACAAACAGCCGCTAGGAATTGATCTCGCGTTGACTTTCTGTGAAACTCTAATGTCATTGGAGCAATGGAATACTTTTTAATTAAACCCTCTCCCATTGCTTTCCTGATTCCCTCTATTTTTCTTCTTATCGAGTCTGCTGCTTTTTTATTGAATACCGTTTGGAAGAGTTCAACTTTCATATCCTCAATCAGTTTTTCTGATTCTTTAAAAGCTGTCTCTTCTTTGTCTGTCCATATCCCTTTCTTATTTAAATACTCTGTAGCTCCTTCGTCCGTCAAAAGCTGTTTAAACGCAACTTCCATAACTGCTTCTGAAGCTATTTCTTCCCCTAATAAAACCTGATCCGGGTTTGGATTAATGATTTTATATCGAGTACTATCTACCTTAAAGTAGGTCGCCCCAGAGAGTAGCTTCGCAACGAAGTGGTCTCTTTCATATTGTTCCATAAATTATTGTAAAGAAATCCTAGCAGCCTCGTATAACCCATTAGAAACAGCAAACAGCGGCTCTTGAGCATGTTTAATTTCAGAAATGGGAACGGGGAAGTCGTCATCTATGAGTTCCTTTAACCTCTCTACGAATCCTAAAACTAATGATGTTCCACCAGCAATGACAATAGGCATTTCCATAGTCACATTTGGTAATTGTTTTTTTGGTGTGTTAGCATATAGCTCTTTAAACTGTTCAACTACATAAGTAAGAAGAGATTCATAATAGATAGAAATAGCTCTTTGTATACCATGTGTCGAATCATATAAGCTAAAGTCCGCTTTCTCCTTGATAGCGGTAATCACATTGTTTGTTTCGTCTGTGTGTTTGGCTGCATGCGAATCAATCCAATCTCCGCCCCTGCTTAAACTAAAGGCAAAAACAGGCATACCCATGAATGAGTAAACAATGTTACACATACCAGCGCCAAAGCTCATCCCAATTCCTGTGTACTGTGTGTCTGCTAGTTCGGAATAAACGACAGCTAAACCTTCTGTCATTACATTTATATTTTTATATCCTAAATCAGAGAATACATTATGTAGAATCTGCTTATGATATTCAATATCAAAGTCGGCGTCAATAGGTTCTGCCGGAACACAATAGTACAGGATATCATCCTTAGACTTAGGCTTTCCTGCTACTGCCTTAACTAGCTCTCCCACCATAAGATTAGATACGGGGTGTTTTGGATTAAGAACACCTTGGGACATAGGTCTTAAACACTCTTGGTGAAATAGATTAGCAAACTTGAAGGCATCGTCTCCTAGTACATATAGCTGATCCTCTACCTTGACATAGTGTGCTCCTGCATTTTTAAGCATACTTTCACCGAATTGATTAGCTGATCCTTCTAGAAATTTAGAGGGGTTAAGTTTAAAAAAAGCATCTCGCACTTTTCTAAACGTTCTCTTACCATCCTCATGTTCTGCACAAGCAATGAACCCTGTTCCAATATCAATTCCTACAGCTCTCTTAGACGCTGCCTTTGCTGCCTTATCGCTCATTACTACCTCATTCATATTAGGGTGATAAGAGTATATTTCCTTACCATCAAATGTGGAAATTTCCTCTTCCTTAATTACTACGTTGTGCTCTATACTTATTGTATCTCCAGAAGGCTCAGGTTGTCTTTCTTCTGGTGCTGAATCTGGCTCTATTTGTATAAAAGACTGCCTATATCCAGACATTCTCTCAATTCTTCGTGGGATGTTCATAGACTTCCCCTATCCTTGATCCCCCAAAGGAGGTTTCTATTTTGGGTGTTTTATAGAGAAGCTCTCTTGGTCCGTCGCTTGACATAGGAACATCATCATTAGAGCTGAAAGTTCTTTCCTTTTTTTTCTTGTCTTCCTTCTTGTTTTTACCAAAGTCCGTATACTTAGAAAGTGTTTTAATGGTAAAAAAGATTAGCCACGAGAGTCCAGCTATTGAAATAAAACCAATAGAGAAAATCTTTATAAGATAATCTGTTATGTCCATAAAGAAATCCTGTCTACCTACACACAAAAAGAGGGGCTAAGATTTACCCAGCCCCCCAGTTTGAAAGTAAGTGTTATACTATTTATCTAGTTTCTAGATAGTCAGCACGAAGTTCCCACCATTTAGCACCACTTATGGAACCACCAGACTCAATTCTATCAGCCCAGTGCATAACAGTAAAGTCATTGAAGGTTTGATAGCTATAAGTAACTGTTGCGTTACCTCCGCCAGCATCTCCTCCACCATAAGTAACAGAAGATAATTTATTCTTATTACCAAGGAAGAGTCGTAGACCCTCACAAGTAGCAACACGAATAGTTCTATCTGTCAGGTTACTAGCTTCAGTACAGTTAGTCGCTGTTCCAGAGCAAGCGTCAATAGCGTTTACCAAGTCACCACTAGCAGCGGTAATCTCGACATCACAAGTAACTTCAATTGGGAAGGTTACTGGTCGAGCATAAGCAATTTTTGCTCCAAGCTCAAACAATTCTTCTCGGGCGACATCAACAGAAGCGGAGATAGACTGAACGTGAGCAAAGTCTTTCGCACCACTAAGGGTAAAGCCCGGGATATCAGCAGGTAAGACCGTAAGGTCAGGATTTTTAACCTGCAGCTGCAGCTGTGCTTGGGCCGCTTGCGTGCCGCCACCGACCGCGTTGCTGCCTGTAGCAAAGACCATGTTCTGTCTACGATTTACGCCACCAGAACCTTTGGGTGCGTCATTGTTACCACCAAAAGCGCCAGCTATTCCAGTTGGGAAGTAAGAAGCATTGCAACTCGCAGAGCTTGTACTTTGTCCAGAACCCCAAATCTTGGTGTTTCCAACAAGGGTGAGATCTTCTGAAAAATTATCATCTATAGGGAAATTGTATGAGATTGAGGACAAGTAAAGACCTGACATTTCAACCCACGTTTGTGCATCACTGCTGGTTTGACCAGCAGATTCTACAGCTTCATCCCAGATACCTAGTTGAACAGTAGTTTTAGTATTCGAATCACATCTCTTAGCGAGTTGTGGGCCATTCGTTTGATCTGAAGTAGCCAAAGTATAAAGAGGGATGTAACCATCCGCAACCTTACTCATTGTTACTTCAATATCGGGGGTTCCTTCTACGTTTTCGTAGATGGCAAGTTGTCCGAGTTCAAATACTTGTTCTAAATTGAACGTAGTAGTAATACCGCAAGACTGCACACCGTGAGCGGCTGTCTTAACGCCTGTTGAACCAGAACTATTCTTACCGAAGGAAACCTGTTGAATAGCATAATAGACTCTATTATTAGCCATTTAAACTTCTCCTAATTTAAAAATTGGATTTAAGTTGTTCCACAAAGTTAATACACCATTCAATAGAATTAATCTAAAACAACTTCCATGGTAGCTCTTACTGTTCCCTCGTGTAAACGGGCATCATAAGATTCCATCTCTGTAATGTTCATGTCTGTAATTCTAGCCAATAGGTATCTATATTGTGAAGTATTTACGACATTATCGTAATTGAGAGGGTCTGTAACCTTCATCCCTCTATAATCGAGGGGGTACGCTCCACTGTCAATTAAATTATCTGTTTTGAACAACCATAACTGGCTGTCTATTTGATAAGAAAGTATATCAACAAGCTGGTTTCTCCACCATCTATTTTCACCCACAACGTGAAAAACTATGTCTTGCTGAACAATTTGAGAAATATCTCCAAGCTGATAAGGCTTGAATCTTCTCCGTGGAACTACCTCAAGTACAATCGCTGGCATTTGAACACGATGATTCGCCAATATCCCCCATGCACCTGACCCAGTTGCGGAGTAGTGTGTATCGTCAACTCTTAAAGAATCGTATTGGAGTTCGTCCCACCAAGGGGCTTCGTCTGCAACGTACACTTGAACATTTCTATAACTATATTCCATTTTAACGGTATCCGAAGTAGAAATAGCATTATCAAAGACTATTCTACCAAGGGGATAATTATAATGATGTCCGTATGTCGCATCTCCAGTTCCATAAAAGGATCCGTTAACAGTAACTCCTGATATTTGTATAGGATCATAACCTTCGTAAGAACTACCGGTTTCCCATACCCAATCTTTTCTAGCACCCTCCCAGACTTGTCCGTTCGTATAAGCAGGGTCATTAACTAATCTAAGAGTATCAAAGGTTCCACCGAAAGCTCCTGATGTGGGAATAGTCACATTGCTCCACCCACCAATCCCTAGAAGAGACCAATCTAAAAACCACTTAAGATTATTTTCTATCTCTGAACTTAATAGAGTATCTCCAATATTGGAAACCTTATTAAATTTAGTATAGGGTTCACAGGCCATGTTATAAAACCTTTGTTAATTCTTGTCTTATTATTGTATCTATGTCGCCCTGAATGCCTTCAAGGGCCCTTGTTGCAAAGTTATCTCCATCTGTCCCTGCTAGTTGCACCGGTATCTTCCAGCCTCCTCTTCTTTTAATCATTATCCCAAGTCCTGTCCTACTTCTTCCTCTTCTGCTATCTTCTATATACTGATGATCAGAGACAATAACTTGACTTCCCTCTAATAGAAGCCACCTCAACCACTCTAGGGTCTTTTGCCCTTTTCTTGAAGCATAATTGAAAGAGGCCTCTGGTAAAGAAAGGACATCTTCATAGTTTTCTGCTATTAATCCTATTTTTATTTGCCCTAATGTTCCGGCCATTGTGCTAGTTTGGAATATAACGCTTATACTGTCTGCCCACTGCTGAATAACTGCATCTAGCCTGTCTCCTATATTTGGTATTCCAAGCTCTCCTCTAAATTTTGACTGCGATAGTTCGATGTATTCTGTAGACGAAGTTATTCTCATTACCATGGACTGTCTTAGCCTATTCGCTATTCTCACAGCAGCTGCATTTCCACCTTTTGATATTTTTCTATGTATCTCTTTTTTAACATTGCTAAGAAACTTAGATTTAAATCCACCATCTAGCTCTACGCCTAATTTAAAACCACGAGACATTATCCTACCCTCTTCCAAGTGCAGAGGACAAACTCACTGTCTCCCCATCCTATAGGCTCAGGTTCTGATGCTCTCTGAAATCTATGATTTGAATAAGCTGATATATCTGTAGCTACTTGCAATTCTTTTGCTCTTTTAATCTGAGGAGTAACTTCTTTCTTACCTATAGTCTGTATGAGTCCTTCTGGATTGTTAACGGGAGTAGACATCTGTAAGAAATCCTTATAGTTAAAGATTACTCCAAGGTATATATTCTCTGTACTTATCATAGGCTTCTTGCCTGCACTATTGCACAATGGACAGATTCCCCCCATAGGGAAGGGGACTGATCCTCCATTCTGATATCTATTAGAGGACTTCTTTCCAATAGGATCATAAATGCAATTGCTACAATTCTCCCATCTAGTGATACCATAAGAAACAGTACACGGAATGGTGAGAGCGGTGTCTTCAAGCAATGAGTCTATAGCATCGTTAAAGAGCTTTTTCATGTCGCTGGTTATGATACCAGCAAAATAATTTTTAGCCATTATATATCACTTAAATACAGGGAGCACAGCCAGTGTTGTTATTTTCAAAATTCGCATTTATATTCCCTGTGGTGGGAAGGTTTGAAACATAGGTGTTGATTGTATAGTCAGTACTATTCCAATCGCTAGCAGTCGCTGTTGCCTGAACTACTATAGTTCCCTCTTTGTGCTCTGTACCCGCACCCTGTGGTTGGAAAATCATTACCATTTTATCACCTTTTCTAAGTTAGTAGCCTCTGCTTCGATGCCCATTCTGTGTATCGGCTTCTCCCATTGAGCCTAGCATGGAACGTGGATCAAAGTTATTTGATACAAACGGGGACATAACCGCACGGATTATCTTCTTGCCCTCGTAGCTAAAGTTATATTGTTCTTTAAGTTCTTCAAAGGCCTTACATGGCCCCTGATTTAACAAGGTTGCTAAGTGAGTACCGTATGAAGAAGTATTCAAGTGAGCCGGTCCAATCCTAGCATTCACGCCTTGTAGTAAAGCTGCACTTCTAAAGTTCCCCTCATCCGCTAAACAAGAGGCCTTAAGTACCATAAAAGAAATGAACTCGTCACCATCCACAGGGGGAGAGCTTGCTCCCGGATCTGGAGAGATTGTATACGAAGACACATCTACTGTATAGGTAGTGCTAAAATTAATTTGTAAGGGTAAAAAATAAGCACTTGTAATTAACAACTCTTCTAATCTTTGTGTACTATATCTTGTTTCGTTAACCCCAGCATCGTTAAGCATAGTGCGTAACATTAGTAAACTTGTATTTTGCCAGCTCATATTATCTATCCGTTACGTAAAGGATGCCGTCGCCTTCTAGTATTGCGCTAGAAGAAGTTACAGCAAGGACTTCTAGTTTATAAGTATTACCTGTTGTTCCACCAGCTATCCAAAAAGTCACTAGACTATTCTTGCTACTGACAGTGGATGACTCAATCCCAGAAGAGCTTATTGTTAGATCTGATGTAGATCCATCAATTTTCTCCGCAGAAACGCTAGTGATAGTAGTTATCGTTTCACTTGTACCGAGCAGATTGTTAAACTCCATACCAAATTTTCTTGTTTCGGAAGGTTGTTTGACAAGTCTTTGATTTGATAAAATTCCCATTTTTGTACCTTATATGTTTGTTCTATAATAAATTACACCAATTAGCTTGGTATTATCCACGTAGAAGTTCCAACTTTTGCTGGTATTGTCCACGTAGAAGCACCTACATCTGCTGGTATGATCCAAGTAGTTGATCTTGCTGGCGCTGTCCATATAAAAATATTCGCATCGTTTGTTCTTAATGTTGCATTCGCTAATATATCAATAACAGCACTGAGCTCTGCACTAGACCCACCTATTGTTAATGTTCCGTCTGCTGTTAGTATAGCAACTCCATCTATAGTCGCTGTGTCTTCTAGTTTTAGTCCTCCCTTTGCCTCTATTACGGCAATAGCGTCAAGTAGAGAAACCCCTTCTACAGAACTAATGCCCAAAGAAGAAAAGGAACTTGCTGAAAATGGAAGTGAAGAAAACATTTAAAGAATGACTGCCCCTACTTCCACTTTGTCTACTGTTAATAGGTCAGCTGCTGGCCTTAGGCCGAGCTCTGATCGCATATCGACTTCTTTACTTAAGTCTCTAATATTATCAACATTAAGTGATAATGTAGAAGTGAAATCCCAATATGGAATTTGATACTTTCTCTTATGTAGGATCTCGTTGTATTGCTCGTCTGTCCCCTCGTTGTGCAAGGTAACGATTGGCAAAAGTCTTTCAGATATGAAATCATTACTACATTCAGACGTATCACACCCACAAGTACAGTCCAAGCAGGCATTATGAGCGGGTAGATCTGTATGATCGTGGGAGTGTCCATGAGTACAACAACTCATGGGTAAAAACATTCTTTTTTCAATATCTGATAGTGGAAAGTGAATGTGATCTGACTGTAAAAAATCTGTGTGTGTTTCAATATCATTCCATATT
>TARA_R110000851_G_scaffold196444_3_pt1 | contig 21948 bp, 49 predicted proteins | sample TARA_R110000851 | Tara Oceans TARA_R110000851 (sample SAMEA4397627) | marine metagenome | biome: Polar Biome; feature: [DCM] deep chlorophyll maximum layer (ENVO:01000326); material: water (ENVO:00002006), including particulate matter (ENVO:01000060) such as... | depth 17 m
CCTATGATTTTTCTACATTCATATTCAAAATAGAATGTTTTATCTGTATTATTAATAGTTTTTTTACTATTACAATTACCAATAACACCTGCTTGAAATACATGTGTTCTATCCATACTATCATTAGCATCTTGCATTAAATAAATACACCAATCACCTTCTTTAATAGGTTCTACATCTAGTGCTACTGTTATGTGTATGTGTTGTGGTTTCCAATATTCTAAAGACATTAGCATAGATGAAGCAAATGATTTTAATTCTCCTATTTTAACATCACTCATTTCTTTAATACATATTCCAATGTGAGATGCTTTTTCTGTTGGTAGCATTACTACCTTTATTTTATGTTTCATTTTTATCTAAGTTTAATTCAGAACATATTCCTATCCTATAATAAGGGCAAGCCTGCCACTGGAAATTACACGATTTACAAACATCCTTTGGTTTTCTATGTCTTTATCTTTCATAGTAATGTTTTTAATTTAGTTACCATATCTTACCTTACTTTAAAATCCCTAATTATTGTACCCTTGGGTACGTATATCTTATATTCTAATATAGAATCATCAAACCAAACCTTAAAGAACTTATCCTCATCGTCATAAACAGTCCTAAGACCAACAATCTCTGGTCTTCTACTATCAGTCTCTATAATGTAACAATCGTTAACACGTCTCTTAATTCTAGACATACCCTTCTGAGTCCTTACATAAAAGAAATAATAATCTGTATCCTCAATAGTTCCACTACCCAAAAAGAAATCACCCTTCATATACTTATCATTACCCAAAGAATGAATATACCAATCATGTTCCTCAACATCCCTTTGAGTATCTTCAAAATATGTACAATATCCGAAACTTAAACCTCCAGCAATGAATAATAATAAAATTATTGAAAATACTATTGGTATAGATTCACCCGTATCCCAAACACTATCAAATTTCCTAACCCAAGGGTAACAATACACAACATATAAAAACAATAAACCTATAAATACCAATACTAATAATAACGCTAAACTCATATCTTATTTCTTTTTGTTGATTATATCACTTAAACGTATCATGTAATCATAATTAATATTCTCATTATACTTATCCTTTAAACTGTCAAACGCCCATTGCAAATCTGCAATACTTAAATCCTTATAGTCTACCGTTAAAGTGAACTTCTCATTATGAATATGCTTTAACCGATTGAAAATCCACTTTACGTGGTCTTCCTCTGACCACCCATCGTTTGTAGTGGTCTTAATAGACCTCTTGAAGGTAATCTCACCAGTGTATACCGCTATGCTAACCATTATTAATATAAAGTATAACACCATCAATAATACAGAAGGTATACCCTCAGCTATTGGCGATGCAGCAACCCCACCTATTACGAAACCAGTTACTAATCCGATTAGGATTCCGAAAAATATTTGTTGTATCTTAGTCATATTTGTTTATTTGAATAAATTGTTATACCATTCGTTTATATACCCTCTTAACCAAAACCCAAAAAGGAATGGTACTACCACTACTAAAAATGTTATTAATGTCATATCTATATGTTTTTTTCGTCTATTACCTGAAATTTACGTATCACCACACCAGTTACTTTCCTATCAAGAATGTAATACTCACCATCAATCTTTATCTTAAGGTCATCATAAGGTCCCATATCAGTATGAAGATTCCCTAACTTATGATTGGTCTCATTAGCAAGTGTGTTTATCTTCCCCTTAAGCTCTTCCATCTCAGTCTCAAGATTCCTCATCTTAACCCTATTAGAATGTATATACTTAACCCTACTTATTATATCCCTTTTATTCGATGGTGTCATACTATTCACATTTTAATTTATCAATAAACTCACGCTCTTCAATAGCATTCTTAATCGCATACCGCTCATAACGAATCCTACTACCTATAGAAAGATTAGTTTCCGCTTTAAGATAAGAAATAATTTCATCTGGCTCTAATTGAACTTGCGACCAACGCTTAATAATAGTGTCTTGCGCATATACACCATACGTATCGTAAGAGACTTCCCTATAATCAAATATCGGTAAATTCTTACCCACCATTACTTCTGACTCCCACCATCTATTTCTAATGACCACAATATCCCACCTCCCAGTGACACCATCCTTATCGTATAATACCTTATACTCCAAATCATCATCCGCAACAAATGTGCATAACGTCTCAGAACAAGACGTAAATAAAACTACTAACAAAATTACTATATATCTCATATCTATTATTTAAAATTACTTATTTATCTTCAGTTCAATCAAGTATATATTCGGCAACCCAATACCCTATAAATCCATATAGAATATTTAATCCCCATGTTATGTTTTCAACACCATAATTAAAATATTGAAATGTGCTAACACACCCAAATACAATAATCACTATCGCTAGATATAATATCTTCTTTAATTTCATCCTTGCTTATGGATTAAATTTAATAAACCACCAAATAAAGATACCAATCCAACTATGAAGAAAGATAATACCGAATTTAATGCCCATTGATAATCTTGACCCTGAGACCAATCTGATATTCCACAACCTATCATCAATATGATAAAGGCTATGAGTATTACTTTTACTGTTCGCTTTTCTGTATACATGTATAATTCGTTTCTGCAAATATATAACAAATAATCCATATAACCAAATATATCTGTAAAAAAAATTCTAAAAAAAATTTTGAGACCTAATAAAACATAGATAACAAAACACCTTTTTTCCAAATAAAAAAATTCTAAAATTTTATTTATAGGTCCGACCCCCATTTCTGAGGGGCACACGGGGGGGGTATATAAGGGGGGATACGGGGGAGGGGGTACATAGGGGGGACTACCATAGGGGGGTGCATTAGACGTGCTTATATGCAGTGGTAATATTAGGTACAAAAAAAGCTCCTATTTCTAGGAGCGATTTTAAGCTATGTTTAAGCGACTAACTAAGAGCCAAGCATAGTTTCTCAGCTTTAGCGTTGAACGTATTACCAGAACCCGTTACAATGAACTCTTCACCTGCATTATAGTGACCGTGATTCGTGTAATTTGTAGCTCCTTGTAAAAGCGTCCATACTGTTTGCCCCGCTCTGTTTTGCTCTTCGATTAGACCTTTGTTAAACGCTTCAATCATTCCCGCTTTTTTGGTAGAGATTTTCTCGTTTTTAACATCGTCTTTAGTATATCCAAACATTGACATTCTGAACTCTTCGATTTGTTCTTTAGTTATTTCTGCTCTATCCATTTTCTTAGCCAATTTCGTGAAGTCTTGAACGCTTGACATCATAAGAGGTAAAGACTTGTAAAGGAATACTTTTGCAAGTTCATTCATTTTTTCGGTATGCTTTGCTTTGAAGTAGTTAAGACCGTGACGAACCTCCCAACCGTTAGTACATACCCAACGATTTGTATATATTCCTACTTCGCTACACGCTACACCGCCAAAACCTGTTTTGATAAAAAGAAATACTTCCGTACTATCATTAAAACCGTTTTGAGTTTTAAACGCTGAAACACCTAAAGGAATTTTAAGAGTACAAACGCTCTCGTCTTTAAAGTAGTCTAATTCAGCTTTTTCAAAGTCAAGGTCAAGACCTTCGCTAACCGATACATCGTTTGCGATATCAATTAAATCGGTCATTTGTAATACGCTACCAGATTTCGATACTTTCCCGTGAATGTTTCCATTTGAATTGGAAACCGTTTGGAAACCATCTTCGATTAAGTTGTGATTTCCATCCTCATCGGGGATAGGGTTAAAAATCATTGAGGCAGTTTCGAACACTTCAAAAACTTGCGTTTTAAGTTTGTCGATTGCTTTTGATACTTTGCTAGTTGTGATTCCTAATTCTTTTAATACGCCCATAATGTTATTTTTTAAATGATTAATTTGTTCACTGCAAATATACAACCTTTATATAGTTCTCACAAGTTAAATAAGATAAAATAAGATAAAATAAGATAAAATAAGTAGGGTAGGTTGGAGTTAAATAAGGTCACATTTAACATAAATAATTAGGTTATCTCAGATATCCTTTTAAACCTCTGGGAAGTGTGACTCTCACTGGATTTTTCATTATCTTTATTGATTGATACTAGAGTATGTTATATGTATAACTAGGCTTAAAACGGCTTAAAATGGTTGTGATAAATATTTGGATATTCCTAATTATTTAACATTTAATTTTGTTATTAATGGGTCTTTTTTTTTTAGGGTAGGTTGGAGTCTACTCTTCCGTTATAGTCATCCTATAATCAGCCCGTCAACCACTGCAAAGATAAGGCTTTTATTTGGTTCTACCTAATTTTAATTGAAGTTATTTTAATTAAATTAAGTTTGGTAGTCTGGATTATTATTCGTATCTTTGTAATGGTGCTTTATTGTTTCCTCTTATTTAGTGTATAAGAAAAAAGCCTATGTTTCCATAGGCTTGATTTAAGCGACTTTTATATGTGAGTGGTATGTTATACCATTTCGACTAGTATCGTTTCACTAGCACCACTAAAAGCTACTGCATTGGTTTCTTGTGGCTCTACTTTGAATTGTCTGTAATTCGTAGATTTGAAACCTTTACGAATAACGTCTTTTGCTTTGGTTAATTCACGTCTTGTATCAACTTCGTTATAGTTACCACTAGAAATTGTTGCTTTGCGTACCTTTGTACCGAATACATAAATAACGTCTGTTTCGTTATGTACTTTGATAGCGTGGTTAATATGCGTATATGCGTTTTTTTGCGCTTCGCTTTGTGCTTTGTTCGGTTTCAATAAAGCGTCTGTTAAGATTTGCTTTGCTTCGTTTAAGATTTCAATTGAAAGGTTAGTGTCTAAGGTAGAAACATCTAAATTAGAAACATATTCAAAATCTTTCGCTTTTGCTTTGGCAAAGTTTGTACCAATGTTAATCGTATAATCCGATATTTCGCCTTGCGCATTTTTGTAGTTCTTAATACCAAAGAACGTTACACCCGTTGGACTGTTTGCTAATGCTTTGCTTACTACTGTTACAATTTTGTTCATAATATGATTGTTTAATTATTTGTTCTAGGCAAATATACAACCTTTATATGGTTATATCTAATTTAATTTAGATAAAATGAAATTATTATCTTATTTATAATAGTTCTAAATAGAAAGTTTAGGGCACCATGACAAAGGTACAACAAATATTTGGTTCTACCAAGGGATTCCTAACAATTATTTTATTATTTTGTTTTATCTAAATTAGGTTTATTCGTTTATAAGTTGTATATTTGCATTTCACAAAACAATCACATATTATGTACGGGAAAAAAAGGGTCGTAATTAACAAACGTAATCAAATCATAATTGCAGGTGAAAAGTCTTGGAATCCAATTGGGATTTGTGTTAAAGATGGTTCAAAATCGATAGTTTCAAAGTTTCTTAAAGTAGAGGATAGATGGGATAATCAATTAACCGATGGTAATAGTAATACTATAACACATAAGACTATTAAAGATACCAAAAAAGCAATAAGAGATATATACGGTATTTTAGATTAGGTAGTCTCGGATATAAATTGTATCTTTGTATTAGACAAAACAAACAATCACATGAATTACACATTACAGAATATTAATACCGCACCAAGTTACGAGGCGTTAACACGCAATGGGTTTAGCGATTTAGATGTCGTTGCCTACTATGGTACAGCTAAGGTTGATAGAGTTACGATGTTCAAACAGCTTAAAGCTGAGATACAACGTAAGAAATTTAATGCACCACAACCGAAGGTAAACATATATGTACCGACTGAAAAGGTCGTGACACAAAAGTGTACGACAAAAGCTAATTTGGACGATGTACGTCAGATGGCGTTGGAGTATATGGATAAAACTTGGACTTATCGAGGTAGAGATTTTAATCTATCTGAATTAGGATGGTCATTTTATTTTAATAACAAGAAAGGTTCGAATGGTCAATGTTGGGGTGGGCGTAAGAAAATATACTTATCTCAATGGGTACTTGAAAATAGTGACCGAGGAATGGAAGGTTGGATAAATACGATGGTTCACGAGATAGCACATGCGGTAAATCATATTATGGGTGGTCGAGGTCACGATAGACAATGGAGAGATATTTTTATGTCATGGGGTGGAACGGGAGATAGATGTTCAAAGGATGTAACATTCAGCGACTTGTTAAAGAATCCCGTAAGCAAATATACATTACATTGTGAGAGTTGTGGTAAGACATCGCCAAGTCATAAGAAGAAGAGAAGAGCGTCAGCTTGTGGTAAGTGTTGCAAGGAGAAAAATGGTGGGAGATATACAGATAGGTTTGTATTAGAACAAATTAAAAACTACTAACACAAATGTGTACGGAAAATGTTTGGTGGTATCATATATTTTCCGTATCTTTGTATTAGACAAAAATAATAAATTATGGGAAGTTTTAGTTGGAATAAAGCAGATAGTTTGACTCAAATTGAGAATGTAGTTTGTTTAACATTAAGATAGATGAATCATAAACTAGATAAAACAAAACCCTAAAGAAGCGACGAATAGTTTAGATAATGGTAGAATGGTGATACCTACTATTAAAGCACTTATGGTAACGGTGTTATACGGTGTTATATGCTGTATAATTGTAAGGGTGGGATTAAACACTAATAAAACCTTTACATTGCATATAACGAATAATATTAGGTGAGCGTAAATGCTCACCTTTTTTTTGGTAGTCTTATTTATTTATTGTATCTTTGTAAAACAAAACAAAACAAAACAAGATATGTCACAAGTAGCAGAAGATACCAAAAAGCTTAAAGATTACGTTGATACATTAATCGCATCATTAGAGAAGGGTGATTATGTCTATGTTAAAGATGGTTATATTGGAGATAATAGCGGTGGAATGTACGATGGTTTATTTCAATCACACGCTAGAAAGATAGTATCTAAATTATTATCTCTTGGTTATGTACATACAACCAATCATGGATTTGGTTGTTATGATTGGAAATTCTATAAAGAAATTGACTTATAATTATGGAAGATTATAAAATAGTTACATCACGAAATGCTGATGGTTTATGGGCAAAGGTCAAAGACTTAATGGATAAGGGTTGGAAACCCGTTGGTGGTCATCACGTTGTTGAATGGCATAGGCAAAATGTATATGCTGGTACACAACATAAACACACTAATATTAAATTGGAATATTCACAAACACTTATAAAATAATCCAAATTCAAAAACATAGTTGAAGAGAATACTAAGTTATATGTGCAAGGTGTTATTCATCACGAGGAATACATCGACCAAATAGCAAAATGTTGTAAGCAAGCTAAGGAGTTAATACTACCTATGCCTGAAGTATTAAACCCTGAAATTGAAATGTAATGGCTAAAAGTAAAGAAGAATTAGAAATGCTCATCAAGAGTACTAGGTCAATTATTCGCTCAAAAGGCAATAGTTTTGCCACAGATTATAATGACCAGAGTTATGTTGAGACTGTTATCATATACTGCAAAAAACTGTTAAAGTATCAAAAAAAATGGAGAAAATTAGATAGTCTCGAATAAAAGTTGTATCTTTGTAGTGAACAAAAACACATAATTATGGCTAGAGATATCAATGTAATCGCAGACGAAATCAGTAAAGATTGGAAGAAAGTAAATTACGGTGCAGTACCTTACTTAGACGCAATGAAATGTGTAAGGTCAGTTGATGACGAATACGGGTGTGAAGATGGTAGAACGCAAGTAGCATACTTCTTATCAAACGCAAACGCTTGGAGAGGTGATGTTGCAAGACGAGTTAAAAAGGAATTGAATATAATGATTAAGAGATAGGTTTTAAAATACAATTTGTTTGTTTATTTTTTCTTTAAAAGGGGTCATTCTGCTAAATGGCTCCTTTTTTTATTTGGTAGTCTCGAATAAAAGTTGTATCTTCGTAGTGAACAAAACAAACAATCACTATTATGTATAATGAAGTAACACCACTAGCTTGTCAATCTGAAATGCTTAACTTGATGTCAAAGGACTATCATGTTAAAGGTTATCTTATCAACTTAATGGATATTGGTTGGGAATTTGAGTTATCTAATAGTTATACTTCCAATGGTCAGTGTAATGTTAACGGACTAACGGGTAAAAAGGTATTGTTGTTATCTGAATGGTTAATTAACAACCTTGATAGAAGTATGGATATTTGGAAGGATGTTATGTTACACGAGATAGCACACGCCATTGACATTGAAATTAGAGGTTGTAGTGACCATAGTGATGTATGGGTTAAGTTAGCCCAACATATTGGTTGTTCGGGAGATATAAGCACATACGCAGAGTATAAGCAAGGTGTACACCCAATTTTTATCCTTGAATGTACAACTTGTGGGTATCAAGAGTTATCCAATGAAGTTAGTAATGATATTAAAACCGATAATTCATCTTGTGGTAGATGTCACCCAAAGGGATTTAATCGTAAGTATTTAATGACTTGGAGACCAAACCCAGACCATATTCACGATACATCAGTGAAATCTTCTCTATATACATTTGGTGGAACCAAATATTAGTTGTATCTTTGTTTAAGACAAAATAAAACAATCACATTATGAAAGTAACCACAATTAAAGTATTAGATGGAATTATCATAGCATTAGTATGTGTGCTAGTATTAGTAGTAGTAACCTCTAATCCAATATAATATGATTCAAGAGAAAGTATATCGAATCACCAATCCTTATGGAGATGAAGCACGTCAAGTGCCAATCTTTGAAGAATATCCAAACAGAAAGAAGCGCAAAGGTTTATCTGAAACAGAAACACGTTCAAAGAACAGACGTAACAGAAACAGACTTAAAAAATCAAAGTAATAATTAGGTAGAATGAAATAAAAGTTGTATCTTTGTATTGAACAAAGATACAACTTTATGGCTATTACACCTGAAACTATTATCCAATTAAAAGAACGTTACAGAACTCTATCTGAGATGACTGAGTTATTTCCACGTAAGGGTTCAAACCATAAGATATATAAGCACATCGATAAAGAGATGAGAATAGTTATATATAAATTAGATAGTCTCGAATAAAAGTTGTATCTTTGTATTAGACAAAACAAACAATCATGAAAGAATTAAGAGGTAAACTAATCCCAGTAACTGCAAAGAAAAGAATTAATGGTATATTCGAAATAGGTGATGAGCTAACAGTTCAAGCAGTATTGTATTCCAAACCTAAACTACTTGTTAACGCATTATGTGGTGCTTTTAACGGTAAAGATGAATTACTTGGTATGGGAGTATGTCCACCCGAATTAATAGATAAACCAATTGGAACTAAACTTATGATGGATAGTAAGTGGAATAATGGGCAATATCTAGTTAAGATGTACGAACCGTTGTACGCTGGTGTTGGTACATATCATTATTCAGTTATTATCTTAGTTGATGGTACAGAGTTTGGTGACTCAATATTAGGTCCGAGAACATTAGATTACACATTTGATAAAATAAGTTTAAATTAGACAAAACAAACACCATGAAAAAATTCACATTATTATTACTTGTATTGACATTATTAACAGCTTGCACATCTCGAAGTGGACAGCGTGAGCGTGAAACGAAGACCGTTGTACAATCCCTAATCTCAACAGACGAAGGTGTACAGACAGAACCTTACATCAAACTAATCGGGAAGGTTCTTATCAATGCAATTGGTAGGGTTGCGGTTGTAGAGATTGAAGGTAAGCGTTACATTATTCAAACCAATGGTGGAATACTTGAAATAACTGATAAGTTAAATTAGGTAGAACCAAATAAAAGTTGTATCTTTGTATTGAACAAAAACAATCGCTTCAATCTAAAACAAGATGTCAAAACTCAAAGCTAAATATCAATCATCAAAATCTGCAAAGGTAGGAGATACTTGCGTATGCCCAACTTGTAACAGCGGCTTCGTAAAGACCAATTATCAACAAGCATTTTGTAAGAGCAAAGGTAAGACAGTATGTAAGGATAAGTATTGGAATACCGTTACACCTGAAAAGAGAAACAACACCACTAGGATAAGTCCAGCTTCGGCTAGTTATATGGCTAGTAGAACACAAAGAGAACCGCAAAGACAACGCCCACAAGCGTGGGAAGTTTTCGGAGTATGGCACGATGACGATTGGAATGAGGGTTCAGGTGGAAGTGGAGTTACTGAATGTTAATTTAAATAAAACAAATGGATACTAGAATCACAAGTAAAGAAACGGAATTAAAAGATATTATTAATAAAGCATTTGAGCAAATCTTTGTTGATGGTCACGCATTAGTTGAAACAAATTCAGGTGGTGTTAGTGTAGACCAAAATGAGCACTTTGAAAGTTTACAATCTACATTATATGGTTTATTAACTGAGTGCTTAGAACAGAATTTACCTGAAATACCGCTTACTAATGAAAGTGCAATGGCTAAATTCAGCGCACCCAAACAAGTTTTAGAAATTGATTATAACGATTTTGACAAAATTGTAGAGGGAGCTTATGGTGGAAGCTATGAAGTTGTAGCTGAACAAGAGTTAAATAATGACTCTATTTTAGAGTTTAACGTACCAAATGTAGCAACGTTTTTTAATGATGACAGAAAACGTATTAAAATGGGTACGTATATGCCATATGAGATAAGCAAAATAGTTCAATGTTTATTTGAAGATGGTTTCATAAATGAAGGTGAATATCAAATACGTGTTAGTTGGTAAAGTTAATTTAAATAAAACAAGATGAAAGATATCAAAGAACGTTTAGAATACCTAAGACAAGAACTAAGACAAGAACGTATTAGCTACGGTGAACTAGCTGAACTTGCATCTTTAGCTGAACACATCGAAGAAGGTGATGTTGAATTATTAGAGGCTGCGGGAGTACCTGAATAAACTTAATTTAGATAAAACAAGATGTTAGGATTTTTAGCAAGCCCACAGAGAAAGCCAAGAGTAGACGTAATTGTATTAGAATCACCTATAACATCTCGTTACTTCACCAAAGGAATGAAAGGACAGCTTGACGGTGACCAAATTAGAATTGGTGGCGTATGGTTTGATTATGATGTTCGTTGGAAAGTAATCGCAGATTATTTGGTAGATTGAAATAAAAGTTGTATCTTTGTAGTGAACAAAAACATATATTATGGCAATCAAAACACTTAAAGTATGCGCAAAGACGGTAGACCGTTGTGCAATTAAATTCCTAGATGAAAAAGGAGAATTTGTAGGAGAGCGTGACTGTTACGTACCCGATTACTTTCCCGAAGACCATTACGGAGATTATTTAGAATTAGATATTGACGTTGCAACGGGTCAAATCCTTAATTGGAAAAAACCAACACAACGAGAATTGAAAGATTCAATTCAAACAACATAGAAATTTTATTTTGTTCTTTTCAGGATAAGACTATCATTAATTTGGTAGTCTTATTTATTTGTTGTATCTTTGTATAGAACAAATTAAACAATCACATTATGAGAAAGAATTTAATACAATACGTTTATTCTTGCACCAATGCATTTTTCATTTATCTTCACAAAGGTGAAGACTTGGATTTGCTTATTAAAGATTTGGAAAGAATACAAACCCACGCAGATGAAAATATAGGTGGTAAGGATTGTACCTTATGGTTTAAATTTGGTGATGACGATACATTAGCTACTGACATTGGAGACGTTAAAAGAGATTTATCTACTTATGGAGATAATAAACTTCTTATTTTATCTAAAATGGAAAGATGTACAGGTCTTGGAGTTAATGATGAGTTAAGGGTATTTTACAGTTAAATTAGATAAAATAAGACTATCATTTATTTGGTAGTCTTATTTATTTGTTGTATCTTTGTATTGAACAAAACAAAATACATTATGAAATATTTAGACATTACACAATTTGTATTATCTTATTTAGCAACAGCATCATGGGTAACAGCCGATTCAGATGAAAATGATGAGTTTACCGAAGATGCAAAGTTAGACGCTAAAAATGACTGTTTAACATTCATAGCCCTAGTAATATCAGAGTTTGGAGTTGAAGAAGCTCGACCTCTATTAACTACAGCTGGAAACGACTTGACATACTTAGCACCTCACGATTTTTTCTTAACTAGAAACGGACACGGTGCGGGATTTTGGGATAAACCTGAAAAGTACGGTGGTCAAGAAAATGCCGATAGATTAACCGCTATATGTCAAAAGATGGGTGAAGTTGAGGTATATCACATCGGTGAAGACAATCAATCAGAATTAACATTTTAAATTAGGTAGAACGAAATAAAAGTTGTATCTTTGTACCAAACAAAACAATCATGAAAGTCAATCACAATAAATACAGATTATTTGAGTATAATAATAACCCTGATAAAAGTGATGCTTTTATATTAGGAGATGTCGTATATAAAGAAAGCGAAGATTCAATTGGTGTTATAATTCAATGTCATGGTAACGATGAGTATCGTACCGACCAATTTGGTAATTGTGCAAACTGCCCAAAGTATGGAGATATCAGACTTGCCTCAATGGATGAGATTCAAAGAATACGACCTGAAATATTAATAGACGTTAATAGAACTAAGAAATTAGATTTATCTAAAACAAAACGTCAAGATAATACGGTAGAGCTTATTGATGACCGTATGACATTAAAAAAGAATGATACTATGTTCTACCCTGATGAACCATACCGTTCAATCACATTGAGTAATGAGGGTCAAAGACAAGTATTGGTTAATGGTGAAATATTTTCAGGTGAAGAATTTGATAAAGAATTTAAAGTTAAATTAAATAAAAAATCAATAGGTAGAATGAAATAAAAGTTGTATCTTTGTATTGAACAAAAACAATAACATTATGAAAGAAATCAACGGGGCTTGGTACTCACGAAAAGAATGGGATTTATATGCCTATAGAGTTAAGGTTAGATTTAACTTGATAGATGGTAGTGACAGAAGTATGGATTTATATACGTCTGAAACTGACAAACACAAAATCAGAGTGGCTATCAATGATACGCTGAATCGTGACATATGTGCAACATTTGAAGTTGAATGTTATACTACAAGAGAACAGGATGAGCGAACATCTGAATTCTTAGATGAGTATTTTAAATTAGGTGAAACAAGACCTGAACTTGAAATTAACGCTTCAGATTTACCTGAATCAATTGCAGATAAAGTTAATTCACTTGATTTAAGAAGTGATATTGAAAATGGGAATATTTTAGATTGTGTGTTAAGATTTTCAGGGTACGTAGGAAATCGTCCTAGCGATTGTGAAGATGAGGAACACGAAGACGATACTTGGGCTATTGATGTTCTAAATGAAGATGGTGAACCAGTTGAAAGCTATCTATATTCTAGTGAGTATGAATACAATCAAGATTACGATTTATTAAAAGAATACGATTAATAATTAGGTCATCTCGAATAAAAGTTGTATCTTTGTAGAAGACAAAAACACTAATCATGGGTAAGGATAAAATTGGTACAATCACCAAAGAACAGCAGTACAAAGCAATGAGAAAGGGCAATCACGATGCGACCTTTGAAGTTAATGATGGTTGGACAGCAAACGAGAAAGTTCACAAATCAGTTAAGAGTTACAGCCGTAAGAACAAACATAAAGAGAGATACTAATGGAAACAATAATAATTAAATTACATTATAGTTCATCTGAAGAAAGAGCAGAGTTATTGGAATATTTAAATAATGAATGTTGGGATTATGAAGAAAAAGGTGATAGCGATGTATAGATTTCATTATAACTGTGTAAGTCCTGAATCACTAGAAGAATTAGAAGTGATTATTGACGACCTGATGGATAACATCACTTATGACAAGTTCACTGAAGCTGTGCCATTTGAAGACATCAACGAAGTATTAGGAGGTATTTATCCTGATGAAGAAACATTACGTAATGATTGGCATGTAAGATTTTTTATAGGTCAAGTTACGTTTGAAGAAGAAATTATAAATTACGCTGTTATAGTTCACTCAGCAATTGAGTATGTTTGGAAACTAGAATAGTATTTAAGGTTCTCCCCTCGCCAAGTGCTTCTACGCACATCTACAGAGGGGCGTGATTATGTTTTGTTCAGGGTTGGTCGGAGTGATTGCTGACCAAATCCAATAAAAACCTCACCATTTATTTGGTGGGGTTATTTATTTTATGTATCTTTGCCTCGAACATTAAATACAATCACATTATGGAAATGAATAAAAATACACTTACAAACTTTAGAAACGACTTTAAAGTTATGGCAACAATGTTGGAAGAACAGTACGGACTTTCAGTCAGTCTAGGGGCTATCAGATATTCTAGAGACAGTACTAATTTCACTTGTAAGTTAACTGCTACCAACGTTGGTGACTTAGCACCAAATGATAATGTAGAACAAGCTAAATTTAATGTGAACGCAAAAAGATTTGGTTTTCAAGAATCAGATTTCAATCGTGAAACTAGCATCTACGGTAAACCCCATACCTTAGTAGGGTTTAACTCTAACGCAAGAAAGAATGTATGTGTTATACGTCAGATTTCAAGTGGAACTAATTACGTAATAGATAAGCGCACAGTCACAGATGGTTTTAAATAAGATAAAACAAAATAACCCATCTTTTATTAGGTGGGTTCATTTATTTGTTGTATCTTTGTATTGAACAAAACAAACAATCACATTATGGAAACTATTTTTAACTTTGGAGGATTTTACGGAAGTGTTTATGAAGATGCTATTGATGATGTAGTATATGAAGATGATGTTGAAAACACAATCGACTCGGATGCTGTGGACTTCAAGAACCTACATAACGAAGTGGCTAAGGCTATTACTGAAAAGTTCGCTGAATATATTGAGGACGAATTTGGTGTTGAACTAACCTTAGAGTATGTTGAATTAAACAGCCCTAAGTATTACAACTATTCAACTGATACGATTTCAGTTAAGATTTCAAAAGAAGATTTAATTCAATTAGATTTACTTGTTGTTAATGATGCTGACCTTCAAAGCGTATTGGAAGGTATTGTTGAAGATACTACAACGTCAAAGTCTGGTTACATTCCATTCTACAAATATGACGAAGTAATGGCTAAGATTAGAGATGAAGAAACTAGTGTGTATTACCAATGTCTATTGGATGCGTTAATGGAGTGTAACAAGGCTAGTTATGAAGCGTTCACACTTGAACTTTTAAATGAAACAATATCAAATCACGTATAGTTTAAATTAGATAAAACAAGTTATGGCAGAATATAATGATAAGGTAAATGAAGACCTTTACGAAAATGAGGAAGATTTCTTAGCTAAGGCTAAGAATCTAGGTACTATGGCACGAACTGAGCAAAGTCATAGTCAAGGGCATGGAACGTTTAAAGACAGTCAAGACTTCTTTAGTGAGTTCGAAAAGCTAGTAGTTGAAACCTCGATAGCACTTGCAAAAATGAAGGTGAAAGCAAAGGTTCACTATCCTAATCTAAAATAAATTAGGTAGAACCAAATAAAAGTTGTATCTTTGACATAAGAAATAACGCCCCTTATAATCCTTACGTAAACTGTGTTGCTTTATTATAACACATACAATAGAGTGCGAAAGCTAAAGACATTGGGAAGGAGATAATAGGTATATAAGTGATAGAGTTAAGGAGAGTAGTTAATGTGGCTACCTAGTAGGAACTTGAAGAATTATATGTTACAGTTGCGAGACTGATAGGGGCGACTAAGATTATTTGTTTGTTTATTTTTTCTTTAAAAGGGGTCATTCTGCTAAATGGCTCCTTTTTTTTGTTTTAAATTAGGTAGAACCAAATAAAAGTTGTATCTTTGTATTGAACGAAACAAACAATCAATCACAATTATTATGAAACAATTACTAAGAAGACTAGCCATTACTATCTCACTAGCTATATCAGCACTGTCTGTTATCTTCACACTTGAACAACTTGGGATACTACACTAACAAAACAATCACATTATGAATGAGTTAAGAAAAGAAATGAGGTTAGCTAAAGATAGTTGTATTTCAAGTTGGATAGATAAAGTTTCACGAAAAATAGACCAATTTCATTTGGTAGAATCAGAATAAAGTTGTATCTTTGCATTGAACATAAAAACAATCACATATGGTTTACGAATTTAATTACAAAGACAATGAAGGTGACGAGTTCTCATCTGACGAACATCCTACTAAGGCTGAGGCTAAAGCGGAATGGGAAGATATTAAGAAACAATATAACGGTGACTGTCATATCACTGAGACTTGGATTTATGACGATGCTGGTGAATTTAAAGGTCGCTGGTAATGATAAGATTAATATGCAATACCAAGTAAGGTGGAGCCACTCACGTAAGATTGAATAACACAATTATCGGAGATAGCAAACACGCTTAACTTGCAGACGCAGTTAAATTATCTAAATTAAAACCCCATCTAAATTAGGTGGGGTTATTTATTTGTTGTATCTTTGAAGTGAACAAAATAAACAATCATATTATGACTCTATTTGAAAATGAATTTTGCAAAATTACAGAAGATACTTCAGAAGTTTGGACACGTTATGATAAAATATTAGGAACTTCAATGGAAGTTGAAAGCTATTTCGATGGTGATAACTTAATAAAAAAGGTGTTAAATTGTAATCATTGTGAAAATGAATTAGATGACGCTCAAAAATTCAACAGTTCTTGTAATAATTGTGGTAAGAAACCCCTATAAGTTAAATTATCTAAAATAAACCCCATCTAAATTAGGTGGGGTTGGTTATTTGTTGTATATTTGTATTGTTAGCCTGATGCACCAATCGGAAGAGTAGACTCCAACCTACCTTATATTTTCTTTTCTATTAACTTAAAACAATATAGAATTAATTTGGTAGAGTCGAATAAAAGTTGTATCTTTGCATAGAACAAAACAAAGCAATCATGAATTTACAGAAACACATTTGGGAAGGTTGGACAGTACAAGCCTTCATTGACGAATTATCAATGGAAATTGGTATGATTATGAAAAATAAGTCATTTATAAACCCTTTTAAGACAAAACAAGAACTTAAAAAATATTGTAAAGACAATCAACCTTACTACAAAAAGCATATTCCTGAAGTAGTTAATTATTTTGCAACTAAATACAATTTATAATATGAAGGTTATAATAAACATTATCGAAAGACCTATGTTTACTGAACATACTATGTTTGCTAAACCTGATTTATCTAAATTAAAGGAAACAAAGACCTTAACAGTACAAGGTAGTTTTATAACCAAAACTAGAATTGATACTCAAATGCAAATTGGTACTGATAGACACGGTATTAATTTCAAAGTTGAAGGGTTTAAAACTGATAGTGTACCTGAACACTCTTACTTTACAGGTGAATGGAGCTATCCTGAATACTTTAAGAAGTCTAAAAAGCAAAATGTAACCTCTTATACCGAATATGTAAAAGAAGTCGTTAGAATAGCTCTAAATGATTATTTGAAGGTGGATTTGGATGAAGTTACTGTTAATCTAATCTTACCAACTTGGTAGTAATTTAAATTTATATAAATTAAAATAAGACTATTATTAATTTGGTAGTCTTATTTTTTTGTCGTATCTTTGTGGAACAAAACAATCACATTATGGAAGTATTAAGTACAAAGAAATACAATGCACTTCAAACAGCGAAATGGCAAGAAGACAATAAAACGTTTATGGAAGCCTATAAGCGTGGTGAGAGGCACATCACAGAACAACCCCAATTAGCGTTCTACTTGTTCAATTCAACTAGGACTTATGGTTATGTAGCGTTCAATGATAAGAAAGCTCTCTGGGATAAGTCTAAAGCAGGTGTGATTGAATACTGGAATGATGAGGAACGTAAACGCAAAATAAGAGGTTGGTAATTTGTTTAATTCAAAATAAATTACCATCTTTGTAAAAATAAGAAAATGGCAAACTTTAAACCACAAGTGAGGTATGAGACTGAAGAATCACATCATGATTATTATAACGCATCACCATACGCAAGACCAAGACCACGAAAATATATTGTAACCCAATTCAAGAATTACGTAGAGCTTAAAAAGGAGCTTAAAGATATTTGTGAAAAGAATATAGACCCAACTGGTGTTCAGGTGATACGTTCAAGACGAGGCAACTGGGGAGAATGGTTTGAGATATGGGAATTATCTGACGGTGAGCCTACAATTGCTAGAGAAGGTTGGATGTAAACACCTCCTAACACAAATGTGTACGGGATAACTTAAATTAGATAAAACAAGATGACAAAGGAAAGAGTACCATTTAGAGAGATTATAACATTTGTAGAGCTGGGTAAACACCAGGAAAAACAAATCGAAAGACTTTGGGTAAGTGATAATCAGGCAACAGGTTTAATTAACCTATTGAAGTATAAGTGTGAAGACTTATTGGATATCGTTCAACGTCAGAGCCGAGAGATTGCTGACCTTAAAAAACGAATGGATAAAGTACCTTTTGGTGGAGAAATTCAATAAAAAACTTGTTTATCTGGATATAAAGTAGTATCTTTACAGTTCAAGGTAGTCATCAATTAAATCAGGAACGATGACCTAAGTTTATTCCTGAACCACTGAGCAATAATGTAGGCATAACAATTATAACATGAGTGTGCAACAACAGTCATAAGACTAGGGACTCGTTATAATACATTGTGGATAGAAGGGATAAAAGAAAGCCAAAGTGTACCGTTAGCGATTAAGAACCCATGAGTTTATTCTCATGGGTTTTTTTATACCCGAACTTCACCAAACACAAATGTGTACAGAGATTAGGTTATCTGAGATATATATCGTATCTTTGTATTATGTTTAATCTAAAATAACCTAATATATGAAAAAGTTTGAAATAGTTTACATGGACGGATATGATGAAGTTCGTGATTCAAAAACACACGACGTTGTTTTCTCAACCACACTGGATGTTGATTTGGTAAAGTATGTTGACCGAATAACAATGGATGACGCTGTTATCGATAATGTGGTTAGCATCTGGAATGAAACTGGTGAAGCTGTCGGTAATTTAGGTTCAGGTGGTAAACTTGACGAATATCTATTAGATGAAGGCAGGTGTACGCAAGAGGAACGGGAAACAATTTGCGAGAGTTTATATAAGTACACTTCTAAATCCTAAGAAAATAACATATAAAAAAGCCTCGCAATTTGCGAGGCTTTTTCTTGTTATTAATTCAGGGGCTTAGAATTTAAACCCTTGTAGATTTGTGTTTAGAATTGTACCACCTTCACTCACAATTTTATCCAAGGCTGTTTGGATATAACTTGGACCTTGCGGATGGTTCTTCATCTTAGCGATTGATATATTCCAAGTACGAAGGTATTTCTTACCATCCTTCTTTATGTGATAGATACCCTTGTTAGATTCCTTGGTAATAGTCTTTTTCTCCAACCATGCGTTGAACATCTCATCTACCTGAACATCTAAATCAGACTCAATAATATAAGGTTCTCCACCAACTCCTTTAGTAAGACCCGTATCAATACTCGGTAATGTTTTGGCATAAACCTCAGCTTCATACATTTGGCTTCTCTGACCTTCATACATTTGGATGTTGTTGCAACCACCATGACCATCGTTCTTAACGTAGGCAATTTTCTTGTTGTTGAAATAGATGTCAGCCGTGAATGCATTTGTTTCTTCAGACATATGTTCTGAAAAGTAAACTTTCTTCAATTGTAATTTCATATTAGGTTATTTTAGATTAAACATAATACAAAGATACAATATTTATTTGAGTTTACCAAACAAAAAAGCCTCGTAATTTACGAGGCTTTTTTCATGTGTTATATTTTCTTGGTTTAATATGCCATTGATTTTTTTCTTACGATGTCTACATACTTTGCGTGCAGCTCATCATACCACGGTTCGCTGTCAATCTTGAGCCTCTCGAATCTTTTATTAAGGTCACATTCTTGAACTCTTATTTCATTTCTTTCCAGTTTCTTCAGAGTCTTCTCGATGTGGAATTGATTTAATTCAGCGGATGTACGTGGTTTGAAACCCATATGTTATTTTACCTTATTTAAGTTAGTTCTTTTTTTGGATACTTCCAAGTGTTAGCTTGGTGTTTTGTAAGCTTTTTAATATCGAGTAACGTCAGGAGATAAATCCTCCAAAGAATATGTTTCTTTTCAATAGTCAAGCACGAATATTCATCTTTAACTAGAATCTCGTGCTTGAATTTATATATGACGGTATCTCGCTTATAATTAGCCAAACTGTATGGTGAGTTGATTGGTTTCTAGAGGCAAGTCTACTGGAAGCATCTTCACATATTTCTTATGGACTCCGTACATCGTCTTCTTAGTTTTAAAGACAAAGACATCCATCGTATGGGTATAACGCCCAGTCACCAGCCCTAGTTTACCTCCAACGAGGCATTTACGTTTAGTAGTTTCCATATTGCAAATATACGTTTTATTTTTATAAGTTAGGTACTTTTTAAAGTAATGTTTAGTAGAATGTTTCTTGTATCCAGTCGGACCACCATTCCAGATTCGAACAATGTCTTCCACTGTCGCCTTCCGTCCAAGTTTATTTTCTAAGTTATCAGCCCAGATAGTAACATATAAATCGAATAGCTGTTCAGATATCCTGACATCGAATGCATCGTTATGGGTGAAGCTGGTGCCGTGTGCCCTGTTGACATCCTTTATGACTCCTTGTCGAATCTGTAAGACTCCAAATGAACAACCGTCATCTCCCATGGCATCAGGGTTATTGTTAGTCTCCACCTGTTTTAACACTTCTCGAATTTCTGGTAGCTCGACATCCACTGAGGTCATCGCCATCGAAGTTGATACTGAAAATAAAAGGATTGCAATTAAAAATAAGGTTTTCATACTTTTCATATTAAAAGGTTTTAGTTATTAATTATACTCAAAGATAAGGATTTTATTCCATACCACCAAATGTTTTTGGATTTATTTTAAAGTTCTTTCCAACTCTCAAGAGTCCAAGAGATATTACCATCTTCCCATTCCTCGTAGTCGTCATACATATCTGCCATCTCGACATTAAGTTCCTTCATCATAACAGCCATCTCATCTTCGTCAGTTGTATCTTCAGGTATCTCAATATAAACACCTAGTGTATTCTCATATACACCACACATTGAAAGTCTTACTTCTAGTTGTAGCTCTTTCATTACTCTATATGATTTAAGAAGTCCTGTACTGTAAATGTAAATTCGAATTGTTCAATTGGATACTCATCATCTCCCAATACATGGTCAAGCATTTGAGTCTTATCCTCTAAATTATCTAGTTTCAATAATAGCTTACAGACTTCTATGTCAGCATCCTTTTCGTCATCAAAACAAATAAGGTCAAGTACTTTATCAGCTCTTGTCGCTTTCTTTGAGTTAAATGCTTCATCCAGCAAATTAACAGCAGTCTCAGAATTGGTAGCCTTCTCGTATACATCAAATGCAAGAGCTTCAGATGTTTTATCCTGTTGAATTTCTAGAGCCAGTTTTACAGCTTCTCTAGGTGAGTCAGCTGTAATGTCAATCTCCCATTTTACTAAGTATTGTTTTTGTCCTTGTGCCATCTTAATTCATTTTAGTTGTGAATACATAACTCATAAAGTAATTGTCAGGATTAAATTCCTCATTGTTAACTCTATCCATAAAATCAGTAATGGGTTCAACTTCTATATTAGATAAATCATAAGTATCATCATCTATAAGAGTAATTACCTTATCTCTTACTTTTTGGGCGTTAACGGTATCACAAGGAAAATCGGTAGGTTCGAATCGCATATTCTCAATGAGTTCACATTGTTTACGTGCATCGCCATTTTCTTCTAGTGGAATAAGTACTATAAAAGTTTTCATACTGTGGTTTGTTTTAGTTTCCACAAAGATACAACTTTTATTTGGTTCTACCTAATTTAAAACAAAA
>TARA_R110000851_G_scaffold159563_1_pt1 | contig 21944 bp, 18 predicted proteins | sample TARA_R110000851 | Tara Oceans TARA_R110000851 (sample SAMEA4397627) | marine metagenome | biome: Polar Biome; feature: [DCM] deep chlorophyll maximum layer (ENVO:01000326); material: water (ENVO:00002006), including particulate matter (ENVO:01000060) such as... | depth 17 m
TCCTGTTTCAAATCTAACATCACCGTCACCAAAAAATATTTGTTTATTTTCAAAAACAGTAATCTTACTTTTAATTGTTAAAGTAATTCCTGCATCAATATTCCATCCTCCACTATTTCCAACGAAAATACCTTTTTCAGTATCAAAGGTTGTGTCAACGTCAACAAGAGTTAAAGAGTTATGGGTGGTAATACCTAAGTCTAAGGCTTCTGCCTGTATTTGTTGAGCTAATAACGGTACAGGAAATTGTTTATACTCTTTAGCGGTATCGCTTGTTATTCCTGTTAATTTTTCTTCACCCGTTACGATTGACGCTGTTGGATATAGACCTGCTTTTCCCATAATAATATTTATTTCTTTATCAAAAATAGTTTAAAATATACTATTTGCTTTATTTTATTAGTAATCTTAACCGCCAAATAACAACATAGCTAAAACGCCAATCAAAGTACCACCACCTAAGAATTGCCATTTCTTATTTTTCTGTGCTTTTAAGTCTGCTTTGTAGAATGCTTCTTGAATTTCGAAGTTTTCATTTCTAAATTTCATTTCTGTAGTTTGCTCTTTTAAAGCCTGTTTTAACGATGTCTTAACAAATATAAGTGTATCTGCTGCTTTTCTGTAACTATCGCTTTCTACTCTCATACTGTCGATTAGAATAACCTGTTTATTGTATAAATCGAAAAGCGTATTACGTTGTTTTACAATATTGCCTTGAGCAATGGTAGCTTTTTTATCTAATAGAATCGTTTTCTTTATAGAATCTATCTGTACTATTTGAGATGCGACGGGCATTACTGATGAAAATAGTATCAATAACACGCAAAGATTTAGCTTTTTGTTTGTTTTCATAATTCAATCTGTTATTTCTATTACGTAGAAGGTCGTTTTCTTGTATTATTTCATCTGCATAAATGTAGGTTTGATCCGCTATAGTTATTAAGCTGTCAGTTCTTTTTTGATGTACTAATATCAATGAATCGTTTTTCTTTTTAAAGCGTTCTAAGACATCTTTATAGACACCTACACCTTTTCCACCTGCTAATACAAAAATAAGCACTATAACCCCTACAGCTACATACAAATACCTCTTTCTAAATGTAAATACTTGCTCTTTATTCATTTTTTTTTATATATTTGTATTTCTGTAAATAGAAAAGTTGGGAATCAAATTGCTTTCTAAAAAAATTAAGGGATGTTCAAGCGTCCCTTTTTTTTATTATAACTTAAAATTCATTTAATCCTGTATATGTTATAGGCGTGTTGTAAGGTATGTTTTTCAATAAAACATTATAGTATTTAGTTAAATCATTTATAACAGTACAACCTGTTCCAAATCTTCCTATGAGCCAAGTCTTAATTCCTTTCTTCCATTTATATGAATTACAATGTACGTTTGTTGAATTATTACCTTCATAGATTCTACCAGTCGCATCAATCTTTTTGTCTTTGTTGAAATCTCTGAAATATTTTAAAAATCCGATTTGACGCAATCCTTGCATTCTACCATTATGATGTCTAACTTTTTTACCATCCGATTTCATAAAGGCATCATAATATACTTCATCAAATTTTATTACTGCTGTTCCTCTTCGATTCCACTTAGCGAAATTCAATAAACCGTAAGTTCCAGAATTTGATGTACAAGACATAACATCAAGACAGGTTTCATAATCAAATAAATATAATTTATCATCATATCTGTCAGGTGCATCCTCTTTACTTCTTAAAACAATCATATGTTTACCTCTAGGAACATATCTGAAACTAGGAAGTGACTTCATTCTGTCAATTAATCCCTTATCTGTATATGATTTTACATTATTCATGATTCTTTGTTATTATCGTTATTATTATTGTTTCTGTTGTTTATAAAGTAGCTAATAACTGCATCAGGTAGCTTTTTAGTAATTCCTTTGATAAAATACATAACCATATCTTTAACTGCAATTATAAATTCAATCGATATGTAACTAAAAATAGCACTTGAAAAAGCTGTTATATGTGGGTCATTGTAATAACTCCCTGCAATGTAACTAAAGTACCCTATAAATAATCCACTAGAATAAATTGCTAAAACTTGAGCAATAGGAATTTTTTTTTTAAGCTCTATGTTTTTTAAGCCTAAATGAGTTAATTGTGTTGTTGATCCAAATGTAGAGCCGACAATCGCAATAATTAGCAAGATATAATTTATTCTTAAATCAGTCAATACTAAAGCTTTATAGTATAGGTCGAAGGCAAAAACAAGTGTAAATAATTTAGTTACATTAAATATCATTGAAAAATTCTTTAAACTTATTTATTATTATCTTCCATCCTCCTTCCCATCCCCCTTCTTTTATGTCTCTTATAAAATTAATAACTCCAAATGCTATAAAAAAAGTAAATAACCCTGCAATTATTAAAACACCTGCCATATCCCAACCAATATTTTCAATATCAATATTGTTAAATGAAAGGTGTAATCCCATTGTTCCTATTCCTATAAAAAAGAATTGAGACAGCCATTTAGGCATTAAGATGTCTTCTACATTATTGCTATTTTCTTTCATTTATATAAATTATTATTGCTATTGTTGAGGCAAATAGTATCACTATTGGGTCGTAATAAGTCCAATGGTATTCTTCATGTATTTGTTTATCTATGATGCTGCTTATAACTAATATAATAGAAAATACAGAAAGTGATTTCGATAACCTTGTTTGCTTAAACACACCTAATAATAATGAGAAAATAAACATCTTTTCAAACATTATTTCTCTTAATATAATAGCATTATCCCAATCTGTATGAATTGTTTTCATGTCAGGATAGTAGTATTGTCCGAACAAATGATTAGTAAACCATAATACCATAAACCCTATTATAAATATGTTTGCTATTTTCATGGCTTTGGTGGTGGAGGTGGCGGTGAACTTGGATTAGTCGTTTTATTTACATTGCCTAATATATCCGCAATTATCCAATCTTGCTTGCGTTCAATATTGTCTTGATTTAACAAAATCTGCTTTAAATATTTTTTTTTCATAATTCTGAGTTTTTATTTAAAATATTTTCTTTTTCTAAGCTTGTTAATTTGTCTTTTTCCATACTAGCACATAAAGCAAAACCTAAAGTAAGGAATGAAGCTATTTCGCTTGAAATGGCTAATCCCGTAGCTGATTCTATTGCTCCTGCGGAATCAGGAATAACATTAACAATAATTGCTATAATAGTGCATATTAAGAATGAATATAGCCATGTATATTTGTTTTCTCTTAGAAATATACGATGATTAAACATCTTAGGCTTAAAATGCCTTTTAGCATTTATAACTGAATAAAGAAATGATCCTAAAATGCTAATTCCTATCATTGTTAATATTGAAGCAAGTGTTGTCATAGTTTATAGTTTAGGTATATTATTTTCTTCGAATATATTATCTAGTTTATTGTCAAAATCTACAGGCTTTCCGTTTTTACGCTTATCAATTAACTGCGCTTGATTACCTGCTCTTTGGTCTTCAAGGCTTTCTTTTCCTTCTTGAATTTTATTCTGTTTATTTACTTGACCTGCTACCTTTAACCCCTCTAACTCCATGTTTCTTTGATGTTGGGTAATAGCTTGTAATTCTTCAATTCGTGCTTTACGCTTTTCTTTTTCAGAATCAATTTGGTCTTGAAATAATAATTTTTGTTTTTCAATATCTAAACTAATAGTAAGTGTTTGTTGTTTAGTTTGCTCGGTAATAACCGATGTTTGAGCATTTGCTTCCGCTTGTCTTTTTATATTCTGAACTTTTATAGCTTCGGCTTTTTGCTGATTCTTCTCAATAATATTCTCTAAGTATTGGATAGCTTCCTTTACATTTCTAACAAGTCGAACCCTATTGTATTGAGCTACATTAATTCCTCCTGAATTATAAGAGTTTACTAATGATTCTTCAAAAACTATTCGCTCTTTATTATCAGGTCTGAAATCAAAATAGATAGCGAACTTGCTCATAGGGAAGTTCTTTAGTTCATCGAGAAGTTCTACATTATCACTTCCAATAATATCTAAATATCTGTTTTTTAGTGCGGGTGTAGTGAATACGTCGTAAAGTCTTAATGAACACGCTTCGGCTGCCCTTAGCGAAAGATTAAAACTTCCTAATACAATATGATTGGTTTGATTATTTGAACTAGCTAATAGTATTTTTTGTACTCCTACTGCTGTTTTGCTATTAGGCTGAGTAGTTCCATCCCTTACTTCATTGATTCCTATTACGGAACGAAGCCTATTGTAGCTATTTATAAATTCTCCTGCTAAGAATGACAACTCGGAAGTATTAATTCCTCCTGATTGCTCTGTGATAGCTTTACCGATTGGGTCGCCTTCTGCGTTAAATTCATTAGCGATTAATATACCTCGTCCGAAATAAAGGTCAAGAATATCTTGCGGTAAAACTTTTTCACCATTAAGCATTACATTATTTAATGCCTGTGGGTTAATAACTGCCGTTGTAGGACGCATTTCCATTTTAAGTTGTTGGAACTTAAAGAAATCTTTATGAATATCATTTAGAAAAGGAATTGCTCTATTTACTAAAGAATCAAATCTTACCTCACCACTTTCACTATGTCTTTTAACTTTAGGAGCGTAAACAATAAACGGACAAATTGGAATATTTACTTCTTTCTCAACTTGATTTGGTATTTTTCTCCACTTAACACATATTTTTGCCGTAGGAACATAAATACCTTCGTACCAAACTTGATAAGGAATAGATATTTTTCTACTAGGCTTACTAGGATTATAACCGTCTTTTGTTCTATCAATAAGTTTTATAGATTTATCCTTACGAAGCTTCTTAAATACTCTTTCTTCTCCTGTTAACCAAGCGAATGAAATGTATTCAATCATTCTGTCACCGTCTTCTTTTGGGTCGTAGGCTTCATCATTATCAGATTTACCAATAGCGTCATTCTTTAGAGTTAGCTTATTTGCTGCCGACATTCCTCCCGCTTCTTTAATTAACTCTGCAATAGTTCCTTTTTGAACAACACCCGCATATCTCATGTCACGAGCATCATCCATTTCAAAAGCACTATGAATAAAATTGTAAGGGTCGATGTACTTAAACTTTATGCCCTCTGTGTAATCTGTATAGTGCTGTAAAACTCCAAGACCTAAATCAAAGAAGTCTTCATCATTTTTGTTTTTTAAAGTTTCAAACTTTTCGTGCTTGAATACATTTTGGATAGCTAATTCTTGTGCTATTTCAATCTTAGGCTTGTATTCTATTTTTTTTAACTCTAAATCCTCTTTGTCTTTTGCAACATCTTCTGGTGATATATTCATTCCTACACCTTGACTTACAATATCAGCAATGTCTTTGGAATAGAAATCTGTTTCTAATTTTTTGAAGTAGTTTTTTTTCTTATTAATTGATACGGGGTCGATTGCTTCTGCTCTTGGAACGAACTGACTTTCATCGATAGGATTAATTACAAGGTCTTTGAAAGTTGGGAGTATCTTTAAGGCAACATAGTCAATTTTGTATTTTTTAGTTTCTATTTTGCCTTCTTGTGCGTTGTCTTTTTGCTTCCCTTCAATAATATCTTTATACTGTTGGGTGTCTTGTTCCCCTCTTGAATAGGTTCTCATTTCATTTATCCAAGCCCTTCTAGCCGATAATTGCCCTCCGTCAAACCATTGTCCTGCAATAAATGAACCTGCTTCTTCTCCGTAAGCAACATTATCTTTTTGGCTATTTGATGCTAAATCATCAGGTATAGGAGTATTCGTAATTTCTGACATAATGAAAATTAATTAAGACAAATATAAATTATAAAAACGCATTTGTTTATGTTTTAAAGTAATCAAGCACCGAAAGCACCAAATGATACACCGCCACCATCTTGTATTCCAATAGGGTTTCTTTGTTTTACATTATATTGACATCCTAATAATGCTAATTGCCCTGCTACCGTAAGGTCAAATTTCTTTCTTTTCTTAACATCGAACTTAACCCATTCTCTAATCATATCAATAAAATATACTCGACATTCATTCTCTAAATCATGCCCTATAAAATCAAAAATATAATCTTTCAGTAAGTTTGCTACATCTTCATTTAATTGTGTAGACGCAGGAATACCGCCATGATCCTTCTCGAATTGACTCAACTTACTCCATTTTTTATCAGGGCGTGTCATAGAATATCCTCTATACCCGTTATCTTTCATAAATTCAAGTAGTCTTGGCTTATTGCTTTCTACTAAAGCATACATTCCGAAAAACTTACAAGCCATTAATACGTCTTCATAAAAATCATCACGCTTATCGGGTCTTTCTGTATATTTTAAAAAGAATGAATTTTGTGGTGCGCCTGAAAAGTTGTTTTTTGTCTTTCCTACAATAGAACCATCTGAACCTATTCCATCAGCCGTTTTAGATATATCGTAAGGGTCGACTGCTAAACATCCAATATGATTATTATCAGGCATCATTAATCTTTTTCCATGAAAATCTTTTACAGAACCTTTGTTTTGTTCTTCGGGTTCAGGAATCCATGTAGTAAAAAACTTTCCCCTTGTATTGGGTAGCCACTCTACATCAGAAGTAAACTTGTCCCCTTTCCAAGCAAAATTTCCTCTGAAAATAATATTATTCATATCATATTCAGGAATATTTGCAAGATAGTCTTCGTGGTCGTTTAAGTTTTGAATATCAAAATCATTATTTACACCTCCTTCATTACGAAACATGTGTTCGATTGTTCTTGGCATATCACGAAGAAAAGCATTTAATTTTGTCTTTTTACCTTTAGCCTTTAAGGTATCATAGGTAATTTGCCAATCTTTTATTGCTCCATGTTCTAGTACTTTTCCTTGCTCATTTTCAATAGGGTGAACAGGCTCAAATACAACTGAATATCCCCAAGCATCAAAATAACTTATAGGTTGTGTCATTGTATAGCATACGTCAATAAAAAAAGATGTTAATCCATTTTCTGTACGCCCTAACGAGTTTCTTTCATTAACATTAGCGTCTAAAAATTCTGCTTCAAATTCTTCTCCACCACCATCTGAATAAGACCCTGCGGTGCTTCCAAATCTACCTGTAGCATCACCTTCTAAATGGCATCTACTGTGCCTTGCTACGAATTCTGTTAAACTTTCATCTTTCCATTTTCCTATTTCGTCATTTATAGAAATGTTTTTAACTTTCAAACTATCGTATGCGGTGTCTTTTGTTGGGTAATAATCGATTGTTGAGGTTTCAGAATCATCAGTTTCAAAAGAAATTTGAAGATTTGTTTCAACATCCGTATTAGGCTTGTCTATTAGTGGTTTAAAATAAATAGGGTAATATTTAAAAGACTTCACAATTTTACCTTTAAACAATTTACCTGCTAAATCTTTACGTTCTGAAACTATTGGTATTTCAGCATCCTTTATAATAGTAAAAACGTTAAGTGCCATGCTTGCGCTTTCTACACTCCAACTTGTTCTACGTCCTTTTCCTCTAATTTCTCCCCAAGTTCTGCTATCTGCTCTACACGCTTCCCAATGCCAATAAGATTCCATAGCAACAACTCTAAGGAATGGAAACATATTAGATTCTGTGAGGTAGTAATGTTTTAAGAACAGCCAATTTTCGCCAGTCATATAATGAACTTCATTATCTACTTTAATAAAAAGACCAAATTTTCTGTAATGAAATTCATTATCTACAAACTCTTGATTTTCTGAAATTAATTCATTTCGCTCTTTTACAAAATCTTCTTTTAATTTATTTCTACGAATATGGTTTTTCTCTTTCGCCATTTTTCGCTTGTAGTTACTCCAACATTGTTTAAATTCTATTGGAGGTGCTTTGCGAACCCACTTAGCATCATAGTCGGATAATTCACCATTGGTAATATGCTTTTTAAAAGTAATGGTTTCTCTTTCTCCTGAATCATTAATTATGTCTTTATTCCCATCTATCGTTTGGCTAGGAAGTCCAATATATAAATCTCCTACTTTTCTAATATCACCAAGCGTTCCATCTTTAGAAATGCAAATAAAATTAACATCAAATTCAGAATATTCTCTAAACTCCCAAGACTTATCTTTATTCTTTTTTTCAAATGTGTGTCGAGTAATATTAAGTTCGGTGTATTTAACTTTTTGGGAAATTCTCCCCCTGTATGAAACATCTCTATCCATTATGCTATGTGCTTGCTAAGGTTACTTGAAGATTGTTTTTCTGCTACTTTTTCGATTACTTTATTCCCGTTAGTTTCTTTTGGTTTTTGAGCATCTTCTAATTTTTTAAGTTCCTCTTTTTTAACCTTAATTCTAGCGAGTTGCTTGTCTAAAGCGTCTGAACCTTTATCTATACCATTAACGTAAATAGCTATTTTATCGTCTTTAAGTTCGATTTCTTCAACACCATCTTTTTCGATAGTCTTAACGTCTTCATCGAGTACTAAAATTAGATTGTTATATACTTTTTGTAAGACTTCGATATGTCTTTTCATATCTTTAATCTCTTGTTGTATGTAGTCCTTTTCCATTATTTCTACAGTATTATTTAATTATTAATGTTTCGCTTGATTTAGTATTTGTATTAGTATTTCCTTGTGACTTAAAAATAGATTTTGTATTGTTCTTTTGCTTCTCATACGCATCAATAGATTTTTGATATTTTGCATCAATTTTATCTTTTTCTTCTTTTGATTTTGCTCGGCTTTTTCTTTTAGTTCTAGCTTTTTCAATCACAAAATCACTATATCCAAATCCTTTTAAGAATTTAACTTCATTATCAATTTCATCATTCCAATAAATATCATCAATAGCCTGAATGTTCTCAAATAGAAAATGAGGTAGTCCCGCCAATAATCCTGCTGTTAACTTCATCGCCTTATTTCTATGGCGAACTCTTGAAGCTTCTGTTTTGGCATTAAAAGCTTTTAGCCAAGATTCTTGAAGTTTCGTGGTGGAATCTAATAAAGCACTACTTACAATCCCTCCGAAAGTAAACTCTTTTCCTAAAGCTTGCTCTATAAGTAATTGTGCTATTCCTCCAAGTATAGGAACAGAATTGACATTCCCCATAATTGCTGAACGAAGTAAATCTTTATCAGCGTCATTAGGTTCTTCATCACCGAATCCTAAAGCTGTGGATAAACTACCTGCCATTAATCCTGCTATATAAGTATAAAGCATTGGTTGAGCAAACTGATAATTTATAAAAGCAAAAGCATTTCGTACATTTTTACCCTTTTTCTGCTCACCCTTTAAGCCTCTAGTTAATTCCCTTCTATGGAAGTTTGCGTTTTGCTGATTTTGAATAGGTGATGTAGCAAACATCATAAAATATCTTGCTATCGGGTGTTTTTGATATTTACTTTTTCCAAATGTAGAAATACTTTGTTGCGATCTATCAGCAGATGCTTCAAATTTTTGCATAGCTTTTTCTCTAGCTACATTCTCACTAAGCCCTTGACCTCTATATTTATCAAGCCATGCGTTATATGCGGGTATTGTTCCCATAACACCTATAAAATCCCCTGCCTTAACATTAATCATTCCTAAATTTAATGCTTTTGTATAAAATCTAGCAACTGCTTTACGTTTTGCTTCTAAATCTGAATTGCTAAATGCAAATTCAGATTGGCTTGCTAAGTCATTTAATCCCAATACAGCTTCATCAATACTTCCTTCAAGTAGGAATTGTTTTAAGCTTGCTTTTTCTACACCATATCTGTTTTTAATAAAATCAGAATTTTCCATTAAATAAGATATTGTTTTAATTGTTTCTACAGGATTATAATATGATATAAATTTAGTGAAGCCTAATCCTGTAGGCATATCAAAACTTCCGTTTATGATAGATATAGTTTGTGTAAATCCAATTTTTGCTTTTAGAGAAAGAACAGCTTTAGCAATATTTCTACCAAAGAAATCTAATACAGGGAATCCCCTATCTCCACCCTGCTCTAAGTCTCGAACTTTATAATAATTAAGTGCCTTAAGAATAAGGTCTCCATTTGATTTATTAGTTAAATGAATTGCTTTTTTCACACCTTCATCTTCTAATATTTTTTTAAACTCTCTGTGTGGTTCGGCAAAAGCAACGTAATGAGAAGATTCTTGAATATTTTGTTTAATTAGTTTATTTACATCTATTGCTTCTATTGGGTTACTATTTGTAATTCTTTCTTTTTGACTTCCATAGCCCGTTGTATTAATAGATGAAACCCCTCCGAGTAAAGCGTCAGTATCTTCTTTAAGTGTGTTTGAAGACCTATGTACTTTTCCTGCATATTTTTCAGGCTTGCCAAGAGAATGATAGTTCATTCTTGTATAAACATCATTTGAATCTTCATATAACTTCTCGTAAACATCAAACAGAACCTCTCCGTAGTCTTTTACTTCTTGAGGCAATAAATTATCAATTTGATTAATTACATCTTCCGTGAATCCATTTGAGTCTAATCCTGCTTTCAGATTGTCGTTTTTAGAATTCATCCAAACATTTAATAACTGACTATAAGTATAGGTTACGTTTATCTTTTCTTTAGGGGCGTTAACATCTAAATTAGGATGTCTTAATAAGTCAATATCTACCTTCTTATTTAATATTGCATTGGCTTTTCGATTGCTTCCAAATAAGGTTTTTTGACTATCAGTAACTATTTTAGAAAACAGACCAATACGCCTAGATTTATATATCTCCTGTGTTTTTAACTTATTAACGAATTGAACTAAGGCACTTGAATCTCTGCTTTCACCTCCTTTTCTTGACAATAATCCCGATAAACTATCTAAACTACCAATTACAGAACCTTGAAAAAAGTTAAAGAAGACTCTACGTATTGCTTGTGAGATGCCTTTTTTATTTTCTGTTTCTATTTCTGCAACTGTTTTTCCTGAACGCTTGTTATTAGGATTAATGTCTTCTCTAATCGAATTAAGTAATTCTGCATCACTTTTTTTTCGTTCTTCTCGTAAATCCTTTAACCTACTTCTGCCTTCATCATATATTGATTTTATTTGACTTAGGCTATTAGTTAATAATTCATTTTCAATATTCACGTCTTTAGTTTGTAAAGCACTAAGAATATCAATAGAAATATTTAAAACCTCAACTTCAAGTAAATCACCATTATTAAGAATCAATGTTTCCCTTAATCCTATCAGGTTGGCTATTCTTTCATTTATTTTATTCGTTTTTGTCTGCTTGAAGGGTGTTGAAACATCTTCATCCTTAATGTCTCTAATATTCTCTTTAATAGAGTTAAGAGTGCTTTCGGCTTGTTCATCAGTAATATTGGCTTTTCTTCGTCCACTTGATTTTTTAGAAAACTTACTGTCTAATAATTTATTTATAGATTTTAAAGTAATTCTATTGTCAATACTTAATGCTACGGCATCAATAGTTTCAATAGATTTTAATAACACCTCAATACTTTCTGTTTCTGAAACTACTTTTACTATCTTATTTAATTCGCTTTTACTTTTTTCATTATTTCGTTTGAAATTAATAGCGTGTTGGATATATTGTTTTAGAAATGTTCGTACTTCTCTAATATGCTTCTTATTATCCTTATTCTTATTTTTAATATCTAAAATACGGGCTTTTTCTGCATCTAACCTACCTTCAAGTTTTTCTACCAAAGTATTTACACTATCCATTGCCTTTGTTAAATTGGCTTCTGTTTTGGCTTTTCTGACAAGATTAATAATCTTAGTTCTTTCGGAAGGATTAACAAATTTAAATATTTTTTTAGGCAATGATTCATTAATATAATTAATAATTTCATCTTGAATATCTTTAACAAACGCCTTAGTAAGTTCCTTTTCTTTTTTTATTTTGTCTTTAAGCGTTTTAATAGCTGTAGATTTATCTATAAGAAAATCTATTCCAGTATTTTCAGAAGTATCGATTTTAGCTTTAGGTTGTTTCGTGTCGAACTCACCTATTTTTTTACCCGATAATAATTCAGCACTAACCAATCTAGTGTAATCTTTTAATTTAAGATTTGCTAATTGAGTGCCTGACATAGTTGTAATACCTAATCCTTCTGCGATTTTTTTGAATAAGTCTTTAAACCATGCTTGGAATTGATCGTACTTTTTCTTACTTTCTTTTTGTAATTCAACTCCGCTTTCACCAATCGCTTGTGCTAATGCTTCTTCTAGTTTTCCTTCGGGAGATAAGTGTTCGTATGCAGGATTGTTTTTAACTGCTTCGTGATAAGGACTGTCTTCGATTAAATCTAATCCTGTTTTATATACATCGTTATATTTTTCTTTTGCTAATTTGTTCCATAAATGTCCGAATTCATGTATTGGAGTATCGCCTTTTACATTATCGCTGTTTAAGTAAACTACGCCATCGTGTACAAATCCATTTATTTGCCCTCCATCATCTGTTTTTTGGAATAATGGCAATGCAGTACTTAAACCTTCTCTTGCTTTGTCTGTTAGTTTTATTGATAGTTGTTGGTTTAATTTATCTGTTCCTCTAAAATCAACAACATCAACTTTAGCTGATTTATCAAAACGTTGTGCTTCTTTCTTAGCAACTTTAGGTAGTATAGAATTGTAGAATGTTTTCATTCCTTCTCCACCTACTTTTAGCCCCTCACCTGATATAGCTGTTTCATTCTCTATAACCTCTCCCTTTCCATCAATAATAGTTTCAACAATTCCTTTTCCAAAAGTAGATTCAATATCCTCTAATGTCATATTTTTCTTATAAAATACGCTGCCACTTTCTTTAGATGCATTTACATTATAAGTATTGTCATTGTTTTTTTCATAACGAATTTCATCAATAGTCTTGCTTAAATCATATCTATCAGCACTTTGTTCTCCTGTAACCCAAGCAACTCTATCGAAACCTTCTTGAACTGCCATTTGCATTACTCTACGCATTGCCATACCTACCCATTGGTCGGTTTTTTTGTATGGCATATTAGCCACTTCTTGCCCTACTGTTGGATTAGCTTTATCAAAAGCATTTAATTCATCATTTAAGGTTTTAATTTCAGCATATATTTGTGTTGTGTCTAAATCTTTAGAACTTAAATCAAATCTTTCTCTTTCTTTTTTTAGTAATTTTTTTCTAATATTTTCTCGTTGAAGCATTAAAGAGTTTTCGTCGTCAAACCCTACCTTTTTACCCTCTTGTGCCCAATCACTTTGTGCTTCTTCTATAAACAAAACACGTTCTCCATTAGGAAGTGTTCTTTCATTCATTCTTACGTGAGCAAGTATGTTTGATTCATCAAAGTGTGATGATTTGAAATCTCCAATTTGGTTATTCTCAAAAGTTCTAGCATTATCCTCTGTGGCAAAATCTATAATTAGCTTAACTTCACTCGGTAAATTATCATATTCTACTATTTCTCCATCTTTATCTACAACAAATCCACCCCCTGACATATCATACTCCCATTCTAAGCCGAACTTAGCTAACCTTTCTTGAACTGTTTCTTTCTCTTTTCTAGGCAACGTCAACAAAACCTCTATATAATTCTCTCCACCTTCTAAAGTGTATTGTGAAAATTTTGTATTTTTGTCTTGTTTAGTAACCTCAACAATTTCTATTTGGTTATCTTCAATATACTGTTCTACTACTTCTTTAGGAATAGATTTTATGTTATTAGATTTAGCGTAATCAACTAAAAAGTCTTTTAACCCTATCCATTCAAGTTCTTGTGCCGTTCCTTTTCCACCCTTATCCGTAATAGTTTTAACCCATTGCTCTGCTGTAGCTTTAGGATTAGTAAGTTTTGAAAGACCTTCTTTAGCTGTGGATTTCCAAGCAGGAGGATTAATGATTGTAATACCTTTTTCTGATGCTTCTGATTGTTTTTGAACATCAACACCTAACTGTTTTAGTTTTGCTGTGATTTGAGTGTTATTTAACATCTTAACAGCTTTAGCTAATCCTGTTTTGAATAATTGACTTACTAAATCAGAAAGTTCTTTTCCTTTTATTTTAGTTTGGGTGCTTTCTGTTTGGAAAGGAACTTCTGAATCTTCGTTTCCTTTTGTTTCTTGTTCCGATTCGGTGTTTTTACCTATGATTCTTTCAATATTTTTAGGTGTTGGTTTTAATCCAGTTAATTCTTTAAATTTATCTTCTAAAGAAGCTGTTGGAGAAAATGAATCTCCACTTCTACTTTTTCTCTTGTAATCACTTGCTGATGAATATGTCTCAATAAAATTAAGAATATCCTGATTATCTACATCCTGACCTAAGTTTTCTTGTGCTAATTCACGAATTTGGTCAATAGTTCTTTCGGTTTTATTTTTACCTGAAAGAAATCCTTTACTAATATCAGTAACATCATTATTAGAATCATTAACCTTACTCGCTGTTAATGCGTCAGCGATTGCATCTTCTTTAGATGTTTCAAGCTGAGTTATGTTATCTGTATTAGATTCTTTGACCTCTACAATGCGGTTAGCTATCTCTTGAGGATTGTTACTTTCGTCAACGATTACTTCTGTTATTTGTTGAGGTGTTAATTCTCCTTTGCCTTCAAAATTAGCTAGTTCACCTTTAGAAAAATCTGTTGATTCTGCATATTGTTTTTTAATATCTCTAACTTGACTTGCATTAGGTTTTCTTGTGCCGAATTTAGGTGTTACTTCTAATACACCATCTTTTAAATTCACCTTAAAAGTGTTTTTTCCCGACTTAAATTCAGTAGTTTTTGCTTTAACTTCTTTTTTAGGAGTAGTTATTTTAATGCTTTTGGCTTTCTTTGGTGTTTTTTTAACCTCTTGAACCTTTTCTACAGTAGGTTTACTTTCTTGATTGGGTTTTGATTCAGTAGTTTTTACAACTTCTTCCTTATCTTTAGATTTTTCTTTAGCAACAATATCAGCAAATGTTTGAGTTGTTTCGGGAAGCCTAATCATTCTACCACCATCTTCTTTGTCGAAATCTTTATCCTTAACAAATCCTTCTTCTTCGTAAAGTTTAATAAGCCCTTCTACTGTTGTGTCTTTTGATAATGGCACTACATTAAGTTCAAGCGTTTTTCCTTGATTATCAGCTACGCTAGTTGCTTCTTGTAAAGCTTTTCTTGCACTTCCTTCACCTTTATTTCCTTTTGTTGTAGCAATACTCTCTATTTTAATGTTTCCGTTGTCTAAACTCTTAATACCAATATCAGTATTTCCTACAGATATTTTTAAATTACCTCCTACATATTGTGAAATATCCTCAACATCTGTTTCTTCTGTAGATAATTCTTCTGCAAAATCTTTAGTTTCTTGAGTAACGGTTGTTTCTTTTTTATCATCAACTTCTTCTTCAACTACAGGATTATCAAATTTATCTACTATTTCGGCTTTTTGACTGTCAAGAGTTTCAAGTTTAGACTCTAATTCTTTAACTAAAAACTGTTCTTCTTCTGTAAGACTAGCCTTTTCTTTTAACTTATCAATAGAAACTTCTAATGACGTGCTTTCGGAAGCAATATTTAATAGATTTTCCTTATTCTTTTTTGACATTCCATCAAACCCGTCTATAGTAGCATTTACTAATTTAGTATTTTGGCTAAGGAGGGTATTGATGTTGTTTTGAATAGTTGCTCTACTGGTATCATCTAAATTTTCACTTTCGTCTAATAGTTTTTGAAACCTACTAATTTCAGTAACATTTTTAAATACTTTTGCTCTACGTTTCTTATCTGAAATGTGTCCTAAAAAGCTCCCTGTTATTCTTGGAGAAGCTGACATTACAGCCCCAATAGATAGACCTCCACCAATAGCATCGATAGAGTTATCAAATAATCCTACATCATTATTTCCTAATTGAAATTTACTAATCGCATTTTGCGTAGTATTGGTTAAAAATTCATCTAAGAAACCTTCTTCTAAAGCATCTTTACCTACCTCTTTTCCTCCTGAAATAAGTGATTCTCCAAAAGATTTAAGTCTATCCTTAGTGTTTCTTGAAGCCACACGTTTTAATTCAGACTTAGTAGCGTCTTTTAATATTCTTTTACCAACCTTAATTCTTTTTACTTCACCAAACATACGAGAGAATACAAGCTCACTTAATGCCATTGCAGATGAAGCAACAAATATATTAGCGTCTGATTGACCACCTTGAATTTTAACCTTAGAATCAAGTGATTTCTTTTCATTGATTAATTCCTCTTGAAGTTTAGCGTCAATATTATCAGACTTTAATTGTGTATTTATATCAGCAAGTCTTTCTTGATTTCTTGAAATGTCTTGCCTAATTTCCAACTCATTTCCCGATTGTTGTCCTATAACAAACGCTGCTTGTCCTACGTATGGTATAGCTAATTGAGTTAAAGTAGATACATTGTCCGCAAGTCCATCTACAGTAAAATCCCAAACATCACCTAAACCATTAATTTCTTCTACAGAAATATTGGGGCGTAATTTATTTCTTTCAGCTTCTAATAGGTTTTTACCTACAAAAACAGATTTAAGTTGATTATCTTTTAATTGTTGTGTTTCAGAATCAAATTCAGCTTCATTAAAAACATAGCCGTTAGTTTTATATTTTTCAGGAATTTGGTTGCTATATGATGGGTCGTTAGTTAATTCATTTTTTAAAATAGTCTTTAAAACTTGTCTTCCCTCTGTTAATTTAGCTTTATCGAATTGAAACTTAACATTCGCACCAAGATCAGCAAAACCTAATCCTACCCTTGATTTTATGTTATCAAAAAAAGCATAGTTTCTTTTTAACATACCTAATTCTTGCTCTATAGAGCCAACTTTTTCATCACTATCCTCTAATTCATTTAACTTATCGGCTCTTTTAATAAAAACATTTGTAGCTTCATCTGAAAAACGCTCTCTTTGTTGTATTAATAATGCTTCTTGTTTTAATATTTCATCATACTGATTTCTTAGTTCTGTAGTAGCACCTGATGTTTTTACTTCTTTTTCAATACCACCTACTAAATCTTTTAGTTTTTCTCTTTGGCTATCAATACCTAGAAGTTTAGACTCAAATGCCAATAGGTTGTTGTCAATAGCGTTCAAATCTCCTTCAAGTAATTGTCTTTTACTGTCTTCTCTAAATCCTTTAACTTTTTTTAAGTTAGTTAATTTTCCTTGTTTTTCTTCTCCAAGATTATCAAGGAAATCATTTTGTTTTTCTGCTACTTTTTGGGCTTTTAATTCCTCTTTACTGGTAACTTTCTTGACTTTATTAGGGTTAAAAAATGGATTTCCTCCCAATGCCCCAATAGTAGGAGTATTTATAATAGTGTTCTTTACATTACCGAAAAAACCTACATCATTATCAGCTATTTTTTTATCTATATCTAATAATTCATCTTCGCTTAAAGTAGAAAGATTTTCAAATTCATTAAGAGCATCTAAATCTTCTTTTGAAGCGTTTTCAAATATACCCTGACCAACAAAATCTTTACCGATGTTATCAGCTTGTTTTTCTAAGTCAGTTTTTTTGTTTTCTTCGTTAAAATTGTTGAGGTTATTAACCGTAGGAGAAGTGTCGCTAATCGGTTTGTTTTGAGATTCCGAAGTGCCAATATTCTTTTTTTCTGATGAAACCAATTCTGTATTTTGCGATACCAAAGGAGTATCTTTCGATTCGATTTTTTTTTTTTCAGGTACAGTAAAATATTTATTTACAAATTCGTCTTTAGATTTAGTGTAGTCGCCTGTGCTATTTAATCCTTTGTATAATGAACTTATACTTTCGGTAGTGCTATATTTAGATTTAAAATCTTCAAATGATTTAGTGTAATCTCCTGACTCTATAAGTCCGTTATATAATTTTTCTAATTCATCCATAATTAATCAAATCTACCAGTTTTCTTATTAGTATTCGGCTGTTCGTTAATATCAAAAGCGTTTTCACCTCCCGCTTCAACGAATAAATCTACGGCTTTTTTATAAAATACACTTGCATCGTCAAACGTTTGGTCTTTTGTGCCAGTTGAAATTTGCTTAACAACCGCATTAATGTCTTTTATGTTTGAATTTTCAACTCTCTTTGATGTTTTATTGCCATCGGCATCAACTGTAAATCCTTGAAGCTCTACACCTCCTTTTTCTAAGATTAAAGCACCTGTATATACTACGTTTCCGTTGCTTGAAGGAGAGCCGAATTTAACTCCATTATCGGGGAATGATACAAAGAATGAATTTCCTGCAAATGTAGTTGCTACTGGCGTTCCTCCATCTCCTATATTTTTTTGAATAGATATAGTAGATACTGAATCATCTTTTACAATAGCTTTGTCTTTCTTTACTCCCTCTTTAATTGCATTACTAATTCCAACTATTTTAGACTGATCACCAAGAGGACTCTTTTTAATCTGTAATTTAGGCTTAGTGTGTGTATTAAATAGTTTTAAAGCCAAATCGTTTAGTTGCACGTCTGATATACCTTCATCAGTTATTGCGAGTTTTTCTCTTTTTGCAATAGTATTTAACTGTACGGGGTTTTCAAGAAGTTTAGCCTTCCATTTTAACACTCCTTCATTTATATTAGCTTGAGAAATATCTTGTGAACCATCTGAAACATCTAATGTAATACCTCCTGCAATTTCTAATCCTGTTTCTTCAAACCCTGCTTTGCCACTAAATTTAGAAAAGTTTAATATCTCTTGATTAAGTTGTTGAGGTGAAATAAATTCAAGTTCTCCTTCTTCGTTTGGTATCCCAAAACCTTTTTCAGTTAACACATATTGGCTTTTAGATAGTTTTTCCCAACGGTTTAATTTTTCTTGGTCTAAGTCAGCATTAAATGAAGCATCTTTATTATCTAAAATATATTTCCCATATTCTTGAAAAGCTTTTGTTGTATCATTCGCAGATTTATAGAACTGTGCTTTTTGGTCAAGCTTTAATAAAGCGTTTTTATCTCCATCTTCGGTATATCTTCGTTTAAGTTCTGCTATTTCAGTAGCTTCTTTTTCAAAAAGGGAAACTCTTTGGTTTTTATAGTACCCTTCTGCTTCTCCTACATCAATCGCAGGTAAGTCTTTCTTTCTATCGTTAGATAATTTTCTTCTAAACTCACGGTCATTTGCTTCTTTAGTAAGACGTTTAGCTTCATCGTCACTTTTTACCGATTCATAATAACGTACATGTTCCTCTACAATCGCACCTATATTGGTGTTTTCTAATGGTTTCCTTTGTATGAAGGCTGCTGAATTTGTGCTTTGAGGCATAATATTATTCGTTAAATATTAAAGGATTATCTAAATAAGGATTGTTATAATAAAGGTTTGCATCATTTGAGCCGAATATATTTTGGTATGCAGGATTTGTCGTTAATGGATTAGTCTGTACTGGATTAGTCTGTATTGGCGAAATTGGTGCTATTGTAGTAATTGGATTTATAGGGTTTACTCCTACATCGGGGGTTTTTACCTCTGGTATTTTTGTTCCTTGTGCATTTATAGCACTCCCTAGCGATAATCCTGCCGAAACCAAATTAGTAATTCCTGATGCAGAATCTTGTCTTGCCGATTGCTCTAAAGCTCCCAATCCTTGAAGTGCGTTAATCTCTCTGCTTTCTTGAAGGGATTGATTCTTTGCATCTCCTTGTGCAATTAAAACACTTCTTCGAGCGTCTTGAGTATTTAAATCTTGTGAAATTTGATTTTGAAGGGCGATATTTGCTTCGTTTAATTTAGGTAATCCCGCAAGTACTGTTCTTGTTCCTCCACTCTGTAAAGCATCTACGCTTGTAGCAAAATTAGAATTGTTTGCTTGCGTTTGTTGTTCAGCTTTTAAAGTACTTAACTGAACATCTCTAAAGGGATTTTCTAATTTTTGTCTATCAAAGTCTTCTATTTGTTTTCTAGCATCTTTTTTTGCTTTTTCTGCATTAGATATTTGATAAACCGATGCCCCAACACCTATTGCTGCCGATGTGATTGCTGCCATAATCTATATTTAGATAAAATAATATAGATACAAATATAGATAATTGGCAATCACAAAGGTAAAATAAGTGGTAATTGTTTTATATTTGCTTTATGGGATTAATACTTGATTATAGAAATACAAGCGAATTAGATTATAATGAACTTTGTGAATGGTGGAAGTACTTTAGGTTTCCTTGTCCTCCACTAGCTGTATTGCCTGATAATGGTAGGAATGGAATAATGGTATTTAAGGATGATATTAATATTTGTTCGGGCTTTATTTACGCTACATCGTCCCCTTTGCTATATCATTTTGAATGGATAGTAAGTAACCCTAATGTAAAGAATCGTGAGTTAAGAAAAAAGGCTCTTAATTATTTAATCGATAAAGCATCAGAAGTAATTAAAAAAAGTGGAGGCACAATAATATATACCTCTTTAAAAAATGAATCACTCCTTGAAAGATATAAGGAAAATGGTTTTGTAGTAGGTAGTACTGGTTGCTATGAGATGATTAAAATATTGGAATAATTATTCTTTTGTGTAAAAATTAACAAGCACTATTCTTTCGCCTTCTTTTATTTCATTTGGATATTTTGAATGAAAATAATTAGAATCATATAGCACCCTTCTATTTGGATAGCTTGAAACAGAACTCGTTTCTTTTTCCCATTTAGATAAGTCATTGCTATCTTCTATAATAATTCTATCAAATTCTTTATCGGTTACATCTTCGGGTAGTTTGAATCCGTATTTATTATGACGATAAAAAGATGTTCCATTAACGGTAACTCCAAGATTATCATTAATGTATATAACAGAAGCTAATGCTGTTTTATAACCGCTTATTATGTTATCAGCATGTATTCTCAATTCATTATCAAATCCTTTATAGGCTTTTCTTATAAAGGTAAGAATAAGCTTATGTCCATTTATTTGTAAAATAGGAATAAGTGATTCAGGAGTGTCTAATACTGAAAACTCTTTTTCTCCTGCTTTTTTGATTACAAAATCATTATTAAATGCATAGTCTTGTAATGCTTTAAATGTTTCTTCCTCGAAATAATTATCTTGAATATATATCATTAGTAATGGTTTTAAGGTCTATTTGTATAAGGTGATTTGTAATATTAATAAGGGCAATCTTCACTATTATTTCCGTTTATGATGTATTCATAATTTATAACTTCTGTTATTTCCATTATCTGATCTATAGTTTTTCTATCTTTCATAATCCTATATCCTTTTTTATTACCTACATCTATTAATGAAAGTTTTTTTAAAGGGTAATAGTTGAGGTTTTTTTTGGAAGGTAATCTAAAAAGACTTTTATCTTTCCATCCAAAATTAAATCCTTTATATTCAAAACCATATTTATATATCGTAACCATATTTATTTCATTTTTTACCACAATAGGTGTGTTTAGCGATTTGTTAGCAAACATTTAAAGATGCTTACTTATAAATGCTTGTATTGCTTTTATTCCATCTTGCCTAATATCTCGCCAAACTGGGTCTGTTACGTCATTACAATAATCATTAGCCAAATCTTCTGCTACATCAGTAATATCTCTGTAAGTAAACGATTTGCTAACATCGGTTAAAGTTAATTGCTTTTTCTCGCTTTCTAAGAATTTTAGTTCCCATTCTAAACTTTCTATTTTTAAAAGGTGTATTTTTTTATTAGCCTTTAGTTTAGGTATTAAATCTTTTAATCTTTCTATTCTGTCCATATTTATTTAATTCTGTTATTAATTTACGCAACTAACCTTAACCGCAATACGTTAGCATTAATACTACTCTTTCGATTCCAACTTACGTCTTTTCCACTTAACAATATCATCGTCAAAAAATATTTGGTTAGTTTCAAACTTTGTCCAAATGTTATAATCGCCATCTGTTGACCTCCAAACTTCAACAACTTCACCTGTTGTTAGTTCTGCAAATACACACTCGTAGTATTTAGGTGAGTCTTTTTCAATTTTAATCCATTCCATATTTTTGTTTTTTTTTAAATTTCGTACTAATGCTAACAACGTGTATAGCACATTAAAACGATGCCATACACAA
>TARA_R110000851_G_C13101900_1_pt1 | contig 21905 bp, 19 predicted proteins | sample TARA_R110000851 | Tara Oceans TARA_R110000851 (sample SAMEA4397627) | marine metagenome | biome: Polar Biome; feature: [DCM] deep chlorophyll maximum layer (ENVO:01000326); material: water (ENVO:00002006), including particulate matter (ENVO:01000060) such as... | depth 17 m
TAATGTCGCGTACTGGTTGCTTCATTTTAACAATCTGCAAGGTATTGTCTTTCAACCTATCAACTGAGCTAATGTCGCATACTTTCAAATTTCAATACAACTTTCTATGACTCAGAGTTTGGCGCTCTGTAGAAAGTTGAGGCCGCATTATAGGTAAATTTTACTACGCTGCAACCCCCTTTTTTAAAAAAATTGTTCAATTGGTTAAATTTTAAATACTTCTGTGCGATAAAACTGCATTTCAGCAATAGACTCTTTGATATCTTCTAATGCTTGATGAGTATTTTTCTTACTGAAGCCATTCATTGTTTCAGGGCTCCAACGACGAACCAACTCTTTGATGGTACTCACATCGATATTGCGATAATGAAAATACTCTTCAAGCTCCGACATGTACTTATTCATAAAGCGACGATCTTGACCAATACTGTTGCCGCACATTGGCGATGCGCCTTTAGGCACGTACTGAGATAAAAAATCAATCGTTTGTGTTATCGCATCTTGTTCAGAACATTTACTGGCGCGCACACGGTCAATTAATCCTGACTGGCCGTGATGTTTTTGGTTCCAATCATCCATGCCTGCTAGAGCAGCATCGGTTTGGTAAATCGCTAGTACAGGGCCTTGAGCAATGATATTAAGGTCTTGGTCGGTCACTAAGGTGGCAATTTCAATAACTCGATCCACAGCGGGTTCTAAGCCTGTCATTTCCAAATCAACCCAAATTAGATTATTCGCATCAACAGCCATTTATGCCGCCTTATGTTATCTGTCGCCTAAATTCAGGCATTTTTATAAAAGAGTGTGTATCATACTGTTTTTTTGACACACAAAAAAACACCTATTTAATGAAGATAAGCCTGTGAGTAAAAAGAAACCCCTAAGTCAGGGCCAATTACGCCGAATGCGCGCTAATCAGACTAAGCGATTAAAGCGCAATGACGATAACACTCAACATGCCGAGTTACAGGACAATCTGTTAGGTCCTGAGCAAGCTGGTGTGGTTATTTCTCGCTTTGGTCAGCATGCCGATATTGAAACTGCAAACGGTATGGTCTCGCGATGTAATATTCGTCGCGCGGTCACCAGTTTAGTCACGGGTGATAAAGTCGTGGTAAGACTCGCGACTGAAGTCCAATCCGGCTCCAGTATCGGTGGTATTGTCGTAGCCGTTCACCCACGAAAATCTTCTTTAACTCGACCAGATTTATACGACGGCGTAAAAATTATTGCCGCCAACATCGATCAAATCTTAATTGTGTCATCGGTTTTGCCTAGCTTTACCACCCAAATTATTGATCGATATCTAGTGGCTTCTGAAGATACCGATATTCGACCTATCATCATTCTGAACAAAATTGATTTATTAGATGATACCAATCGTGATGAAATCGAACGAGCTTTGACACGCTACCAAGATATTGGTTATCCGGTTTATCGGATCAGTAGCCACACAGGCGAAGGCGTAGATGACATTAAAGATTTACTGAATAACAAAGTCAGTGTTTTCGCTGGCCAATCGGGTGTCGGCAAGTCTTCCTTAATCAATGCTTTAATGCCAGAAGCTGAACTATTAATTGGCGATGTGTCCGATAACTCAGGTTTAGGTCAACACACGACCACCACGGCCAAGTTACTGCATTTTATCAGCGGCGGTGATTTAATTGATTCACCTGGTATACGCGAATTTGCATTATGGCATTTAGATGCCATCAGGGTTGGTTGGTGTTTTATCGAATTTAGAGATTTTTTAGGAACATGTAAGTTCCGCGATTGTAAACATGGCGACGACCCAGGTTGTGCTTTACAGCAAGCATTAGCTGATGGAAAAATAACCAAAGACCGTTTTAGTAATTATCAACGTATTATTGCCAGTTTAGATGAACAACGTCATGCACGACATTTCCGTGCAATTGATGAATAATATTCTGTATGCCTAATACTCTTTATAAAGACTAGGCTGTAGAAATAGTAGGCTGTAGAATAAAACTATATCGTTCAACCAGATGAGAGAAAAGGGAAACACATTGGACTCAATTAAAATTGCTTTGCAATACATGTTGCCAAAACACTTTCTGTCGCGCTTAGTGGGCAAATTTGCCGCTGCAGAAGTAGGCGTTATCACCACGGCAGGGATTAAATGGTTTATCAAACAATACAAAGTTGATATGTCAGAAGCATTGCAACCTGAGCCCGAAGCCTATAAAACCTTCAATGCCTTTTTTACCCGGGCATTAAAGCCTCAACTGCGACCTATCTGCCAAGACAGCCATTTCATGGCGCACCCGGTTGATGGGGCGATAAGTCAATGTGGTTCAATTGACGCTCGCAACATTTTCCAAGCCAAAGGTCACAGTTATACGACCGAAGCATTATTAGGGGGTGATAAGAATGATGCTGCACGTTTTGATGATGGCGATTTTGCCACTATTTACTTGGCTCCAAAAGATTACCACCGGATCCACATGCCAATCACAGGTACATTATCAAAAATGACTTATGTGCCAGGCGATTTATTCTCGGTTAATCCTCTTACGGCTCAAAATGTGCCCGGACTATTTGCCCGTAATGAACGTGTGGTGGCTATTTTTGAAACCGAAGCAGGCCCACTTGCAATGGTACTGGTAGGTGCAACAATTGTAGCCAGTATTGAAACAATTTGGTCCGGTACAGTGACCCCACCAGGTGGTAAGCAAGTGTTTAGCTGGGACTATCCAACCACAGGCCCAGAAGCGGTTACCTTAGAAAAAGGCGCTGAAATGGGTCGTTTTAAACTAGGCAGCACTGTGGTGATGTTATTTGCGCAAGATGCCATTGCAACATTTGCTGATGGTGTAGAACCAGGTGAAACCACGCGTATGGGTCAACCATTCGCCAAATTCAACCAGCAATAACTCGCCACCACTAAACCACACCCTGAATTAATTGAGCTATATTGAGCCGTACTGCTTTTGAGTGGTACGGCTTTATATTGTAAACTCATTGCTCATTTACCACTGCATTGCGCTTTTTAAGCGCAAAAACAGCGCTGTAGTATCGTGTTACCCCCTTTTATGATTGGTGCTAGCACGCAGCATTTTAGACGAGCAACAGACCACTCCAACCACGATTAAATAAATAATGATTGTTGCGACAGCTTTATTTGAAACTCAGCAAAGACATCAAAAATATAGATCATAATCTCGCAAATTTGCTACCATGACCATACTCCAGCCTGAGCCAAGTATTATGTTACGTTTAGCGTGTTTATTTCTGTGTTTTCTTATAGCAAATATACTGTCAGTTTCTGTATTTGCTAATACCCCCCTAACCCTAGATAAGCGTTTGGGGCTCAATAGCCAATCTGAAAATCAGCAGCTTGATATACAATCTCAAATTACAGAACTCGAAAGCAGTATTGAAAAGCTGCAAATTGAACAACAAACCTATACCAATATCGAACGCTCTAACAACGAAGCAAAACTCTCACTGGCAGAGCAACTTGCTGAAGCACAGAAACCGTTAAGCCTAAATGTTGAAATCGATCTTAACCAGCAAGCTTCAATGGCCTATTTTCATTTATCGGAATTAAAAGAGACCGAATCGAGCCTTAATCAGCAGTTACGTCTGATTTCACAACGCCAAACGCAATTACCTGATTTAATTGTTCAAGCACAAAATGCCTTAACCCAACATAATAAAACCCTAAAATCGCCAATTGATATTCCATTAGGCCAACGTAACAAACTTCAGGCAGAACTGCTCGCGCAGCATATTGTGACCTTACAAGCTGAACAATTAGCTAATCCTAAGCAGTTAGAAATTACTCAACTACAACAGCAGCTCAATCGCTTGTCTTTAAGCCAACAAGGAATCTTTATTGAGCTTATCAACAAACACAACATTGAGTCTCGCCAGCAGCAAACCGCAGACACCATAGCCAATAACTTAATTGATGCCCAAGAGCTAGCCGATCCATTATCTCAAGAACTTAGCGAAGTAAATCAGCACTATGCTGAACAATTACAGACCCTCACCAGTAATATAAAATCTGCGATCGAGAATCAACAACGAATTGAGAAACGCTATCAATCACAAAATGCCCAACTATCAAACGTACTTGAGCAAATTACCTGGGTTAAAACTAACTCCGCCTTTGGCGATCGTTTTTTGCAGATGCTGCAATCATTACCTAAGCCACCCAATCTAGACAAACTGCAAACAGAATTAGCCGATGCTCGTTTACAACGCTACAAATTAGAACAGCAACAAGCACTGAACAGCCAGCAACTTGATAACAGCGACAGGTTTAATGAAACCCAGATTAAATTACTGCAATCACAACAAGAGCTAATCAATCAACTATCACAAAGTTACGATCAATATCTAGCCGAATTTGCTAAGTTACGCATTGGTTATGAACAATTAAATCAATTACATACCACATTAAAAAACACTCTTAACGAACATCTATTTTGGGTGCCCAATGCGCCTAGCATTGGCGCCTTATGGTTAATCGACTTAAGTCACAGTAGTGTCTGGTTACTGCAACCGAGTCAGTGGCAGTCGTTACAACAAGCTTGGTCTGAACAAAGTAATTATTGGGCTTGGTGGGGCATTTTATTTTTGTGTTGTTTAATGGCACAAGACATGCTGACACCTAAGTTCAATGAAGCGATTAGTCGCTATGCAGTATATGTTGGCAATGTGACTCAAGATAAATTTAAATACACCATTAAAACCCTAATCATCAGCTTAACGTACGCCTTAATAAGGCCGTTACCGGTGATAATGGCAGGGATTATTTTCTCGCGATCAGAACAAAATCTGGTGTATGCCGTGGGAATTGGCATTTTAGCTATTGGTGTCAGTTATCTGATATATCAGTTCTTTTTCTTGTTAACCCTTGATAAAGGTATTTTGATCAGTCATTTCCGACGACCGAAGGAAATCGTCCAACAAGCACAACAAACCATGGCTTCGTTTGTCATGGTATCTGCGCCATTAATTGGTTTAATGGGCTTTACCGAAGCGTTAGATACCTCATTAGTACGCAACAGTCTTGGCCGTGGTGCGTTTATCGTTTTCTGTGTTGTGCTATTCCTGCTGTATAAAGAAGTCATGTTACTTATTGGCCAATATCGCAAAAATAAGCCTAGCGCCACTAATATGGCTATCATTCAAAAAGCGCTATGGGCAATACTAATCGGGACCCCTGTTTTTAGCGCAATCTTGGCGGTGATCGGCTACTACTTCACCGCATTCCAACTTCTATTACAGCTACAAATTTCGGTATTATTAGGCTTGGGCTTCTTGCTGACTTATCAGTTAATTAAGCGTTGGATGTTGATTGAACGCCGTTTAATCGCATTTGATCGTGCCAAAGCCAAGCGTGCAGAGTTACTTGCACAACGAGAAAGAGACGAATTACAAAACAATGAACCGATAGAAACCTATGAAGAACCGATTGTTGATTTAGAAACCATTTCCAGCCAGTCACTGGGCTTAGTGAGATCAATTTTAATTTTGGCCTTCTTCGCCAGCTTATTGGGCATTTTGGCGCAAACGCATACTGCGGTATTCTCGTTTTTAGATGGCATTACTTTATGGACCACCAACAGCAATGTAAATGGTATTGAGCAACAAGTGCCCATTACATTAAAATCAATTCTATTTGGAATTATGTTAGTTGGTTTCTCATTAGTTATTGCTAAAAACCTCCCCGGTTTGATGGAACTGACGTTATTGCAAAGATTAGATTTATCGCCAGGAACCGGGTTTGCCATTACCACTGTGAGCAGTTATTTAGTGGTGTTTTTTGGCATACTGTTTGGTTTTTCAACCCTTGGGATGGAGTGGGCTAAATTGCAATGGCTAGTTGCGGCACTCTCAGTAGGCTTAGGGTTTGGCTTACAAGAAATTTTTGCTAACTTTATTTCTGGTTTGATCATTCTATTTGAAAAACCCATTCGTATTGGCGATACCGTTACTATCCGCGACCTATCAGGTACAGTCAGTAAAATCCAAATCAGAGCGACTACGATTGTCGACTTTGATCACAAAGAAATTATTGTGCCAAACAAAGCCTTTATTACCGAACAACTGGTTAACTGGTCGTTGTCCGATCCGATCACTCGTGTGATCGTAACAGTATCGGTATCTCGTGATGCTGATCCAACCAAAGTCGAAATGTTACTTCATCAAGCCGTGCTTGAATGTGATTTATCATTAGCGATACCGGAGCCAGAAGTATGGTTCGCCGGTTTTGGTCGACACACACAAGATTACGAAATTCGCTCGTATGCGAAAGACATGTCGGATCGTTGGCCGTTACGCCACAGCTTGCATAAACTCATTAATAAAAAGCTTAAAGAAAATAATGTCGAACTTGCCTATCCGCAGATGGACATTCATATTAATCATATGCCTAAAGAATCCACCGGATTATATAAAGGCTAATTCAAGTCTTAATTAAGGAAAGCTATGCTCGTTTTTGCTCACCGCAGCGCCAGCGGTTATGAACCTGAAAATACCTTAATTGCTATAGACAAAGCACTCGATTTGGGTGTTAATGCCATTGAACTTGATGTGCATTGCGTTGAAGGTGAATTAGTGGTGTTTCATGATCGCCGTTTAGAAGGTAAGTCAACCGGAACAGGGCTGATCCACTTAACCACAAAAGCAGCTCTGGCTCTATTTACCGTCGGCGGACAAGCGATCCCCACGTTATGGCAGGCACTCGAACGGATAAGCACAAAAAGCGAAGGCTTGTGCAGCGTCAACATCGAATTAAAAGGCGTTGGCTGCGTAAAACCCTTTCTTGCATTATACCCTCAAGCCCTTGAGCAACTCAATTACACCCCAGAACAACTGTTAATATCATCATTTAACCACCCCTATTTGGCTCAGATAAAAAACACTTTCCCACAAGCTATTATCGCCCCATTACTGGCGGGGATCCCGCTAGACTTAGCTCAAATAATGACGACGCTTAATGCCTATTCGATCAATCTTGACGTGAGTTTTATTAATCAAGCTATTATTGATGACGCCCATCAGCGCGGCGGTAAAGTATTTGTGTATACCGTTGATCATCATGAAGATATTCAAGCGTTAAAAGCAATGGGTGTCGACGGTGTTTTCAGTAATTATCCAGACAAAGCGATGGCAATAGCAATGATGCCGGTCACAGTGGACTACCATGGTTGGTTTGAATAAGCCGTCTACGTATCAAGACTAAATCATGGAATCCCTATGGCGAATAAATTATTATTGCTGACCAGAGAGAACGATCAATATCGCCAATTATTGGCAAAGCATTCATTGCCAGATCTCGAAATTGTCGATGACATTCTCGTTGATACTGGCGATGACACGCTCAGCAATATTAATGATGCTGATATTTGGTTAGCAGAACCCCATTTAGCCGCACCATTACTGCCCCATGCAACAGCGCTTAAATGGTTACAATCAACCTTTGCGGGTGTCAATGCGTTAATGCAACCATCATTACGGCATGATTATTTGCTGACCAATATTCGCGGCGTCTTTGGCCCGCTAATGAGTGAATATGTTTTTGGCTACCTATTAAGCCATTATCGACACCATGCCCAGTATACGCAGCAACAACACCAGCAGCTTTGGCGACCAGGCAGTTACCGAACTTTGCAAGGGCAACAACTATTAATACTAGGCACGGGCTCCATCGCTCAACACCTTGCGATAACAGCCCACCATTTTGGCATGACAGTCAGCGGGCTCAATCGCCAAGGCGCACTCGTGAGTGGCTTTAATCGCATCGACACGATGGATAAATTAGCCGATTATTTGCCCCATGCACATGTCATTGTCAGCGTATTACCCGATACACCTCAAACCAAGCATCTATTAAATGCCGAAAATCTGCCCTTATTGAAACCTGATGCCATGTTATTTAACATTGGCCGAGGTAACGCAATTGATTTGACTGCTTTACAAACTGAACTGATGCTATGCCCACAGCGCCAAGCCATATTAGATGTGTTCGAACAAGAGCCCTTGCCTGCTAACCATCCACTATGGCATTACGATAACGTCACTATTACTCCGCATATCGCTGCGCCAAGTTTTCCCGAACAAGTAGTACAAATATTTAGCCAAAACTATTGCCGATGGCAACAGTCCAAATCATTGCACTATGTCGTCGATGCTAGCCATGGCTACTAAAACGGGCTGAAATAGCATTGTTTAACCTCAGATCGGAACAATAGATAGGCTAATTCGTTAAATACGGCTTTATTGCAAGTCTTCAATTTTTCATAAAAAGTGATGTAGATCATACTGTATTAAAAATAATCATTATATTTACAAGAAAGGTATTGCCAATGATAACTATTTTCATTTAGAATTAGGTTACTTTCTTAGCTCTAACCCATTTTAAATGAAGAGGCTTTCTCTATGTACGTTTGTCTTTGTCATGCCATTACAGACACTCAAATTAAAGCAGCCGTTAGCCAAGGTGATTGCTCACTTGCTGACGTGAGAAAGCGTTTGGGCGTTTCAGACCAATGTGGAAAATGTGCTCGGATGGCAACTCAAATCATTCAGACTCAGTTAGAGTACGAACCCAATTTCTATGAAGTTGCATAAAATATTTCCTTTTCATAAAAAAAGCTGCTCATATGAGCAGCTTTTTTTCATTCTTTAGCGATTTACTAACCGAAAAATTCAGGGCTGGTTCACTAACATTAATGCGATCCTCGCAATGTTCAGACAAACCATTAATTCGATCCTCGCAATGTTCAGACAAACAACAAGGTTAACGAAACCATGTGATCCTGAAATAAGCCATTAATCTAAAGCGTTAATCTAAAGCGTTAATCTACGCCATTAATCTAAGCGTTAATCTAAGCGTTAATCTAAGGCATTAATCTAAGCATTAATCTAACGTTTGCGCAGAATCGTCTACCCCTGGCTCACTGTCTACATGGGCACTGTCAACATCAACACTATCCACACGTTGTAAACCTCTTGGTAGCTTAGCACCTCTTCGTCCGCGTTCACCTCGATATTCCTCTAGATCACTTGGTTTCAAGGTTAACTTACGCTTGCCCGCCCATAACGTTACTGAGGCATTTTGAGGAACCACACACAGATGCAATAGTAATTCTTCGCGATTTTTAGCTCGATCAGTAGCAATACCGATAATTTTATTGCCTTTACCTTTTGATAACTGTGGCAAAGCATCTAAGCTAAACATCAGCATGCGGCCTTCAGAAGTTATGGCTAACAAAGATTGACCTGCGGTTTTATTAATTAACTTTGGCAGCATGACTAACGCATTCGTTGGTAGGCTTAGTAACGCCTTACCCGCCTTATTACGGCTGACTAAATCAGGATAAGCACAAATAAAGCCATAACCCGCATCGGTTGCCAACAAGAAGAACTGCTCTTCCTCACCCATTAATACATGTTGCATTACCGCGTTAGGCGCCATATTAAAGCGCGTGGTAATCGGCTCACCTTGGCTTCTGGCTGAAGGCAACGTGTGACTGTCGGTTGTAAATGCTCGCCCTGTTGAGTCAATAAACACCGCCGCCTGATTACTTTTACCCATTACGCTGCACAGGTAACTGTCGCCAGACTTATAAGACAAGCCTTTTACATCAACATCATGACCTTTAGCACAACGTACCCAACCTTTATCTGACAACACGACAGTGACAGGTTCAGTTGGGGTTAACTCTTGTTCAGTCAGTGCTTTGGCATCAATACGTTCAATAATAGGCGAACGACGATTGTCACCATAAATCTCGCCATCTTGGATCAATTCTTTTTTGACTAAGGTTTTTAAACGACGATCTGAGCTTAATAATAATTCTAATTTGTCTCGCTCGGCGGCTAACTCGTCTTGCTCAGCTTTGATTTTAAATTCTTCAAGCTTGGCCAAATGACGTAACTTTAATTCTAAAATTGATTCTGCTTGTTTATCTGACAAGGTAAACCGAGATATCAACTCAGCTTTAGGCTCATCGTGAAAACGAATAATCTCGATCACTTCGTCAATGTTTAAAAATGCGATCATCAAGGCTTCTAAAATATGTAATCGCGCTAACACTTTATCGAGTCTATATTGCAAGCGGCGCGTTACAGTGGTCATCCGAAACTCTAACCATTCGGTTAATAGTTGCTTTAGCCCTTTCACTTTAGGGAGGCCATCAAGTCCCAACACATTTAAGTTAACCCGAAAGCTTTTTTCAAGATCCGTAGTGGCAAATAAATGGGTCATTAACTGATCACAATCAATACGGCTTGATCGAGGAACAATGATTAATCGCACTGGGTTTTCATGATCAGATTCATCACGTAAGTCAGACACCATCGGCAGCTTTTTTGCCTGCATTTGATTGGCAATTTGCTCTAGGATCTTACCGCTACTTGCTTGATGCGGTAATGAGGTAATGACAATTTCACCATGCTCTTCTTTGTAAACCGCGCGCATTTTGATTGAACCACGCCCGGTATCATAAATCCGCTCAATATCGGCTCTAGGGGTGATGATTTCGGCTTCAGTCGGGTAGTCAGGACCTGGCACTAACTCCATGAGTCGGGCTAAATCAGTTTTTGGATTATCGATAAGCTCAACACAAGCTGAAACTAACTCACGCACGTTATGTGGTGGAATGTCTGTTGCCATGCCCACCGCAATGCCGGTAATGCCATTCAATAAAATATGCGGTAATCGGGCAGGTAAGGTTTTAGGCTCCTTCATGGTGCCATCAAAGTTAACCCCCCAATCGACGGTTCCTTGACCTAATTCCGACAATAACACTTCAGAAAACTTTGATAGTCTAGCTTCGGTATAACGCATTGCCGCAAATGACTTAGGATCATCTGGCGCGCCCCAGTTACCTTGGCCGTCAACCAGTGGATATCGATAGGAAAATGGCTGAGCCATTAACACCATCGCTTCATAACATGCGCTATCACCGTGTGGATGATATTTACCTAAAACATCACCCACAGTACGGGCTGATTTTTTGTGTTTAGACTGTGCCGATAACCCTAATTCACTCATGGCGAAAATAATACGACGCTGAACAGGTTTTAAACCATCGCCAATATGCGGTAAAGCACGATCCATAATCACGTACATGGAATAATTTAAATAAGCCTCTTCAGTAAAGCGCCTAAGCGGCATTTGCTCTACGCCATCAAGACTTAATTCAATCGCATCACTCATTATTTCATATCCTGTGATTGTTCGGGTGCGTTATAAAACAAACGGTAAATATTACCTTTTAAATCATCTGAAATGTACATTGCGCCGTCTGGCGCATTAATCACATCAAATGGACGTGCGACGGGAAATTCTCCATCCAAAAAACTCACCACGGTTTCACGTTTACTAATTTTATTATCTTCAATACTCAGCATCACAATTTGATAGCCCACTTTACTTGAACGATTCCATGAACCATTTTCAGCAACAAATATTTGGTTACGATAACGTTCTGGAAATTGCTCTCCTCGGTAAAAACTTAATCCGGTTGGGGCAACGTGTGCTGGCAGTTCGAATTCAGGCACGCTGATATTTAAATTTTCAGGTTTATCATAGGCAGGCTCAATCACATCTGTGGCGTGTAAATAAGGAAAACCAAAGTGGCTACCTTTAATTTCTAAACGGTTTATTTCATCAGGTGGAATATTATCGCCCATCCAATTACGACCTAAATCAGCAAACCACAACTTGTTGGTCACCGGTGACCAATCAAAACCTGTCACACTCCTAAGGCCAAACGCAACTTGCTCACTGGCTCCGGGATCAACATCGATGGCCAAAATACTGCCAAATGGCGAAGGTGATTCACAGACATTACATGCCGAACCAATGGCAACATATAAAAGTCCATCGGGGCCAAAGTGCATCGAACGAGAATATTTCTTATCTAAGCTTGGCAAATTTGAATAGACTTCACGTGCTCGACTAGGACGGCGAAGACGAGATTCTATTTCTTCAAAGCGAATGATACGGTCGTCTTCAGTGACGTATAGCGAGCCATTATGGAAGGCTAACGCATCAGGGTAATCTAATCCCCTTGCGATAAGGTAACGCTTATCCACTTGGCCATTTTGATCACTATCAACCAACGCATACACGGTGCCACTTTTTTGAGACCCGACAAATAAAGTGCCGTTATCGCCCACGGTCATTTGCTTAATATCGCCTAAATCAGAGGCATACAAGCTTAATCCAAACCCTTTAGTGACAGTGATCATCACCGATTGTGCGGCAATGGCGAGTGTAGGGAAAAAGCCTAATAATATTATCCCCGCGCAAGCAAATTTACTGCCCAGGTTAAGATAAAATCGTACGTTAATATACTGCATGTTAATTATCTTTTTGCCTTATGTTATACATTCTTATTGGCAGTAACAAACACGACTAAAGTGACGCTAAGTCGCCTTTACTTTCTAACCAGGTCTTACGATCTGGAGCACGCTTTTTAGCCAGTAACATATCCATCAAGGCTACCGTCTCATCGGCGTCATCAATAGTCAATTGAACTAAGCGTCGGGTGTTAGGATCCATAGTGGTCTCACGCAGTTGCAATGGGTTCATTTCACCCAAGCCTTTAAAGCGAGTCACTTGCACCTTACCTTTTTTATTTTCTGCGGTAATACGGTCTAAGATCCCCGTTTTTTCAGCTTCATCCAGAGCATAAAAAACCTCTTTGCCGATATCAATACGAAATAGCGGCGGCATAGCAATATACACATGCCCATTATTCACTAATACACGATAATGCTTTAAGAACAACGCACACAACAATGTCGCAATATGCAGTCCATCAGAATCTGCATCCGCTAGAATACAAATTTTACCATAACGTAATTCTGAAATATCATCGCTGTCAGGATCGCAACCAATCGCTATCGAAATATTATGCACCTCTTGCGAGGCTAACACTTGCGAGGAATCGACCTCCCAAGTATTCAAAATTTTACCTCTTAACGGCATAATGGCTTGAAATTCACGATCTCGAGCTTGTTTTGCACTGCCGCCAGCCGAGTCTCCTTCCACTAAAAATAACTCACCTCGCATCGGATCTTGACCGCTGCAATCGGTTAGCTTACCCGGTAATGCTGGCCCAGAAGTCACTTTTTTACGCGCCACTTTTTTAGCTGCTTTTAAACGTCGCAGTGCATTACTAATGCACAATTCTGCTAGTTGTTCTGCTAACTCAGTATTGGAGTTTAACCACAAAGAAAAGGCATCACGAACAACACCAGAAACAAAGGCAGAGCTTTGACGACTGGATAATTTTTCTTTGGTTTGGCCAGAAAACTGTGGATCTTGCATTTTTGTCGATAAGATAAACGCTGCACGATCCCAAATATCTTCGGGCGATAGCTTAATACCACGAGGAACAAGATTGCGAAATTCACAAAACTCACGCATAGACTCAAGCAAACCTTGTCTAAAGCCATTTACATGAGTACCACCTAATGGTGTCGGAATTAAGTTAACGTAACTTTCACTCAAACTATCCCCACCTTCAGGCAACCAAGTAATCGCCCACTCAGCGGCGTCTAATTTGCCTTTAAAACTGCCAACAAACGGCTCTTCAGGTAACAATACAGAATCTTTTATCGCTTCTTTGAGGTAATCGGTTAAGCCGCTTTCATAAAACCAGTCATACACTTCACCATTTTGTTTATTGGTAAACTTGATGCGTAAACCGGGGCACAATACCGCTTTAGCTCGTAGTATATAAATTAATTTACTGGCCAAAAAGTTAGCCGAGTCAAAATAACTGGTATCGGGCCAGAAATGCACTCGAGTTCCCGTATTACGGCGCCCACAAGTGCCCGTCACGACCAGTTCTTCAACCTTAAAACCATTTTCAAAGGCCATTTCATATACATGCCCATCACGACGAACACTGACTTCAACACGCAGAGAAAGCGCATTGACGACCGAAATACCCACCCCATGTAAACCACCTGAAAACTGGTAGCTTTTATTCGAAAACTTACCACCTGCGTGCAATTTAGTCAGAATAAGTTCAACCCCAGGAATGCCTTCTTCTGGGTGAATGTCCACCGGCATACCCCGGCCATCATCGGTCACTTCAAGGGAATTATCTTCATGGAGTACAACTTCAATTTTAGTCGCGTGTCCCGCCAGAGCTTCATCAACGCTGTTATCAATAACCTCTTGACCAAGGTGATTAGGCCTAGAGGTGTCGGTATACATACCAGGACGGCGTTTTACCGGGTCAAGTCCATTAAGGACCTCAATAGCGTCAGAAGTATATTGGTTGGTCATAATCCACACATTTGGAGTTAGATAGAGCCAAAGTTAGCTCAAATTGATCGTTGTTTGTAACGCTAAAACGTTACAGCTGAATAAATTTACATATTTTGTCTAATTGTTGTTCATAGCCAACAAAACTGTGGTCACCATTAGGCTCTAAATGTAATTCACAGCTATGGTACTTATGTAGTGCTTGTCGATAATCTAACACTTCGTCACCAGTTTGCAACAGCACGAGAAAACGATCAGGATGTCGGATCACATGAGTATTATACTGAGCAACATCATATTGATGCTGCGGTAACACTTGATAATGCTCATCAGTATAAGGATTATATTGAGGACCGATAAACTGTTCAAATAATTCGAACGGTTTTACCGCCGGATTAATCAACACGGCTCTACCACCATAGGTTTCGGCTAAATAACTGGCAAAATAACCACCTAACGACGAGCCAATAAAGCGCAATGTCTGCCCTTGCCGTTTCGCTTGCTCAGTGATATTGCACAGTAAAGTAATTGCAGCAATGGGTGACGAAGGTAATTGTGGTTGGTGAAAATCGACTTGTGGATAATGTTGCTGAATATAGTGTGCGGTTTGAATGGCCTTATCTGACCGTGGAGAACTATTAAAACCATGTATATAAAGCAGCATATTCCCTCGCGAGACGGTTAATTAGCACTAAGGGCGTCCTTATTAACATAATATGGCGCGGTAAACTAGTATCCGCTGGCCTCATTATCTGGCGCAAATAGATTTCCTGGCACGCGATACACGTTAGTACGAATGCTACCATCGCCTGCCAACTCCAGCAAACGATAACCGGGTTGAAGATGGTCTAAGGCAAAATAGGATGATAATGGTTTAAATTGAATACACGTTGACGGTGTCGCCATTAATTGAATAGGACCATGCGCCCCTAAATGAATATTATCCACTTGTTGGTGTACGTGCCCCCAAAGAATACCTTTCACTTGCGGGTAACGGCTGGTCCGTTGCAAAAACTCTTCTCCATTCATCATACAGTGCTGATCTAACCAAGCGCACTGCATTAAGATCGGATTATGATGCATCACTAACAAGACATGTTTATCGGGTTCAGCGTTAATTGCAGCATCTATTAAGGCAAATTGTCGCTCGCCCATATGGCCACCAGGCTTACCTCGAAGAGTAGAATCAAGCATTAATATCAGCCATTTACCAATAACCACCCGTTGTTGGCCAAACACTTTTTCACCTTGCATACGCAAGCTCATCAAGCGAGGGTCATCATGGTTACCGGGTAAATAATGGCAAGGCAGATTTAACATTTCAATCTTTTGCACAAAATGCTGATAAGACTCAGGTGAGTAATCTTGGCTAATATCACCGGTTGCTAACAATAAATGAGCAGGATATTGAGTGGCTATGTAGGTATTTAACACCGCTTGGAGACTTTGGGCCGTATTAACACCTAGCAGTTGTCCTTCTGGATCAGAAAAGAGATGCGGATCCGTCACTTGTACTAATCGTACAGGCTCATTTTCAGTAACAGAATAATGCACTGCGTCTTTAAGCACTAAAGATTCCCAACATGGTAAAAGAATAAAATAGCTATGATTGGCAAGTCACTCTCCGAGACCCAATCTTCAACAGATCTTCAAGGAATGCATTCACCTGAAATTTTTCATCGCTATGATGCATATGTATATTAGGGTAATCATACATTGGCTTTAAGCGATAAATCTGTTGGCTAGTTAACACTTCTGCTAATTGAGCATCATGATAAACACGAACAGTTGCTTTGGGAGTTTTAAAAAAATGTCCATTGGGTATAGGACGAGATATTTCGACTAGCTGAGTATACTTAGTATTTTCAAGAAGATTGATCGACAAGGTACCAAATTGACCTTCAATCTGCCATGGCACATTAACGCTCATTTTTTCGGGTAACCATTTTAAAATACGTGCATAATTTCTGCCACACACAGCTAAAAAAACACTGACATTAGGTTTATATTTTTGCTTTTTTTTCAGATTAAACTCTGCCACCCAATCATTCCTATCTTGCTCACAATCCTATTCAACAAGTTAAAGTGAGTCACGAATTTGTTGGTAATTCAGCATCAACCATTGGATACCCAACACCGTCGCCGCATTATCGATACGACCATTGTTTACCCATTTATAAGCTTGATCGCGACTGACAACATGAACCCGAATATCTTCATTTTCATGTTCGAGCCCATGTATTCCAGCCGCTTTGGTGGCATCGACTTGCCCCAAAAACAAATGAAAACGCTCTGTTGTGCCGCCAGGACTGACCAAATAGCTGTTTATAAATGTTAAGCCTAATAAACTTAATCCGGCTTCTTCCGCTAATTCACGTTCTGCCACTTTCTCGGGTAATTCGCCGGGTTCAATTATACCTGCCACTAACTCAAGAAGCCAGATTGATTTAGTGGTCGCTAATGCTGGAACCCTGATTTGCTCTATCAATACGATTTCATCACGAATTGGATCATAAGGTATTACAACAACGGCATGGCCTCGTTCAAAGACCTCACGCCTCACCTCACCACTCCAGCCTCCTTTAAACAGCTTATGCTTAAAGGTGTATTCGTCCAACTGGAAGAATCCTTTGTATAATACTTTTTTAGATATCAAACTAAACCCAGACTCTGCGTCAAAGGTGGTTATAGCGGCTTGCTCAGACATATTTATCCTCATCTATCAAAACGTAAACCATCTGGTCATTTTACAGTTTAAATTAACATAATTAATAACTAAGCATTTAAGCTTGCATCAGCAAAAACAGGTCTAATTAAAATAAAATCTGTTACACTTCAAATTTGACTTGAAAATGAAAAAATCACTACTATCAGTTAGCGCACAATATGTGAGTAGTGCACAATATGTAAGTAGTGCACAATATGCAGTAATAAACATATGGTGAATAAAATGCAATGAGCAATGCGTTGTGGATGTTGAACGACGATATCTGCTGTAAATTATTATGCATACTCATTAAGCAAGTAAGTTAACACTGATTGCCGCGTTAAGACTGAATAATGTTATCTCATTATCTTAACGGAGGACATGACCAAATTTATAAGTTAATCAACACCTCATCTTACCGAGGAATTGTCTAAAAAGGGCAGCAAATGAAATTCAAAATTGGTTCATTATACGCAGCATTAGCATTTGCTATTGCAGCACCAGCAGTACAAGCTGACGATTTACTTCAAATTTATCAAAAAGCACTCACTAGCGACCCTATCGTTTTACAAGCCAAAGCACAACGTGATGCCTTATACGAAAGTATTGAAGAAAATCGTGCACCGTTATTGCCAAGTATCAGTGCAAACGTTGGCTACGCTAAAGCGTGGAATGATCCTTTAGAAGATAGCGACGGATTAATAGGTGGTGTTAACTTAACTCAAGTTATTTACGATCACAGTGCATGGGTAGGTTTAGACCTTGCTGAAATGGCAGCGTCTCAAGCAGACTCTGCTTATGCATCGACATTACAATCGCTGATTACCCGTGTCACTAAAGCCTATTTTGATGTATTAACGGCTAAAGATAACTTCGAGTTCCAAGGTGCAGAAAAAGCAGCAATTGAACGCCAACTTGAGCAAACTAAGCAACGTTTTGCCGTAGGCTTAACGGCAATTACTGATGTTCATGAAGCACAAGCACAATATGACCTAGCATCAGCATTAGAAATTCTTGCTCAAAATACCCTAGACAATAGCTACGAAGCATTACGTGAAATTACTGGTGTAGATCATAAATCAATTGATATTCTTGATACTAACCGTTTTTCAGCCGTTACACCTGCCCCATCATCATCTGCGGCTTGGTTAAAAATGGCCGAAACCAGTAGCATCGATTTAATGACTCAACGTATCGCCAAAGATATCGCCAATGAGACGATTAAATTGTACAAAGCTGGCCACATGCCTTCACTTAACTTAAATGCCGGCTATAACAAAGGCGTTGACCAGACTCCAGGTCCAGATTATGACAATACCAATATTGGTGTAACCTTGAGCATTCCGCTTTTCGAAGGTTTTAAAGTGACTTCGCAAGTGAAACAGGCTCAGTTCCAATATGTGGAAGCAAGCGAGAGATTAGAACAAACTCATCGCAGTGTAACTAAGAACGTACGTAATAACTTTAATAACGTTAACGCTTCTATCAGTTCAATAAAAGCCTATGAGCAATCGGTGATTTCATCTGAAAGCGCATTGAAAGCAACTCAAGCTGGATTTGAAGTGGGTACGCGTACGATTGTTGATGTGCTGAACCGTACACGTGATTTATACGATTCAAAGCGTCAATTGTCTGAAGCGCGTTATGGCTATATCAATTCTATATTGGCCCTAAAACAGGCTGCGGGTACATTATCCGAAGATGATGTTATCTCGATTAACAGCGGACTAATTGCTCAGTAGTGATTAATCTCCTATAAAAAAACCGCCAATAGGCGGTTTTTTTGTGAGCATACAATTATTAACACAATATTTTTGCTCGATCTTTTAGCACGACCTTTTAACATAGTCTGCAATTAGAAAACTAATTCAACACCAGCAAATGCGCCACTAAAGTCAGTGTTTTGCGTCACACCAGAGAAGTTACTCACATCAAAATTAAACTCACGGTAACCAACACGAATAGCAGTATCAACAGCTAATCCGTCAAACTGCCATCCCAAACCAGCACCATAGTCATGCACATTAGATTCGTCCACTCCTAACATCACATCAGCAAAGCCAAACAAGCCTAAACCAATCATGCCAACTTGTGCACTGGCGTACCCCATCACGATACCGCTGTCGATATCCACTTCTTCAGGATGACCGGCATCAGCAACACGTAATGAACCGCTCATTAATTTATAGGCGGCACCTAAATCAACAGACACTAAGTCGTTATCTAGGATTTCGTAATACAACACAAAGTCAGTATTACTTAAGTCATTAATGACCGACGCCGCACCGCTATAGCTGTGACCATTAAAATTAAAGTCCGCATTGCTAATACTCGTGCTCGACTCAAGGCGATTTTCACGAATTTTAACATTAGGCACAAACGGCAATGGATGTTCAACAGCAATCCATACGCTACCTTGAGATGAATCATCATTAAAGCTGTGCGCAACAGCACTATCATCATTAAATGCATTTGTGGTGTCGGCCTGCCAGTAATCAGCGCCGACTTTAAAACCTAATACAGTTGCCGCATGAGCCGATGACACGCTTAACAGGCCCACTAAAGCGGTGGCAATAAGAGTCTTTTTCATCATTATCCTTGTGAGAGTAAATTCGTTAAATCAATTACCGCGGCATTTGCACGCGAAATATAATTAGCCATCACCAACGAGTGATTAGCCACTAAACCAAAACCGTTTCCATTAAGAACCAAAGGGCTCCAAACTGTTTGTTGAGTTGCTTCAAGTTCACGAATAATTTGACGTAAACTGACCGCAGCATTTTTGTTTGCTAATACATCGGCAAAATCAACTTCAATGGCCCGCATAAAGTTCAATAATGCCCAAGCGGAACCACGGCTTTGATAAAATACGTCGTCAATTTTCCACCAACTGGTTTTAATTTCATTGCTCGATAAACCGGGGGTCGATTGACGCGCAGAAATATCACCTGCTAGATCAGTATTTAACCGTTCTTGGCCGACACTGGCAGATAAATTTTGTGAGATACTACCTAAGCGTTTTTGAACTTCTTTCAGCCATTCATTGAGGTTGTCTGCACGAGCATAAAACTGCGCATTATTGTTCTCTGCATCGTTGATTTTAGCACGATAAAGTTTCAATAATTTGATCGCATCGCGATATTCACCTTCGGCACTTGGCACTAACCAACTGGTATTATCGATGTTTAACTTCGAATGTGCCGTTAATAAATCATCATCCGCAGTGGACTGCGACTGTGAACGACTAAATTCTTTACGCATTGTTAGCGCTAAATCTCGCGCCTGTTCTAATGCACCAAACTCAAATGCAGGCATGTTATCCATCATTACCGACGGAGGCATAATATCATTAGAGAGCCAACCTCCGGGTTTATCCAGCAAGGTTTCCATTGTGGCAATTAATGACGTTGTTGTGGCATACCCCACTATCAACTTACCGTTATCTGTTTTCGACGATACCGGTTTAATTGGATCAGGTGCAACACTCCACCACACACTCATAAAGTAAAGTACTAAACAAAGCACACCAACAACGGCTAATATTTTATTCCTTGTTACTTGCATCAATATTGCTCCTTAATTATGGTGATGATGTTCATCATGTTGAGTCTCGGCTTTCTTAAGCACGGGAAGATCAATCATAAGTTGCTGACCATCGTCAAAAATTAATGTTAATGGCACTTTATCATCAATAGCCAATGGCGCGGTTAACGACAATAACATCACATGGTCCCCGGTAGGTTGAAGCGTTAACGAACCGTGGGACGGTATAGTAAACCCTTCGACTTGGCGCATTTTAACCATGCCATCTTCTTCAATAATTGTATGTAACTGCGCTACTTTTGCCGCACTCGTCTTCACTTCAACTAACTTAACATCGCTGTTGTTATGATTTTCTAGCGTAAAATAAGCCGCGGTATTGGGCACACTCGCAGGCATTGCTCTGACATGACCATCAACCAACACAACGTTAGCGCTGGCTGCGAATGAAATTGATGATAGCACTAAAAAGTTAAACAGATGTTTGAATATTGCTTTCAATGTCTTAAACTCCATGTAATCCCACTCGCGTTCACAACAGGAAGCTACGAATGAGTCATATTCAGGTAAGAGATGATCAAGGCGTACGGATCATCAGTTTTAATCGTCCAGAAAAGCGCAATGCCTTTAATCTAGAAATGTATCAGCAATTCACAGAATACCTGATCCAAGGTGAAGCCGACAACGATATTCGTGCCTTTATGTTTCATGGTACAGAAAACTGTTTTACATCAGGCAATGATATCGCAGATTTCCTCAAGAGTGGTGAATTAGTCGAGGAGCATCCAACGGTTAAATTCTTGTTTTGCTTATTGGATCTTAAAAAACCGGTTGTGGCTGCTGTGACAGGGGCCGCGGTGGGAATTGGGACAACCTTGCTACTTCATTGCGACTTAGTGTATGCCGACAATAGTGCTAAATTTCAGATGCCATTTGTTAGTCTGGCCTTGGTTCCTGAAGCCGCATCAAGCTTATTGTTACCCTTAATAGTGGGCCAACAAAAAGCGGCTGAACTCATCTTACTCGGAGAAGCATTTAATGCTACGACAGCGGCAGAATTAAATATTATTAATAAAGTGATCGATGATGCCGATTTATTGAGTTTCAGCTTAGCTCAAGCGAAAAAACTTGCTGCACAACCACCTCAGTCACTTCAAGCATCGAAACAGCTTTTACGCCATAATCAGGCACAAGTAAAAGCACAAATGAAGTTAGAATTAGTTCAGTTCTCTAAACGTTTACAAAGTGATGAAGCCAAACAACGCTTCCAAGCTTTCTTACAAAAATAAATATCCTACTCGATATAACCTGTCTACGGGGAAAGTCATGGCCCCGTTTACCCACTGCTGAGTAGACGTTAAAATCGAGTCGTTTTTTGACTCATCACTA
>TARA_R110000851_G_scaffold294881_1_pt1 | contig 21869 bp, 35 predicted proteins | sample TARA_R110000851 | Tara Oceans TARA_R110000851 (sample SAMEA4397627) | marine metagenome | biome: Polar Biome; feature: [DCM] deep chlorophyll maximum layer (ENVO:01000326); material: water (ENVO:00002006), including particulate matter (ENVO:01000060) such as... | depth 17 m
ACTAACTATTACACTCATAGTGAGTATTGGCCTTCCGGTCTTACTAAACTTACATCAGCACAGATATTAGCACTGACCTCGTAAGTGGACCAAAATGCCAATAATTAAGTTTAGAGTGCAATGATAACCAAAAAAAGATTATCAGATATTGCTTTAATTCTTTTTGGTCTTATCTATTTAATAGGACTATGGCTTGGTCCTACATTTGCAAATCTAGTCCGTAATATGTACTTTTAAAAAAGTAGTATCTGTAAAAAGCGTTTTATCCAATGAAAAAAAATCCATAAAAAAAAGTCGCCCAACACACCCCTCTAAATAGAGTGTGTTGAACGACTAACCTACTTCCAAATATTACCACAGTTACGACATTCCCACAACTTTACCTTTAAGTCCGAACCTAGGTAAAACCCCTGTAGTCTAAGTGCTATCGTGGACTCTCCACATGCACTACACTTCTGCTTTAATCCCATACTACTTCTTTTCTTCGTGGTTATCTCGTAGCAGTCTTTGCATATATTCCTCAACGCTTTGTTCTGTTAAGTTCGAGCCGCCAAAAGCGGCAAAGAACAACAGAACTACAACGATAAGAAAACCGAATAATCCAACATATTCCCATGTATTCATCACCAATCAACCTCCATATCTAAAAATTCTTCTTTCTCTATTGAGAATGCCTTGACAATACCATTGTCCTGACCGTGTTTCCAAAGGTCATACACTATTTGTGTATCCTTCATGCAGTATTCCACTACTTCCTCGTACCTTCCCATCTTCCAAAGTTTTGGGGCTTCTGCGCTCTCCATTAACTTATTTTGTTTTAGAGTGTTTTCTGCTAGATTCTGTAACTTGAATCTTTCTCCAAAATTACTAGTAAGATACCGGCTAGTGTCTATGTATTGTTTATTGTCTAGGTACTTCCTAATACAATATATATCTAGTGAATTCTTCAAGATAGGTAAATCAAAGGAACCTATGTTGTGTCCCAATAAGAGTCCTCCTTCTTCTTGGTGTTTTTCTAAATCATACTTTAATTCGGAAATGTCCTTGACATTGAATCCGGACTTAGAAAGAGTATCTACACTTTCCCCGACTTCACTCTTATTGAGATAAACACTACCACTACTACCATTCCATGTAGCGACAGTAGAAACTTGAAACATATGAGTGTTTCCAAAACCGCCTATTTCGTAAGACATATTCTTAGTCTCTATATCCAGTGCTAATACCTTACTCATAGAATCACTTCTTATCTGTAGTATCAGCAGCCCAGAGTTTATTGATTTTCTCAGTAACGGGGTCGGCCTTAACTTCTTCTTGTCCGACTGCCCGTTTTAAGAACGCTACGATGTTAGCATTACCAACTGTAATCATAGTAGCGCATTCCCATCCTTCTTCTCCGTATGTATTCAGTGCTTCGATGATAACCTTTGGTCCTTTTGTCACATCGAATACAATGAATGTGTTTTCATATTGCATCATTTCTTTTCACCTTCTTTTTTTAGCCTAACGAATACTGCTCGGTTTACTTTACTTTCTTCAAAATAGCCTTGTACCGAATCCCAATGGTTGTATCCTGTTGCCGCACTCACATTTTTTATTTTGCGATAGTTGGCTAACATAATAGTTTTTGGAATCCATCCGTCTACTTCGTTAATCGTTTTGCCTACTGATTCTTTCAAATTTGAGTAGACTTCTAAATATCCCGCTCCAAGTGTTTTCGCCATTCCGGACTTACTGACCCGTAGGCTTTGAGCAAACCACGAAATCAATGATTTATAGCAGTTGCGGATAAGGAACGCTGATTGATTAACATTTCTAGCAGTGACTACAAACTGTTTCTTAGGGTCTTTTATGTCTTTAGCCTCTACTACAGCACATAAGTAAGCCACTCTCCCCATCATTATGTTCATCCTAGTCAAGAAGGTTCTAGCAGACTCTCTAGTGATACCCTCCTCGGCCTTTACCATATCTCTCAAGTCGTGCATTCTAAGACGCATGGCGTCTCTAAAGTCTCTACTTCTACGAATTACTCTGTTAGGGTTTGGTGGTGCTATCTCGTTATTGTTCTCATCATACTGAGCAGTAGAATCGAATCTAGCCTTAACCAATTTGTATATATCAAACAATTCATTAGTGTACTTCTCAATAGGTAAATTGACATCTTCAAAGGTTCCAAAGTTATCTACAATCATTTCATCAATTTCATCTTTAATGTATTCCGGTACTTTCCAAATATACAAAGTTGCTCTTTGGAATAAACCAGTTTCGGTTATGCTCTTATCCAATTCATCTGGTACGAAAGTAGTCGCTAATACTGAGCGTTGGGAGTGACAGGATACTACTGGACCCTCCTTCAACTTCTTAGTTATTACTTGAGAAGAGCCTCCAATAGAATTCATAAGAGTGTTTAGATAAGTAGTAATTGAATTCTTGTGTTGGGTCTTACTAAATACACCGGAGTTTGAAAATTCATCCCAACGGGCTAATCCGTGACCATCCAACGAACCCTTTACGAATACCCATGATTCATCACCGGCTAATATGCCAGCCAGTTCATCGTCTTCTCTAGCAATAATCTGCTTTTGGTATCCAATCAATGCGGCATCAGTATATTCAACAACTTCAAAGTTATCGTATTGTTCTAGCCTTTCTTCCGGACCAATAGCAGAGTGTTCTCTATAAGACTCGAATGCATTTATCTTAGCCCAAAGACCTTCGGATACTGGCATTACGAAATTCATAAGTTCACTTTTTCCAGTACCCGAAGTTTGAATCCAAATGAAATGTACTCTTGGGTCTATGAGTGAAGCCTTGATTGGTATTCTAATTATGTCTTTACACATCTGACCTACTAACACTAGCCCACACATAGCGGCTGGTATTTCGTTGTAGTGTGATACATTTGTTGCTTCCTTAACCCAACCTTCTAAGAACTTAGGTAGTCTAGTATCCCCTAATATTCTTTCTTCTCTTCCTTCATGTTCTTCATATGGTTGATATTGTAAATCTCCATCATCGTATTCTGCTTCTTCCCATTCTTCATTCATATTGTCACCTTATCTTCTGTGTTTAGGACTTCAAGTATTCTAATAGCAAGGGTAGCCCCAATCCCTTCTACTTTTTTAATATCGGATACTTTAGCGTAGGATATTTCAATAACTGAACCAAAGGTCTTGAGTAGTGCTCTGGCTTTCTTAACTGAAATCCCTTTTATAGAAGTCAATACATCGACTCTCATATCATCAGTTGCTATTCTTTTAATCAACTGAGGATTCAATGAAGGTCTTTCTATTGGCTTCATCTTACAAATAGTTGTAATTATCATGGCGGCTTCCTTTTCACTAGGAACCCAAAATGCCTTTGTGTCAGTATCTAGGGTTATTCTTCCTATAGCACCCAAAAACTTTCTACTTAAAGTATGTTCATTAAAAACAATGTGGGTAGCACTCCTACTATTTTCAACTATAGATTCTACACTAGACTTTAAATCTCCATATATTACCACTATATTGTGTTTATAGTTTCTATCCATGTTGTCTATTTGTGTCCATATTCTTTTATTAAGAACTGATTGTATGAAATCAACACAAGACTTAGCCTCGAAACAAACATCATCGAACACATAGTCTCCTACTTCAATCCACTTTTTCTCATTAGGAATACCTAATGCCTCTGCTCTCTTGATAACTAATGCTACTAACTTAGAGCCTTCTCTTTCCCTACTGTCAATAGTCAACATCAATCCAACTCCAACTTTTGTTGCTTGGGGTCTTCATTTATAGACATAGTGAGGTGTTTAGTTTCCTTGACTGTATATCCCCAAACATAATCTATGAATTCAAAGACTAACCAATCTGGCCACAATCTAGGATATTCATTTCCTTCTTCATTCCATTTCTTAGGAGAGAATTCAAATGTTCCCATCATTTTACTTTCAAATCTCCAAAAGACTTGTCTTCCTTCTAGTCTAACTTCCCATCTCCAAGCAGATATAATAAGAGGAGCAGGTTCTTCCTGTTCTCCTTCATCATAATAAGCAGGGCCATATATCATTTGATTCCATTTTATATCGTCATAATTCATTTCTTTTCCTCCAAATAGTCAGGGTATCTCCAACACTTACCGGCACAATACCCTTCTGGTATTAGTTTGGTTTTACAGTTTGGAGAATTGTAATTACCATATACGGTAAACTTTGCGTGTTTTTTAGTGGTGTTTCTATCCCAATCAAGCCAAACTTCATCGGAACTGGTAGCAATCTTTTCTATCTCATTAACGATAGTATTGAGTACTGATTCTTTTTGTTTTATATCTTTCATATCTTGTCTTCCTGTTAGTAAATCTCGGAACCAAGATACCAAATAAACTCTAGCCATATGTGAAGGATTCTCAACCATTATGGCATTGTATAGGCAGGGGAGTATGGGGAGCGAACCCTCAAGAACCACAGGCTCAATTTCTCCTTCTACCTCATCAATGGGGGGTGCGGAAGGCCACACTGCTAACTTGTTACCGGAGAACTCCATAGGCACAAGACGGGGAGCCATAGCCAAATTTAGTATGTGTTCGAGTCCCATATCCATGTCCTTCTTGAAGATAGGGATACAATAGTAAGGTATGCCTAGCCCATTGTCGCTGGCTAGATTTACAGTATTTGGTACTCTTCTTAGTCTAGTAGTTTGGCCTACTCTTTCATCTAAAGTTAGTGGAGCATTTTGATAATGATTAGATGCTAAGTAATCTCTTACTTCTCTAAAGTAGAACTGTAAGTTTCTTGGTTCATCGGTCACTTCACCAAAGACAAACAAGTGAAATCCTCTTCCGGAAAAGAAGGTAGTATGTTTAGTGTTACCGATGTAGTCCAATGTATCTTTTAAATCTGCATAAGCGTGTTGTAGTCCTTCTTCTCCATGAGCATCAAAGTCAAAGAATACTCTATCTAGTATAACAGAAGATTCTACTTTAGCCGTTTCTGCAAACTTAGCAAAGTCGTAGACTGTAGTGTAGACATTGGTTCTATTATTGTGACTTCTCACAAACTCAATGTAATCACTCTTCTTCTGTACTATCTTTCTTTTCATCTGTGGAGCGTTCTTGATGTGACTTCCCGCCCACACTTCTCTCGGATAATTCATTTTTATTTCCTCCAAAATCAATCTTTGCTGTTTGTAGCATATTAGTAAAAACTTCTGCAATCATTCCAGTTAATTCTATTTTAACTGCTTTCTTCATACTCTCTTCATAGGTCTTAGAAGGATAAACTTCAGCCTCTCTAACTAAGGAAAACCTGTCCATCAAATTCATTTCATGGTAAATCTCATCACCTAGATTAGAAATAGTACTTCTCAAATTAGATAACTCGGAGAACGACCATTCTCGCTTTCTAACGATATTCTCTATTTCAGTTTCGTTCATTAAGTACAGCCTCCAATCTGTTGTGTAGTGGTATGGAATACTGAGTATAACCCAAACTACTAAGAATGGTAATTGCATCTAAGGCAATCTTACCAGCGTTATCATCTCTTTTGGTAATTCTATTTAAGCCTTCCATCACACCCACCCATCATCTTGTGCGGCATCACAAAGTCCAAAGAAGGAACAGTGCGTACAAGTTTTGTAGTAAAACTTAGTTTCAAAAATATGCCTCTCATAGGAATGTAGTAACTTTGCGATTTCTTTGTAGACTCCAGCCACATTGTTTTTTCGGTATCTACTAGTAGCCTCTTCACAATGGAAGTGATTAGAGATAGGATAATACCAAGCCCAATGACTAACTCCTATGTTTGGTTCTAGTCCCGCTTCTCTCAAGACTAAATCACTAGAGTTCTCAACTAGTATCTTGTAGAAAGCCATTTCTTTTCTCATGCTAGTTGCTTTGTAATCCTTCCACGGTCCAGTCTTAAATTCCATTGGAATGTAACCATTACCCTCTTGGAAAATTCGGTCGATGATTCCCTGTAAATGAACTACATAGTCCCTTCTAAGAGGAAATTTAGGATTAGTATTTGCGGCAATAGTAATCTGGCAATCAAACTTACCTTCATTACAAACAGGTAGATATTCATTTAGTTTATCTTCTGTTCTAGCATCCACAAATCTCTGTGCTTCAAAGGCGATTATAGTTTGGTAGTCGTCAATGTAGTCGTCAATTGGGAAGAGAGTAGCACAATAATCTAGTACTTCGCTGTGACTCATGTCTTCTGCCTTTTTAATATCGAAGTCATTGAAGAAGTCTTCTCTAGCGTTGTGCATTATTGTACCCTTACGCATTGCTTCTGATTGGTCTTGAGGTAGGCGCTTAACATAACTAAATTCGTATTTCTTTGGACACCATCCAAAGGTTCCTAGGGAAGATTTACTAATCTTCAAAATAGGTTCGGTCGGGTCTTCGTAGTTCTCTGGGAAGAATTGATATGTAAAATCATTCATCGCTTCTATTTCATTTTCATAATCTGTTTTTTCTGTCATAATTACCACCATTCATCGAATGCTCTCTGCTGTTTTTTTATTTGTTTAGTATCCCAACCCATAGCATCGAAAATAGGTTGGACTTTACTCACTACTTGTTCGGCGTAGTGGGACCAATCGGGTGTAAAACCCTCTAACTCAGAAAGCGTATTTCCTGATACATAATTGGCTTCCTTTCGTACCCCCGTTAATGGGTTAGTATAGAAGCCAGACGGTACAATTCTAAGAAAAACATAAGAATCTTGGAATGATAAGTTTCTTTCTTGCATAGAATACAAGACTCCCACTATCCCCTCTCCAATGTTGGGCTTCTTTCCTTTCATCGTAGTGAAGGTAGATGGGTGTTTAGCACACTTACTACAGTAGAACTCTCCGTCAGTCCATTCTATAGTTCGTATATCGTACTTCTTGTTACAAGAACACTTTACTTGGAATCGTTCTGGTTTTAGTCTAGTTCTTTTTACTACTTCTCGGAAATCAATTTCACCTTTCAGTACTTTTTGATAGACAGACTTAGTGTAATCTACGATTTCTTTTTCTGATTTACCGGAAACCCACATATTTAGGGCTACGGTTTGAACTTCTTTAGCCATTACTGCTTCAGAAATTCTCTTAGAAGTAAATCCTGTTAAGGTAAACTTAGGTTCTTCTAACCATACTCCATCTTCCCAAGAAATTAAACCTGCGTTTCTGTTTTTAGTCACACCCACTCCTAGTGATTCATAATATTTCTCAAACTCTAATACTACTGGGTGTTCTTCTAAGTTAAGTAGATTAGGAAATAGTTCTCTAACTTCTTTATTTATTTGTTCCAAGGAAGAAAAAGCAGATTCTATAGAATCTACCTTGACATAAATTGAATCTGTGTGTCCATAAACTACTTCCATATTATCGTCCTCTAGTATCATAGTCGTCCCAAAAACTAGTAGGGGTTGCCCTTCCATCTTCAATGGCTTTCTTCATTTCATTATAGAAAAGAGCAAAATACCACAACATTACTCTCACCCATAACAAGAAAACAATTACTGCGATAATACCTATCACAGTACCACCACTAATAAAGTGACGATAGTAGCAATGTTGACAATGTTAACCATCATCAAAATCTTATTGCTTCTCTTGACATTAGCCAGTAATTCGCTGAGTGTCCCGTTTGTTGTTTTTTGTACTTCTATCAATTCATCTAAATTAAACATTTTTCATTCCTCTTTTATTTTTATTGACTACAGTTGACCTGTAGTAATTGACATAACATGGGAAACAGTAGCACTTTGACGGGTGAATAGCCCGTACTAGGTTGCTGCATCTAACGCATATATCAGACATTATTTTCACCGACGATATTCCTAGGGCGAAGGCTTTTACTATTTTAATCATTCTTCTTCACCTGTAATTTCTTTAATGATTCGTTCTGCTTCACAAGTCTTACAGTGATTCTTTGCCTCGAATTGAGGGTTATGTTTTAGTGGTTTTTTGCATTTCATACTTCCATCTCCTTTGCTTTATTATAATAATGATTCTTTCTCATATTTTCTGTGTCTTTAAGTGGTTGTAAGTTTTCTAAAGCCCAACACTTCTTGAAGTCTTCATCCTCCATAGATGTAAAATCAAAAGAGGCTACGGGTATAATGTGGTCTATATGCCAAAGACCATGATTACCCCAATTCATCCAATCATCAAATTGGTTTTCTAAATGGGTTCTTAACTCATCCATAGTATAATCAATGTGGATAAAATACTCGCTTGTTTGTATTCTCCCATGAAGGGCTTTCCGAATAGCATTTTGAAAACGAGAGTTAATTATATTCTTTGGTTGGTTTTTCCAATTATTGAATCTACATTTAGGGCTACACCACCGCCTCGTTGAAAGGGGTATGGTTGTTTCAAACACACTTTCGCATTCTTCACAAACTTTCTGTAAAACAGGTTTAATTTTATTAGCGGTTTTTTCTCTTGCTAATCTATTTCTTCTTTCTGCTATGTCGGGTCTTTTACTATACGCTGATAATTTATCCTTTTTACCGTTTAAATTATTTTGATAGCGGTGGTTTTGTTTTTGGTTATTTCTTTCCTTAACTTCAGGTCTTCGGTAGTATTCATATTCCCATTCTTTTCTTTTAGGGTCGTTCTTTCTATTTTCATCACTCTTTCGTGAAAACTCAAGAGTTTTTTCGGGGTTTAATTTCCTCCATTTTTTAGTTGATTTATTAGATGCAATCATTTTACATTCTTTAGAACAATACTTAATTCGTGCATTCATTAAATGAGAAGAAGTAACTTCATCTGCACTGATATTGTTTAGTTCTAAAAGAACATCAAACTTAGTCATTTCTTTTTCGCAAATCTTACAATTTATGGTAGAATGCCAGCCTATAATGTGTTTATTTAATTGGTGATTACCCTTACAGGAATAAGAACAATGTTCGCATTCTTTCATCCTTCCATCTCCCTTGCTGTAAATGCGGCCTTACGAATAGCCTCTCTTGCACTAGCGGTAATGCTGGCGGCTAGGTCTACATTCGCCCAACCGAATCCCTTGAAGGCAAGGATACCATAGAAGGAAGCCATCAAACGCTTTACAGCCATTTGATTGTTGTTCCACTTAATGACGGCCTCATTATCTCCGGCCTTCCTAGCCTCTTTCATGTACTTCTTGTATTCGCCTCTCAACTCTTTCAAGTCGATAAGAGAGCGAGGTAATAGTCCCAATTCGTCAGTCTTGAAATATCGCATATCTTTCTCGTAGTCTTCTGCAATAGGTTGTAGGTTCTGTGGAGTATTCAAGTCAGCACTGAATAGTGTTGGTTCTTCTGTAAGAGTTTCAAAAGATATGTTCCTAGCAATAATCATACTAGGATAAAGACCAGCGAAATCAAAGGCCGCTACATTGTAATGTAATCCATTAGTACCTTCGTCAGTAGGATTGTAAATCATAGCACCGGAATAAGATAGGCTGGCTCCACACTTCTTACACTCTCTTAGTGTCTTCTCGTTCGGATTCTTATGGCTACACTTATCACAGACTTTAGACTTAGGCTTCTCTCCTGTTGGGGCTTTCCACCAAGCGTTTCTCATAAAATATATTGAACCCATGTTAGAAGCAAAGAAACAAGCATCGAAAGGAGCAATTAGTAATCGCTGTAAAGAAAGGATGGCTTCACTACAGAAGTTAGTTTCATCAATTCTTACCAACAGTTCTACATCTACCAAAGCATACTTCAAGTACGCCTCAGTATCTTCTAACCAACCCCTACGATAGAACTCGTTAGCATCTTCAAATTTAGTTTCCTTAGACTTACCTTCACCAAATAATGCAGTAGAAACATAATCTAGAGAAAGACTAGGTAGGGTTCCCTTCTGTGCATCATTCCATTGTCTTTCAAATGCCATGTCTAAGTTTAATGTAATCCTACCTCTAATTGGTTGGGCAGTAGCATGGTATCCGTTCTCTTCTTTGGTGAACTTAACCTTACCATCTTTGACTTTTATACCATCAACTACTCCAATTGGAGAAATGTTACTAGGGTCAATATCGTAGAAAGCGCACCTAGAAAATAACTTAGGTAAGTCAGCCCAATTTCCAAACCAAGATACTAACATGTCGGGGTCTTTGTCTACCATAGTCGCTAAGAAATGTTCTATCATATCTTCTTCATTACGGAAAAAGTATTGATGTGCTGAATCACATATCATATTATCTTCTGGAAACCACGCCCATTGAATATAATCTTTATCGTAATTATCATACATTACAATAGTAGTAATCTTATCATGGTGTTCTCCACCTTGTTGCCATTCCATATCCCAATACCATTTACGCATATCGTACTCTTTGATTTCTTCCAATCGGTCTACACAATATCTGTAGGTGAGGGAAACATCTGCTTCATATGTTTCTCTAAACATACTCTTTAGGTTTCTCAAGTCTTGAGGTAATTCTGCATAGACTTTCTTTAAACTATCCCCTTCTAGATTAACCCAATCTCCTCTCTCGTATTCTATTTCTCTAGTGAGATACTTGCTAGGTTGGTAGGTTTGAGGTTCTCTGCTATTTTCTTTAACAAAGAAGTAAGGTCTAAACGGTACGGTGTTGCTAAATTTAGTACCGGTTTCGTCTCTCCATGCTAGATATATATTTGAATCGTTATATGATATAATCATTGAATCACTCTTCTACTCTTGGGGTTTTAATTAGCATTCGGTCTACGGCTATCAGTAGTATAGGGAAGGCATCTTTGGTGTAAAAGTCAATACTAGTACCATGGTTGAAGAAATTATGAATTGGTCCACTAAAGGATACAGTGGCGGCTTCTCCAGAATAATCTAGTATCTCTGTTATAGGAGTAAAGAAATACTCGTAATCTTTGTCTCCTCTATTGGAAGAGGATATTCCTAGATGAACTCCGTCTGGGTTAGGGTGGGGATTAAAATCTAAAGTATAGATACCGCTTCTTACTAGTTCACAAAACTTCATAGTTTCACTAAATAGTTTGGAGTCTATTCTAAAATATCCTTCGTAGTGGGTGTTATTGAATTTAGGCATCGAACCTTCTTCCATAATATTCATTAGACTAACTCGTTGGATAACGCCCAAGTTAGGGTGGGTCTGTACTGAATTCAACCTAAATTTGTTTCCGTTAGAATCCCTAATAGTAAGTTGTGGTCCACCCTCAATAGTAATATTACCATTAAACTTCTTAAGAATTGGAAGTATTTCAGAAATCCTAACAGTAACATTGACTGACAAGTCTTTGGTAGCAAAAGACCAACCTTGCCATTCTCTTGGTGTTTCTAGTAATGGAATATGTACCTTCAAGATAAAACCTACATCGGCATTCCATACTTCTAGTTCGTCAGCAGTCTGAGTTAGAAAAGCAAAGTCACCTAGTACACCTTTCTTAGTGCCATCGGCAACAGCATATACTCCGGAACCCTTCACACTTTCTAGTGCTTCTTGTAGTCCTTTAGAATCAATTCTTAATTGCATCAAATCAATCCTGATTTTATCAGAGCGAGGCCGTTCCATTTAACTTCTCCATCTCTAGTTACAGATAGGATAGTGAACCTCTTGTTCAGTAGTTCGGGGTAGTACTTGCTACTCTTGACATAGACCTCGTAGTCCATTCCTTTCACTCCGTTTCGTTGAGTAGTTCTGATAACAGACCATAGATGAGAGTCCCACTTATTCCAGATTGGTTGTGGTTCTTCGTCCCTAAAGGGAGGCTTAGTGTGTGTGATGTAGATTTGGTCGCAGTCTAATGACTTGGCTTCCTTTAGTACTTCTCTAAATGGATTGTTTCTATGCCACCAATCTTGTTGCTTTGCACTCTTCATAGGGCGCATTCTAGAGTTCTCCATACCAGTCATGTACAAGGTACAGTATTCCAACCAAGAATCTACTCCATCCCAAACGAATAGAATATCTTCTTCCTTAGAGGCTTCTCTTGCTAGTGCAATGAAAGACCTAATGTTTCCTTGTGTCTTGTAGGGTAGTAGTTCTCCGTCTTCATCATATTCTGCTGGATTAAAAATAGTAATCCGGTCTGTTGCATCGTGGTTGGCTTTCCAAGTTGGTACTCCTCCATCATCGCAATCTAGGTAGAAAGTTCGCTTATCGGTGTCCATTGCTAGTCCACTCTTTCCTGTCTTAGCGTCTCCCTCAATACCAAGTCGCATTCTTCTAGGTGCGTCTTTTGCGGCCTTAGTCTGCGCTAAGATTTTATCTCGTAGGCTTTCTGTATCAATTTCAGTTTCTTGTTTTTTATTTGCATTCATTTTTTAATTCCTCCTTATTTTGTGTTCTTCCACTCGGCCATTAGTTCTTCAATTTCTTCCAGTGTATCTAATTGTATTCTAGTTTCCTTAGCACCAATATGTAGTTTGACAAAGTAGTTGCCAGTCTCGAAGTTTTCTTTCCAAGTAATGAACTGTATATCTCCTAGATATACGGCCCAAATATTTTCTTTGGTTAGAAAGCCATCTCCAAAAGAAATACTATCACTCATTGTTACTCACCCAATTAGTATATTTGGCCAGTAGAGAGTTGAAGCATTCCTTATCTAAAATCTGTCGAACTACATTGTCTGTACCAGAAATAGAATATATTTTTACGCTGTAGAACATCTCATCGTCACCTATTTCTTTATTGTATTTTCTATCTTCCTTCCAAGAAATATGGGCGATGTTTCTATACGAAACTATTGCTCTATTTGTTTTAATCATCGTTTCAGTTATCGTTGGTTTATTCATTTTTTTAACCTCAAAGGCATTGGGCTTTGCACCCAATTGAGCAACATTATATGGTAACTTGCTTGCACACGCACATTAGAGTTAGTAACCGACTCAGAACCAATCTAGGTTCTCAGTTTCCGCTTCGGTAATCTCAACAACTTGACCCTTTCTTTCAGTAACTAAAAGTCCGGACATATTGATTGTAGATGGGTCCATACCATCTTCACCTTCACGCATCGAAGTCCGTCCTACAACGACAACTTCTGAACCAATACCAAAGTCTATTTCGATATGTCGGGGAACCCAACAAGTTGTCATTCCATCGGTATCATAGTCGAAGTCAGCATTAAGGTCGGTGATATTTAGAATCCTATTGCCATTAGAAGTAGGAGTCATGTTCATATTACAAACAGTACCCATAGTAATAACGAATCGTTCCACAGAAGGAATGTCTCGCTGTTCCATGTGCCTATCATCTAGAAGAGATAGTGAAACTACCTTATCACTAAGAACACTAGAAGCCAGATTGAAAGGTGTCATAGGAGTGTTACGGTAGGTGTCCCCATCGGGGTCCATTTCCGCATTGTAGTCCCAACCTTCCAAAGTCTTCTTTGTGTATCCGTAGATGTATCCCTCTCTATTACTGTCTTTAATGACAGGCATATGGATGAACTCGAAAGTCCTAGGATGGAAGTCTACTCCGTTTTGGTTCTTGTAAGAGAAGTAGTAAGTATGGTACTCGGTGTCTTCTCCGACCATTCCTACAAAGATTCCACTTCGTCGCATTAGTTCCTTTGCTAGAGGCTTACCGTAGTTCTTGTTCTCCCCACCGTTAGTATAACGCTTAGTGTTGTCTAACGGGATAACGATACTACCATCGTCTAGAGTTTCTGCTCCTTCTGCTAGAGAAGGTAGTGTTCTGACTTGTTCTTCTCCGTCGAAGATTCTACTAACAATGTATTTGTCGTCTTCAGTTTCTTCAACCGTTGCTACAAACCCTTCTTGGTAAGCACCATATGGGTCACGCTTGAACTCTTCAACTGCTCGCTTTCGGTTGTAGGCCATCATGTCTCTAGGTTCTTCTAGAGAGACGAAGAATCCAAAGGCTGTGTCGCCCCAAGATTTACGCTCAGTGTTACCTGTTTTTTTCTTCATGCTAAGTTGCTGGCTAGCATACGCTCTCCAAAGGCCCTTGGCCAATGGAGAACTGGTATCCACACCGTTCACCTTACATATCTCTTCAAATTTCAGTTGTGCTTCTCCTTCTGAGATGCCTAACTTCTCTGCCGCTTTATTTATTTCGTTTTGCATTTTTTTTACCTCCTTATATTAGATTTCCCACCATCCATGATACAAGTAATTTCGGGGTCATGTTGTGGGAACGCCATTCTCCTTCACCAATTACTCTCAGGAATTTTAGTTTTTTGTTGCTATCCATTTCAGAAGAAATGATATAATCGTGCAACCCAATACATATCTCCTTAGAAGAGATACCATCGTATATTTGATTGTGTAAATTAGTCAGTGCTTCATTTGGATTGTTATTCATTATTTCTATTACTACTTTTTCGTATTTTTTCAGACCCCTTTCGAGTTGAGATTTTAATTGTATGCCGGATGCGATTGAGGCTTGCAACTCAGTAATGGTCCTTCTCATGTCACCATCAAAGGCATATATAAACGGCCTTATCTCTGAAGGAACGGGTATTCCTTCTGCATTGAGAATAGATATAATCGCTGATTCGACAACATCAAGATTCAAACTTTTGAAGTGATAGTTGGCACAACGAGATTGTAATGCGTGTATGATTTTGTTTCTATCATTACAAGTTATGATGAATCTAATGTTGGATGCATAGCGTTCCATTAATCTCTTTAGAGCGTTTTGTGCATCGGTAGTCATTCCTCCCATCTCATCTAATAATACAATTCTAAAAGGAACATCACCATAAGATGAATTCTGTGCAATGCTCTTTACCTTAGTTCTGACTGTCTCTAATCTTCTATCATCAGAAGCATTAATTTCAAAGAAGTTAGACTTGGCATCATCTCCTAAGATTCCATTTGCTAGTGCTACTGCCGCTCCAGTCTTACCTGTACCAGCCATACCATACAACAACAAGTTAGGGCAATCTTTGTTGATAACCCAATGTTCTGCATCCATCACAAAAGGTTCTTGACCTAGTACTTCGCTCAATTTAGATGGTCTGTATTTTTCTGTCCATAGCATATTTATTCCTCCTTTACATTCCAAATGTCTACTCTATGTTTTTTGTTGTGACCTACCTTAACAAAATACTTTCTTCTCATTATATTACTAATTACATTAATAGGTTGGTTGAACATCAAATTAGATTTAGAGCCAGACTTTTTATTTGATAGAGTAGCACAGAATTGTTGTATTTCTTTAGTGTCCTTGGGTCCGTTTTCAATTAAATATTTTGATATTTTGCCTTGTAAATTTATATGTTTCATGTTCTATTCCTCCATCCTTCTTCTATGGAAATTAGCGTAGCGAATCTTGGTAGCATTTTACTTAATTCTGGCATACTGATTCCCCATTTTAGTTTTTTATTTAAGTGGTTAAGTATTTCGTCTGTGGTCTTCGGTCCACTATTTAGATAATTTTTTAGGTGTCTTATTGCAACTTCGTTAGCCATCAAAATTTCTCCAAGGTAATTTGTTTAAGTGCTTTCTTCTTTGGTTTTCTAACCTTCTTTTCACCCAAACCTAGAAGCCGGTATTCTGAATTATTTAGTTTGGTTTTGATGTGATTGGAAAAAGACTCGTCTTTAATGAGTTGCCTTAGTAGTTGTTCGTCTCCACTCTTTAGTCCTACTCTTCTACATATACTAGGTATCTTAGAATAGGCTCTCCTAGTTGGCATCCTAGGTCTAGTAAAGGTCTTGCCACTATGAGAATATGCCAACATTTCATAGAAGTAGTGGGCTGGCCAACGCCGCCTTACTACACTGTCTATGAATAGTATTCTGTTAGGGTGTATATTCTCTGCTAGCCAACTGATAATCTGAGTGTCTGGTGGTTTATTGAACTTAAGAAGTTCAAGCAGTTGTTCTCTATCGCTTTCTCTTAGGTAATCTAAGACAATAGTGAACACATCTCTATCCATGTCATAAGGTTCTTGACTTCTAGGGGCGAGAGTAGTGAAACTATCCTGTATGTGATTGACCTTTCCAGTTCTTTTAATTTTAACAATACTCTTTATTTCCTTTGGTATTGACTTTTGGTTTATGCTAGTTAGTACTATCGTACCACGATATTTGTACAGTACATCAAGAACCTCCTTTGTGTTTGGTTTATGGTGTACATCTTCAATGATTATCCCTATATCTAATGGGACTGAAAATATATCTTTCAGATTCATTTCGTCGGCATATAGTATGATAGCGTTGGGCAGTAGTTTTCTAGCCATAGTACTCTTGCCTGTGGCGGCTTTACCTACAAGTATTGTTGGTTTTTTCCTTTCAATCGTCGTTAGTCCCATCTAAAATTCCTCTCATTTTCATTAATATTTCTATTCCCTTTAGGGTTAGGTGTTGTTTGGCCACTAGCATTTCTAGAGCAGATATGTGTTGCTCTAGTTTAGGGAACAATACTACCGAAGGCTGAGGTAGTAAAGAGTCTATGTAAGATAAGTTTCTTTTTATTCCTCTAATTTCTATTATCGGTAATGGTCTGGTACTATTTTCTTCTAGAATTAATCTATGTTCACTACCTATGTTATTGACATACATACTTCTACTGATGGACTTTAGAAGTTTATAGTCTCCTCTAATTTTGATGGTGGGTCTAACTGTGTAGCCAACCTTTGAATTATTACTTCTTATTACTTCTAAATGGTATTTAGATTTTACCAGCAACATTCCGATTAAAACTTGTTTGTTTATTATTAGATTACTCTGCATATATTATTACCGCTCCTATGTATTCATATTCTTGTTTAAATCCTATTCTTATATTACTGACTATGAAATCTTCGTGGTGTAACATATCATCCGATACGGTAAAGACCACATAAGTCTGATTAATATCTGAGTCAATGTCTTCTATATGAACTGCATGTTCTCGGATTATGTTTCGTCTTTTTAACATCTCTTCGTTAACACTAGATAACACATAGGCCGTTAAAGCATCTATATTATTAACATAGAAAACGAACTGTGTTGCTATACCGTTTCTTTCAATTAGTTCCCTTGAATCCAAATTAAACACCACTTACCAGTTGCTCTACTTGATGGAGTGTTGTTGCATCCGAGGCATATTTATCATCTCTAACTGCAATTATTCTAGGTAATCTCAAAGAGTACCTGTCGTTTCTTTTCATTATTATTTCTGCTTTTATGTTTAGAACTACTCTAGGTATGAAAGTATATTTTCCGTCAACTACTGTGGAAACTAGTTTCCTTAACTTGTCTGAAAGAATTCTATGTTCACTCTTATTTATTCCGGAAACAAAACCTAAGGAGGTGAAGTTATATTCCGACTTACAACCAATCTCAAAACTAGAGAAGTTATTTTGGGAATCTGTTTTTGCTCCTATTACTACTAAATTTAAATCTATTCTAGGAGGATTTAGTATTATCACACTTTTACTTTTTGAGTTAGGTGTATATTTTGCATCCAAATCACGAATGTAAATCCCTTCAAAGCCTTCAGAAATTGATTGGTTGTAGTATGCTTTAGGCTCCTCGTTTTCTTCTGAGCGGGTAGGTAGCAGGTCAGAGTCTCCTAGGGCTTCAAGGCGCTTTCTAAAGGGCTGGTCCATCATACACCCACCCATGTAAAGACAATCGAGAATAACTAGGTTGAGGGGCTTGTCACCTTCAGCATGGGTTCTTTTTTGCATTATTGCTAGGGCGTCATAGTAGGGAGAGGGGGTCCCTGCTGAATTATTACAATATATTTCTGCATCAATAATGCAATCCTTTGTTATGAAAGATAAATCAAAATCACAATTTAACCTTAGTATCTTTCCCTTACGATTGAAGAAGATAGTAGTATCTCCTTTCTTGTGTATTTGGGTGTAGATGCCACCGTACTTATATTCGCTTATGTGATTGGTAGGCCAGTCAGTATGATTAGTACTTGACATGGGAGGAACAAACAACCCAACAGTTGCCCTGTTGGATATTCGTTTGTTATGTGAATAGGAATTGAAAAGAACATCTAACTCATTCATTAGTATGTCTTTACTTACTTGCTTTTTGTCTATGTTGAAGTACTTACTTAGTACTGATATGGTTACTGCTTTACTGTCTAAGCGCAAGTAGGGCTTTCTAGTAAAGAAAGAAATAAACCACTTTCTCTCCAGTGAAGATAAATCATCGAGTACTTCACAGAATAAATCAAAGGAACCCAGAATCCTACAATCTAATTCTAGAAGCCGTATAGTTTGAGCGAGAGAATATGTGGAAGACTTCTCTTTATCTGTTTCTAGATTGAAGATTCCACTACCTAGATTATCTCCGTAGTAATCTAGTTCTTCTGTAAATATCTTGAAGTGTTCACAAATCCATCTCTTAGTTTTATTTTGACTAGAGTAATTCGGTTCTAAGTCCAAGGTTATTATCTTTAGAAGATTTAGAAGATTAGAACCAGATTGAGCCGTCTGTATTATTAGACGGGTTTGTTGTGCTGTTGTCCTTTTCTCCATTGTTTCGCACAAACGGGACAGGTGGCTTAATGTCATTTTCTTTCACCTTGACTTCTTCGACTCCTGCTGTGAACAATGTAGAGTTTACTATTTGAATCAGTTCCTCTATGTGTTCGTATTTGCCTTGCTTCATCTTCTTTAGAAAATGTAGGTATTTAGCCAACTCTATCCATTCACTCTTCTTCATCCTCTCCACCTTCTAATAGAATGGCATTGTGTAGTCTAGGAATGTTAGCAATCATCTGATTGATAACATTAACTAATTCCTCCAAACCCTGTTTTTCTGCGGCATACTGCATGAAGGTTAAGGTTCCAATAGTAATAGGTAGCCCAACATGATTAATCTCACCACCCAATATCAATCCCCAATGAGTAACAAAGGCTCCTCTAAGTAATTCATTAGAGTTGGATACTATAGGCCAAGATTCTTTGAACGCATCTAATTCACCTAAAGGTAGTTTGGCTGATTTTTCTACGGTTTTACACCACTGCACAAAATTCTTTTGTTTGGTTCTGTTTCTTAATGCTCTCATTCTTCTTCCTCCAAAATTTGACCCAACATACGGTATAGGACTGTGGCTTCTTCTTTGTTAATACGGATTCCCTTTTTGGTAGGTTTGTCATTTTTATACCAACGGAAATCTATTACTTCAATCTTCCAATATTGGCCATGGAATACTTTAATTGAGTCTTCACTGTTTCTAGGTATCTCACCAAAGAAATCTAATTGACTCATTCTACATTCCTTCCTTAAAATTATTCAACGACTTCCTACTAGTGAAGTATTGAGGAGCCTCAAGGTTGGTTAGGCAATTTACTATCCAACAAGCACCACCAGTACTAGAGACTTGTACTACTTCATACTCTTCGTTGTTTAGGCTTATGGCTTCAATAGTATTTATTTCTGGAACTAAACCATACATTCTAGTAATTTCAGCAGAGACTTCTACTAAATTATCTACTAGATACTTGATAATGTGCGCTCGTTGAATAGGTATCTTTGGGGCTACATTAATTTTTAGAGAGCCTGTCTTTTTGCAAACTAAACATTTATTTCCGTCACAAATAGGACAAGCGATTTCAGCCGCATACGGGGCTGGTAGAGTTACTGTCACTGCTTTTCTCTTCATACAATCACTCTAACTTAACTGCAACTTCTGTTGTCAAGAACATCATAGCGATAGAGAATGCGGCAGATACACTGCTCTTAGTTACTAATGTTGGGTCTATGATACCGTCTACTAGAAGGTCACTAATAGATACTTCCTTAGCGTTAAATCCATTCCAATCTTTCTGTAAAGTCCAGCGATTAATCAAAGCGGAATCTTTGACAAATTCAGACTCACTGTTTTTTAGTAGAGTCATTAGAGGAGAAGAGGTCACAGTTTGTCCCATTCTATAGTCGGAGTCGGATTCACTCGGCCACTTCTTTCCGTACTTCAATAGAGTTAATCCTCCACCAACAATGTAGCCTCCATCTAAAGCGGCCTTAGTTGCATTCAAAGCATCATCGAGTCTTTCCTTAGTGTCTCTCATCTCAACAGAAGAACCAGCACCAACTCTAATCACTGCAATACCACCACTAAGTCTGGAGATTCTTTTTGAAACGCTTTCTTTGACAAATTCATTAGTCCCTAACTCATACAGTTTTCTAAGGGTTGCTATTCTTTCTTCGACATCTCCACCCTTACCACCAATGATAGTAGTATTTATTTTATCTATGATGACCTTAGTAGCCTCTCCAAGAGTATCTCCATTGACCACTCGCAAGTCATCGTCTCCTTCATCACTATAAACGGAGCCACCAACAACTGCAACCAAGTCCTTTAGTTCGTCTAGTTGAGAGTCTCCGTAGTTAGGAGTTTCAATAACTCCGACATCTAATCTACCTTGTGCAACATTCATCAAGATGTTTTGTAGTGCAATGTTTTGTAGTCCACGGCACACTACTAGTAGGGGTCTTCCTTGTTGTGCGGCATATTCAAGGGAAGGTAGAATATCTTGGAACTTTCTAATTATTTTGTTAGTAGAAAGAATGAGGGGATTCTCTAGCACACAGTCTCCATTATCTCTATTAGCAAACAAGTGACTGATGTAGCCGCTTTCTAATTCTAATCCTTCTTTAATTTCAAAGGAAGTATTCAAATCAAGACTTTCTTCAACAGAAACAACTCCGTTTCTTCCAACGGCCATGAAGACCTTTGCAATCAATTCACCTAATTGTTCGTCATTGTTAGCGGCAATAGTAGCAATCTTACCGATGTCTTCTTCTTCAACTGGAATGCTAGATTCACTCAAATATTCTAGTAGGTCATCTCTAACCTCTGTCAAATGTAGTCTCCATTCATGGATAGTCTTCTCAGACCTATACTTATGCAATTCATTGCACAGGGCTCTTGCTAGTATGCAAGCAGTAGTAGTGCCGTCACCGGCCTTAGATTGTGCCTTAGAAGCCAAGTCCTGTACTAGTTGTACTCCCATCTGCACATAGGGGTCTTCCGACCTTACATACTTGGTAATGGTCACACCATCGTTAATGACAAGTGGAGGGTTGCCTTGTAGAATTACAGTCTTTGCTTGGGGTCCGAAAGTAGGGGCCACAGTATCAGCAACTAAGTTAATACCTTCTAGCAATTTTTCTCCGACTTCATCTCCAGACAGTATCATTTCAGTCATCTCCTGTAGTAGCCATTATTGCTTTGTAATCTAAAACGATGTAATCGTTGTAGGTAAAGTGATTTGCTTCGGCGTTGTATATGACTCTCTTTCCTTCTAGTTTATCATTAATCGCACAGGAATGAACTCTGGCTATATTATCATTGACGGAAATTATTCCGCTAGCACTTACTAACTCTTCTTTTTCTAATACTACCCACTGTCCAATCGCCTTCATACTTTACCTAAACATGATGCATATATAAAACACAATAATCAAATACTCATTCCGTTATCAGTTTCCATCTCTAACTGGAATTCCCAAGTATGGAACGCAGTGTGGCCAGATAAGAAACCACCGGCCTCTCTAATTCTACCAATAAAAGATGCACCACAAGCACTACAATGAACGGCTACTACTCTTTCGTCTATGTATCTACCACTTTCAGTTACAACTTCAACTATTTCTCCTATATCTTCCATTGTGTATTTCATATAACCAACTCCTCAAAGTCTGGTAAGTGTCCATTAGTATCTTCGTTTCGTTGTCGGAATACTTCTGCAACATCATCAAACAATTGTGGTCTGTCGTGGATAGACATGTTTGTAATGCGAGAGTCCTCAAGCAAACACACTATGTCCCGTAGCCTTCGGACTTCTGCACTCAACTGCTTGACTTCTTCAAGGAGTAGTGGTGCGTCAAGAGCAAGTAGCCGGTCAGCCATTGGTATTTGAATCCAATATACTCGGATAGCCTGTTCGCTATACCCATCGGTCTTCCACGGTGCGGGTGTGTGTCCTTCGTATTTGTCTGTGTCAATCATTCAATCAACTCCTTCAA